>Ga0247843_1007233_pt1 | contig 13826 bp, 7 predicted proteins | sample LaCruzMarch2017__FD_192420 | JGI IMG/M metagenome (GOLD analysis project Ga0247843, IMG submission 192420) | Freshwater microbial communities from meromictic Lake La Cruz, Castile-La Mancha, Spain - LaCruzMarch2017_8m | ecosystem: Environmental > Aquatic > Freshwater > Lake | place: Spain...
GAAATTAAAGCATTGCGAATACCGTTGTCATAAAAATAAATTTTTTTCGACGCTTTCAATTCGTTGCGTAAATTTCTACTGAAAGAGCTCAATCGAAAGATTACGAACGATTTCTCTAACAATTGGATATACGATTCTACGGTTTTACTATTTAACCCAATGAGGTTTCCAATCTCGTTGTACGATACTTCATTACCCACTTGATACGCCAAGGCCTGAAGTAATTTTACTAGTTTTTCTGGTTTTTTTATGTCTTCGAGCATTAATAAGTCCTTATACAGAAAACTATCTGACAATGATTTTAAGCGCTCTATTTCATTTCCAGGGTGCATAATAACCTCGGGATACATACCGAATACCAAGCGATGAGAAAGCATCCTTTGCTCTACCAATTCATTGGTGTGTTTCACCATTTCACCATACGAAATCGGAAATAAGTGGAATTCAAACTTCCTGCCCGTCAACGGTTCATTGGTTTTATTTTTGAGTTCAAATGCTGAGGAACCCGTGGCAATTACTTGAATCTCTGGGTAGTTGTCGATCAATAATTTCAATGCCAACCCGATGTTGTCGATTTGCTGAGCCTCATCAATGATCACCAGTTTTTTGTTTCCAATCAACGCTTTGATTTGCGTGGATGTAGGTTGGTTGAATCGTTCTTTGATATCATATTCATCGGCATTTAACCACAAGGATTCTTCTCGATTTGCTTCAAACAAGCTTTTTAACAAGGTTGTTTTACCTGTTTGTCGTGCCCCAAGAAGGGTGATCACCTTTCCTTGGAATAACTTTCGTTGGAGGTTTAATGAAATTTCCCGTTCAATCATGGAGGGTCTTTCATCAAAAATACAACCTTTTTGGAATAGAATACAAAAATATCATAACTTTTTTAGAATAGAATCTAAAAAAGAAGGTTTTAATATGCTTTCAAATCACTCATTGATGTTCTGATCATTTAACCATCCATGCGTTATCAAGAAACATGGGATACTTACCCTCGCCCTTAAACCACCATCTCCCTTCCGCACTTAAAATGGCCTTCGGGGCATTCTTTTTTTCCGTGTAAGCCGCACGGACGACACGCCAGCCCGGTGACTTCTTTGACCTCCGAATCATCCGATAAAGGACCAAATCCAAAGTCTGTCACGGTAGAACAAAAATAGGCCGTTACGGGGGCATTAACCGCCGAAGCGAAATGTAAGGGACCCGAATCATTTACATGATTTCGAACGGCTCCCTTCATGAGTGCGATCGATTCCATGAGCGAAAGGTTACCCGCTAAATTCACAGTCCGCCCAGGAATTTTGGTTTTGATGGTTTCGCACAGCGAATGGTCACTTGGACCACCCAGTAAGTAGATCACATGATCTTGTTTTTCTGAAAGCTCCACCCATTTCTCAACTGGAAGTTGCTTCGTTGCCCACACCGATGCCGGCGCGAAACACACATACGGCGTTTCCTGATATTTCGAAACTTTTTGCATCGCTTCCTCGCTTGGTACGATAGACGGTTTTACCAAGTGCTTCACACCGAGCGCAGCGATTAAGGTGAAATTCCGGTCTATTTCATGAATGCCTTTTGAGATGGGATGCGGTAGTTTCAAGGTATAAAATCGGGACAAGGGGTTTTTGTCAAACCCAATGGTTTTAGTTTGGCTTAGCACGGCAATGAGTCCAGAAGAAGCAAAGCGATGCAGGTTTATAATGAAGTCATAGCGCGTTGCTCGGTTGGCACGAACGAGTCGTAGGATGTCCCGCCATTTTCTCGATTTATCAAAGGTGAGCACCCGATGTATATTGGGGTGACCCAGCACTAGGAGTTCATTTCCTTTTTTTACCAGTAAATCAACCTGCGCCTCGGGGTATTGGGCTTTAATGGAATTAACCACGGAGGTGGCGAGTATAACATCGCCAAGGAAGGCGGTTTGAATAATTAAAATGCGCGCATTGTTAGCGAATAACATAAACCTCTCCTCGTTTGATTAATTGATTCCCTGCGGCATCATAAAATTCCATCACGTAAATGTACATGTCGTTTGGCACCAATTCGTTCGTGGATTGTAATCTACCATTCCATCCCAGGTTGTAATCCGTGGTTTCAAAGATAATATTGCTCCAACGATTCATGATCGTCATTTTAAAGATGCTCGGGTCGATGTTGGTGGCAACGGGCTTGAATACGTTATTTATGCCTTCCGGAAAAACACTGTTCGGAATATAAATGATGGGGGTATAGGTGAGGCAAACCGTATTGCTCGCGCACCGTTCTTCTATTCCGTAATTGTTGATAAGTTCGCGTGCTTCGATGTAGTAACAGATTTCTCCGGGGTAGGGACCGGAATCAACACTGTCCTCGATGCTGTATTGGCCATTAGGAACCGTTTGAATGAGCGTAGCAGAACCATCGGGTTCGATTCGGTATACCTCATACTCGCTCACCCCAACTTCAAAACCAAGGTAAGGGGTCCAACTGATTACATTGATTTGCGTTTCATCATTGGCTATTCCCTTGGCTAAGATGGTGGTGGCCGCATTGGATGGACTGCCAATGTTACCGCAGGTGTCGATGTATTTAGAACGGTAGGTATTGGTTTGATTCATTACATCTGCTTGCGCGTCGGTAAACTGAGCCAAGTTGTTTACAACCGTTGCCGTTCCGATTGCTGCAAAATTTCCCGGGGTTTCCTCTCGTTCAATTTGTACCTGGTTAATCCCAGCGTTTTGATCCACATAGACCCGCACATCCACTGAATTCCCACTTACGCTGGCGGCTTGCAGGTAGTGGAAGTTGGGTTGACCGGGAAGGGGCACAACAAAGGTATACGGATTTGAAAGCACCGAATTCCCATTGCTGAGGTTTGCTTGAACATATAGGGTGTAAGTATTTCCGCCCACGACGTCGATGGTGCTGTTCAAGGCATTTGTTGTACCTAGCAATACCAACTGCCCGTTTTCATAGGAGTATACTTGATAGGAACTCACACTCCAACCGAGGTATGCGGTCCACGCTAAGTTGATGGATTGATCACACGCATTAATGGCGCCGTCTAAGCGGATGCTTCCATTTAAGGGAGCTTTTCCCGAGGTTTGGTAGGTGATTGGAACTGCCGTCGTAAAGCAAGAATCAAAGGCCGCCACTGAAAACGTAAACGGACCCGTACCACTTGGAACATAGGTGTAGGTAGTATTTGCGATTCCCCATACGGTATCGATTTCATACAGTACGTTGTTGGCATCCAAGGTATAAATTACATACCCATAGGTGTCTGATTGACTGTTTTGATTCCACGTTAAGATGAGGCTTCCACTGACCGGATCAAATCCAACGCCTTGAATGATGGGGATGACAGGTGTAAGCATGTCTTCAAATTGGTCGCTTGGTGTATTAGATTCAAAGGTGCACCCGTTATGTGGGTAGATGATTTGATAGCCCAATGTTCCGGAGCAAATGCGCACGGTGTCTTTGTAGAACGTAGTTCCATACGGAACGCTGTCGTATAAAACCCACGGACCGTTTCCTGTTTGCTGATAAATGTGATAATACCCCCCAAGATTTATTGCGCTTGGTGCGTTCCATTGCAGCAAGGCCGTACCATTATTGGGGTTGGTTAATTGAAGAATGATGGGGTGTAAGGTGTCGCTGAATCGTGTGATGCTTCCGTTGCAACCGGATACTACGCCCAAATAAAAATCTTGATTTGCTTGCGCCGAACCGATTGAAAACGTCGTGGTATTGATGTCGTTGATTGTGGTAATCAATCCGTTTTGTAGGGAATACAGCGAATAGGAAACAAAGGTGTTCTGTGGATTTGAAACGGGATTCCAAGAAAGTTCATAATTCCCGTTGGTATAGCTAATGCAATGTAAGGAAGGTGCAGCGATGATTCCAGGATTTCGCACATTGATTTGTACGGTGGCGTAACTTACCTTGGGAACTTGACAATAATTGTCTTGGGCCTTAAACACAAAAAAGTACGGAACGGTTTCGGCTACAATGCCAAAGGAGTTTATGAGGTGGTCGCAATCGGTTTGCCATGTAAAAGGGACATTTGCTTGGCCTACTCCGGTGGCTGGCAATCCGGTAGTAAATGCGCAGGGTTCAATGCCACACCCGGTGGCTGCGGTGAAATTGGTTCCGAACATGGGGCCCGTTGCGCTGATGCTCACGGATTGTGCTGCACCATTCTGAAGGAATCCATTATCTGAAGCCAACACATTGAAATTTACCAAGGCTCCTGCATCTACGGTAGTGGTAAATGAACCAGCGAATGGTGGAGTGAATTGTGGGGCATTATTGGGTTGACAAGGTACCACGACGAGTTGCATTTCTCGTTCCACCTGTGAAATTAGTTGTCCTAAGCGGTAGGAGTACACCTTGATCTTAACTACGAAATTCCCTTGAAGGGTGGAGGTAAAGGTTAGTTCCCCATTTTGAGGATTGAGTTGAGCTGGAATACTTCCAGGGCTAATGGCCGCGGAGGGAGTGGGGGATTGGTACGTAAATCCGAGGTCGAAAGTCACCGGAGCTGGATTTACGGGGGGATTAAAGCTCCCTTGTGGAAAATGGTTGAGGGGTGCGCTGAATTCAAAGCGCAATGAATCCATGTCTGGATCTATGGCGTTCATGTTGTACACAAAGGGATCACCAACGCAGCTAACAAAGTATGGCGATTGAAGGAATTGTGGCGAGTTGTCTTGACAGCCTGTTTGTCCGCCGATAGCGAATAGGGTGGCTGAGATGGTCATGCCGTAGGTGGAGGGATTGGTTAGGTTGGTAATGGCATTCGATCGCGCGAAATTCTCGTAGGTAAAAATCCATCCTTGAGCCGGTGGGGTTCCGGGAAGCATGACTTCAGTCGACCGATAGATGACTTTTTCTGTTGCGCCGATTCCGTTGCCACCATTGGACCCAGTCCCACAATCGAGGGGTTGTGGTCCGCCTGAAACTTGAGTACAGGTTGGTGAAATATCGGTACGCGAGATATAATTCACCGTGATGTTCGTTACGCTCGGATGGTTCCATACGCGAAGGTTTTCAGACAACACATTAACCTCAGCCCCGTTACAGTCGCGGTAAAACACCAATTCAAAGAGATATCCGCCGTTTCCACCACATTTCCAAGTGATTTCTCCACCCATCACATGCGAAGCAAAGGATAGATTAAATCCAAAAAGAAATAAACTAAAGAGTAAGAAATATCTCATGCGCGCGTGAGGAACGTATAGTTTTAATAAAAATTATGTCAACAACTAAGTTCTTGCCAAAATTTACTACATTTATCAAAAATATCTTTAAAATATGAGAAATCAATTATCTTGGATTAAGTTAATCGCTGCATCAAGTTTATTTTTTTTAGTTTCCTGTGGAGGGTTTAGTGGAGATTATAAAGTGGAAAAAGATCAAGATGGAAATGAATTCAAGACAGTGAAGATTGGCGATCAAGAATGGATGGCCTCCAATTTACGAGTAACTACCTTTAGAAACGGCGAGAAAATCCCGCAAGCTAGAACCCCGAAAGAGTGGAAGTCATTAAATAAGAAACAAATACCAGCTTGGTGTTGGCGAAATTTTAATAAAAAAACAGGGATTAAATATTACAATCATTATGCCGTGACGGACCCTAGAGGTATTGCTCCAAACGGATGGAAAGTTCCCAATGTAAAGGATTTTCAAGTCAATATTAGTCAACGCTCTTGGACAGGTTCATATGGTAGTGTTTTGGATAGTAAAGCGGAAGAGGGTTGGAGATATGGTAATTCCGGCAGTAATTCTACCGGGTTTAATTCAAAACCTTCAGGTTTAATGGGGTATGATGCGGTTTTATCTGATGATTGCTGTGCGTATTATTGGACAACCGCTAGTTATTTGGAGGATGGGGTTAAGAAATCAAAAGATGCGTTGAATGCATTCTATCTCCAATTCAAGGAATGTGATTGTAGTGATTATTCCTATGCAAGTAAAGAGTGTGGGATTCCAATTCGCTGTCTAAAAAAATAAACCTAATTCTCATTAATTTAATTCTTAATCTATGAAAGTCATTTTAATCATCGTTTTTATTTTAGCACTAATTTTTGGCGCAGGAGTTCTATTTCTTTATGGGTTTGAAACCATTGCCAATTTTGTACCAGTTCCTGTATCCTTGGCGTTTTTTGTTTTTGGTGTGGTATGCTATGTTACGGGCTTAATCATGTTGAGAAAAAGTAAGGTATATCATGTTGATTCTCCCGACCAAATTCGCTTAGATACTCCCTTATTTGCTGACTACGCGTATATCTTCGGTGTTATTTGTATGGTCGTTGGGGTGGCTACCTTCCAACCACTAATGTCATCATTTTCTGATGCTTGGATATTATTTTCATTGCTATCATTATTCGCTGTTTATAAGCTGGTTATAATGGTAATGCGTCTCAAACATGCAATTCATGATAAAATTGTTGTTTGCAGAGATAACATTCAATTAGATGATCCGACAAGTGCCGACTCATTCCACATAAATAAGCCCGATATTGACCATGTTGTTTATTTAAAAACGTTTAAAAGGGGTAGATATGGAGGTTACCATTCTTCTTCCTTTAGTTTATCATTAAGCATTAGAATGAAGGCGGTTGAAGGGAAAGAAGCCATAATCTACAACGTTGAGCCGCAATCTATGAATCTTAAAATGTCATATGTAATCGATGCGCTTAAAGAAATGGATTACCAACTTACCCAAAGGTCGAACAAAAGTGATAACGATGAAGAATGGGATGGCCATTCATTAAATTAATCAGTTTATCCCGCAGTAACAATCAACATCTCTTCTGAATTTAAATGGTTTAACGCCGTTTCCATGATTTCCTCGGATGTGATTTCTTCAATGGTGCTCAAGGCATTTTGGTAGAAGGAATAATCAAGTCCTCTGATTTCTACCATCGTGAATAAATCCATCATGGCAAAGGGACCATCAGCGCTTCGAAGGAATTGTCCGGATAAATAATTCTTCACCAAGCTCAATTCGTCCTGGGGAACTAATTCCGTGCGCATGCGTTCGATTTCCGCGTTAATTTGAACCAAGGTATCCGCTAAAAATTCATTCCCAACTTCCGTCGCAATGACAAAATATCCGTTGGATTGATTCTCTCCAAGATAACTCCCGATGCCATAGGTATACCCTTTGTCTTCTCGAATATTCGACATCAATCGACTCCCGAAGTATTCGCCCAAGATCGTATTAACCACGGTCATTTTATGGTAATCTGGATGAGATCGGTCAAACAGTATTTTTCCCATTCGAATGCCAGTTTGTACCGCATCCGCTTTCTTCACTTCAATGCGCTCGATGTTTGGCGTATAGTTAATGGAGGGTAAAGATTTTGCCTCCTTACTCCATCGTGCAAAACACTGTAAAATACGGTCTAATTGCGCTGCACTTGGATTCCCCACCCAATTGATTTTTCGCAGGCCTTTTTTAAAATAGGTTTCAAAAAATGCTTGGATGTCAGTTCGAGTAACCCCATCAAAGTCGTCGGGTTGATTAATCCTACCGTACGGTGTTCCCTTAAACAGGTGTTCTTGTAAGCCGCGCTGTGCCAGGGTGCTTACTTTTTCGAGTGACACCATTAGGTTTTGTTTTCGCTCCGCTTTCAGTTGTATCAATTCGGTTTCCGGGAAGTTTGCATGATAAAGCGCTTCCTCAATGATCGGGACTAATTGATCCATGGATTCATTTAACCCGAATATGTTTAGGTAGGCATAATCAGCGCTTACACTGGCATTGAAATAGCCCCCGTGGTCATCAATCATATCGTTGATTTCTGCCATAGTTTTGTTGGCGGTACCTGCTAAAAGCATCCCGGTGGTTAATCCAGCCACAGGTTTTTCATCGTACATAGAGCCTGCGTCAAAAATCAACTCCAATTTAACGGCTTCGCTGGTTTCATTGCGCATCAAATACACAGGTACACCCGCCGGTGTGAGGTGGCGCTCCGGTTCAATGTAATTAATGTCGTTGGATAAGGAAACTGAAGGAGCCTGCGAACGGTTTAAGTTATCGGTCATGTTAGTTAGATTCAGATGCTATAAATAATCGGGAGCAATTGCTTGGGTTGAAGAGCGATTTGGCATAGTCTTGTAAATGACATGCTTCGATGGCATTGTAAATTGCTTCTTCTTCGTTGATTCCATGCGCATCTCCCAATAATTCGAAGAACGAAAGATTCATCGCCCGGTTTAAAAGTCCCTGCTCTTGAAATGCTTTAGAGGTCTTCGCTTTCATACGCAGCCTGTTTAAATCAGGGGTGGAAATCAAGGTGGTTTTGAAGGTTTCCAGGACCTCCCACAACGCTGCATCCAAGGCCTCAAATGTTTTTCCAGGCATAAGCTTACCAGAAACAATAAATAAGCCCTCATCGAGCGATCCCAAGATGTAGGCATTGATTTCATGAACCAGCGCCTTGTCTTTTTTAAGGCTCAAATACAGCTTACCTGATTTGTCTTTTCCTACTTCATCCGAGAGTAAGTCGGCAATGTAATATCCTTCCGATTTACGTTCCGACATTTTAAAGGCGTAATAGAATGCTGAAGCCGGTACGTTTCGCTTAAGCGTCAAGGTTCTATATTCGTTTTGCGGCGGTTCCTGCATCAAGATCCGCGCTCCTTTCTTTTTCCCTGGGATGTTTCCATACCACTTGGATACCAAGTCTTCGATTTGATTATTTTCGTAGTTACCTGCAATCGTTAGTATGGCATTTCCGGGGTGATAATGTGTCCCAAAAAAGGAACGCACATCATCCATGGTGGCTTGTTCAATGTGGCTGATTTCTTTCCCAATCGTTGCCCATTGATAGGGGTGAACCTGATAGGCAAGCGGGCGCAATTCCAACCATACGTCGCCATAGGGTTGATTTAAATAGCGTTGCTTAAATTCTTCAATGACCACGCTGCGCTGTACCTCTAAACTTTTATCAGAAAATGCCAGTGATAACATGCGATCACTTTCAAGCCACAAGGCTGTTTCTATGTTTTGAGATGGAAGTACATCGTAATAATTGGTGATGTCGTTGCTGGTAAATGCGTTGCTTTCTCCTCCGGCACGCTGCAAGGGGGCATCAAAATCTGGAATATTCACAGAACCACCGAACATCAAATGTTCAAATAGGTGAGCGAACCCCGTATGATTCGGGTCTTCATCCCGCGCACCCACATCGTAGAGGGTATTAACTACCGCCATGGGTGTAGTTTTATCTTGGTGAAAAATTACCTTCAGCCCATTGGGTAAAGTGAAGCGATGAAAGGTTATCATATCTTAAAAATTCAATTGTTTTAATTGTGAGGCCAAGTCGTTGAATTCAGTGATTAGCTCCTTGACAACGTCACCAGCCGGTTTCATAACACGAATCATCGCTGAAACTTGTCCAACTTCTAATTCACCGGCAACTAAATCGCCTTCAAACATGCCTTTTTTTGCTCGACCCCTTCCAAGATGCGTGGCTAATTCTTCTGAGGTGCCCTTTCGTTCATAAATAGTCTGAAGTTCTTGATAGAAGGGGTTGTTGAGTAAGCGCACCGGGGTAATTTCCTTGAGGGTAAGTTTGGTGTCACCTTCTTCTGCCTGAAGAATTCGTTCCTTGAATGCCATGTGTGCACTCGACTCCGGCGTAGCAATAAAACGGCTGCCCACCTGAACGCCATCGGCTCCTAAAATCATGGCCGCTAACATGGCTTTGCCACTTCCAATGCCGCCCGCTGCAATCACGGGAATATCAACGGCTTCTGCAACGGAAGGAATTAAACATAAAGTAGTGGTTTCTTCTCTTCCGTTGTGTCCGCCCGCTTCAAATCCTTCGGCCACGATCGCGTCTACGCCCGCTTCCTGTGCCTTTAACGCAAATTTCTTGGAGGATACCACGTGAACTACTGTAATTCCCGCCGCTTTCAATCGCGCCGTATGGGCTTTTGGATTTCCTGCAGAGGTAAATACGATTGGAACGTTCAGTTCAATAACAGTAGTTAAATGTTCTTCTATGTTTGGATACAAGAGCGGAATGTTCACGCCAAAGGGTTGGTCTGTTGCCGCTTGACATTTCAGAATATGTTCTCTTAAAATTTCGGGATACATCGATCCGGATCCAATCAATCCAAGGCCGCCTGCGTTGGAGACAGCAGCAGCTAATTCCCATCCGGAGCACCAAATCATACCGCCTTGAATGAGTGGGTATTTTATCTTAAAAAGTGCTGTAATTCGATTCATGAATAGTATGCTGTAAGCGAAGTAAAATTACAAAAAAGCGCGCTCCATGCGGATTACTTTTTTTCACCTGAATAAAATCCGTATTTTTAGAGCGATGAAGTGGTGGGTTTTATTTCTTGGAATGCTTTATTTGGCGGTTGAGGTTCATGCACAGGCACCTCAAGGGAATTTTCAATCCATGCCGGCATTGAATGCCACTCAGTTTTTTGAGAACAAAGGACAATGGCCATCAGAGGTCTTGTTTAAAGCTGAAAAGGAAGGCGGTAAGCTGTGGGTGATGAAGAATAAACTGATCTTTCATCAACAAGATTTAAGTGCTATGGCGCACGCGCACGACCGGGGTGAGAAACAAAAAAATCAAAACATTCGGGAACATGTAGTGCATGCAGCCTTTGTTAACTCCCTTCCATTCAACACGCTGGAGAAATCGGGAGCAACTTCGTTTTATCATAATTATTTTCTTGGAAAAGATTCAACGGCGTGGGCCGCTGAGGTTCACGGGTATGATCGCGTTGTAAGGCATCAACTGTATCCGGGAATCGATTTAACATTAAATGCAACCGGCCTCAATCAAGAATATGGATTTGTAGTTTCACCCGGTGCGGATCCTACTCAAATTCGTATGCAGTATGCGGGACACCGCAAATTGAGCGCGGATAGAAAAGGAAATTTAATAATAGAGACACCCTTGGGTCAAATTAAACAAGAGCAATTAGCTGCTTTTCAGGATATTAATGGGCAAAGAATTTGGGTTGATTGTAAATTTATCCTGCAAGGAGATGAGGTGATTTTTCGCTTAGGTTCTTACAACGTGGAGCTTCCCTTGGTCATCGACCCGGTGTTGGTTTTTGCCACGTACAATGGGGCATTTTCAGATAATTTTGGAATGACGGCTACCTATGGTCAAAGTGGTGCGGCGTATTCAGCGGGGATGGTTTACGGGAATAATTTTCCCATGCCGAACGGATCTTCGTATGACCCTACCGGGAATTTTGTCGCCATTGGTGGGAATTACGGAGTGACGGATGTGTTTATTACCAAATACAATCCAACCGGTACAGCCATGCTTTGGGCTACCTTTTTAGGAGGGGGTGATATGGTGCAAGGAACGGAGACTGCGAACAGTTTAATCTGTGATTCCGTGGATAACATCTACATCTTTGGTGCTACGTCGAGTATTGATTTTCCAACTACAAATGGCGCCTATCAACCCGCACACGCTGGGGGTGTTGCGAATGCAAATTTTCTTTTTAATGGGGTGTATTTTCTGAATCAAGGAACGGATTTATTCGTTTCTAAGCTCAGCGCAAACGGTCAAAACCTCTTGGCTTCTACCTATGTTGGCGGTACGGGGAACGATGGGGTGAATTATAAAATCACCTCCCTGCCATACAACGGTGCATTTTTGTATGATTCCTTGACTACCAATTACGGCGATCAATTCCGCGGTGAAATCATGCTGGATCAAGCTGGGAATGTTTTAATTGCTTCGTGTACACGGTCAACGAATTTTCCAACCGTGAATCCATTTCAAGCTACAAATGCGGGTGCACAAGATGGGGTTATTTTTAGATTGAACCCTTCGTTTAATGCCCTACAGTTTTCCTCCTATTACGGCGGAAGTCAAAACGATGCGTGTTATTCGGTAAAAGTAGATACACTCAATAACATCTTTACCTGCGGTGGCACCTCGTCTACGAATTTAACGGGTACCGTTGGCGGACTCATGGGAGCTTATCAAGGGGGAAAATCGGATGGCTTTGTGATTAGATTAAATCCTGGAGGAACCGCAATCACTGCAGGAACCTATCTAGGAAGGAATGATTATGACCAAGCATTTTTTGTAGAGGTAGATCGAAACAACAATGTGTTTGTGTTGGGTCAATCCGTAGGAGGGATTTTCCCTATCTGGAATGCACCGTACAATAACCCGAACTCCAGCCAGTTTGTAATCAAGCTCAGCAATAACCTGTCAACCAATCAAGCGAGTGGAACCATTGGGAATGGCAGCAGCCAGATTAATATTTCGCCTTCCGCCTTCTTGGTGGATATCTGCGGAAATATTTACATCTCCGGTTGGGGAGCCAATATCTTGCAAAATGTCCCGATTTCTGGAATGCCTATTTCAGGGAATGCCTATCAGTCAAATACCACCGGATTCGATTTCTACTTGATGGTCATAGAACATGATTTCTTGAGTTTGCTTTATGCCACATACATGGGGGGGAATGTTTCCACAGAACACGTTGATGGAGGAACAAGTCGCTTTGATAAAAATGGAGTGGTATATCAATCCGTTTGTGGTGGTTGTGGTGGTAACAGTGATTTTCCAACTACCCCGGGCGCATATTCCAGTGTAAATAACAGTACCAATTGTAACAACCTCTTATTCAAGTTTGATTTCGAGTTGATTCCTTCCGCGCAATTCATTGCCAATCAAACCATGGGTTGTGAAGATTTACAAGTGACATTCAATAATTTTTCTTCGCAGAATGATGATTATTTGTGGGATTTCGGGAATAATAATACCAGCTCAACGGTATTCAATCCAACGGTTAACTATACGAATGCGGGAGTATATCAAGTGTATTTGTACGTGACAGATAGCATTTGCAACCTAACCGATACGGCTGAAATCACCATTACGGTATTGGACTCCATTAATTTCGTGCTGTTTGATACCCTTGCGCTGTGTTCGAATACGCCTTATGCACTGACCATCAATACCAACGGAGCAGCGAGTCAATACCTGTGGGGGAATAATTCAGCATTCACGCCTCCGTTAATTCCATCCCCGAATGATTCAACCTTGTTGATTTCAAATAACAATCCTGGGTGGTATTATGTATCCGCTGCCAATGGATATTGTTCCAAAACGGATAGTGTATTTGTTCAATTTGATGTTCCAGTGATTGCCAATTACCAGCCCAGTCCGGAAAGTGGGTGCAGCCCGGTAACCGTTGATTTTAATAATTCCTCCACCGTAACTTCCAATTTCTATTGGAATTTCGGTAACGGAGTAATCGACTCATTAACCTTCGAACCCCAAATAACCTATACAGTACCGGGACAATACATTACAGAGCTTGTGATTTTTGATTCCGTGTGTAATGCTTCAGATACCGCTTCCGTTACCATTACCGTTTATCCTTCCGTCAGTTTTTCATTGCCAAATGCTATGTATTTGTGTGTTGATTCTACCATCGTGCTGTCTCCAAGTGCCTTGGTAGGTAGTCCGAATTATTTTGTTTGGTCAAGCAATAATCAATTTACAGATACCTTGAATAATCCGGTGCAAGATCCTTCATTGGAAGTCTTGGTTCCAAGCACAGCAACCTATTATTTGACGGCAGGAAATGGGAATTGTTCATACACAGATTCCATCAGCATTGCGGTGTTTTCAGAATCAATCAGTATCTCTGGACCTGATTCAGTCTGTTTAAATAGTCCAACCCTGTACACGGCAATTAATAATTCCCAGGAAGTATTTAGTTATGTGTGGAGTCCAGCGGCAATCATTCAAGGTGCAACGAATCAAGCGGCAGCGACCATCTTACCGCAAGCCACGCAATACGTTTATTTAGAAGCAACCAGTGCG
>Ga0247843_1007234_pt1 | contig 13825 bp, 12 predicted proteins | sample LaCruzMarch2017__FD_192420 | JGI IMG/M metagenome (GOLD analysis project Ga0247843, IMG submission 192420) | Freshwater microbial communities from meromictic Lake La Cruz, Castile-La Mancha, Spain - LaCruzMarch2017_8m | ecosystem: Environmental > Aquatic > Freshwater > Lake | place: Spain...
CGCACCAAGGAAAAGCCGTTGGAATGCACGCCCGAAGACGCGAGGCCCAAGATGACATCGCCCGCCTCAATTTTGTCGGCGGTCAGGACTTGGTCGCGCTCCACTGCGCCGACACAAAAGCCAGCAAGGTCATAATCGCCGTCGTAATACATCCCGGGCATTTCCGCGGTCTCGCCGCCGATCAGCGCGCATCCAGCCAGTTTGCAGCCCTCAGCGATGCTGGCCACGACTGACGTCGCTATAGCATTGTCCAGCTTGCCGGTCGCATAATAATCAAGGAAAAACAACGGCTCTGCGCCTTGCACGATCAGGTCATTTGCGCACATCGCAACGAGGTCGATGCCGACGCCTTCATGCCGTCCGGACTCTATTGCTAGCTTCAGCTTTGTGCCCACACCGTCATTGGCCGCGACCAGTAACGGGTCATGAAACCCTGCCGCTTTCAAATCGAAGAACCCGGCAAATCCGCCAAGGTCGGCGTCGGCACCTGCACGACGCGTTGCTTTGGCCAGCGGCGCAATGGCGCGTACCAGGGCATTGCCAGTTTCGATGGAAACACCCGCCTTGGCATAAGTGTAGGATTCTGAGCTGTGATCTTTTGCGTCCATTTGTCGCCGTTAGCGAGAACAGGCTTGGAATTCCACGTCTATGTCGCCTAAAGGTGCGGAGATGACAAATTTGCGCAAGAATTGGTTCCGCATATCAGCGATCGGCTTGCCTTTGGCGCTGGTTGGCGGCGGCATCGTGGTTGCGCAGATTGACGGGCCAAAGCGCGGTATTGCGCCGATTGCGAGCGCCGGCGACTTTGAAGTTACGGGCGTTTCGGTCAACGTGGTTGGCGACAACGCCTTTGAAGCACGAAAAAAGGGGTGGGAGCAGGCGCAGCGTATCGCTTGGGCGGCATTGTGGCGCAAAACCCATAATGAAGCAGGGGCCGGTCTGTCCGATTCGACATTGGACGGCATCACTGCCGCCATTGTGGTGGAACAGGAACAAATTGGTCCACGTCGTTATGTTGCAAAACTGGGCGTCTTGTTTGACCGTGCGCGCGCGGGTCAGTTGCTGGGCGTCAGCAGTGTTGCAAGGCGTTCTGCGCCTTTGATGTTGTTGCCCGTCACTTACTCTGCAGGTGCACCCACCGTGTTTGAACAGCGCACATCATGGCAACGGAGCTGGGCCAAATTTCGTACCGCAGACAGCACGATCGATTATGTTCGCCCAAGCGGGGCAGGCGGCGAGTCGCTTTTGTTGAATGCTGGCCAAGCGGAACGCCGCAGCCGCATTTGGTGGCGCACGATCCTTGACCAGTTCGGTGCGGCGGACGTTATCATTCCCATCGCGCGGATTGAACGGCAATGGCCCGGTGGTCCAGTCATAGGACGTTTCTCGGCGCGTTATGGTCCGGATAACAAGTTTCTGGGTGCATTCACGCTGCGCACATCGAATAGCGCGGGCATTCCTGCGATGATGGATCAAGCCGTATTGCGGATGGATCAATTGTTCCAATCGGCCCTCTCCTCGGGACGCCTGCGGGCTGATGCATCTTTGGTCCTAGAACCCGACGTGGTCGAGGGCGAGGATTTGGAGAGCGAAGTCGAAGACACCGCGGCTTTAAATGAAACTGGCACACCATTGCAGGAACCGGCCGCGCCATCGCTTGACGACGTTGTCAAATCCATCGTGCCAGAGTCGCAGCTTCCTTCCGCGCCTCAACCCCGGCCATAAGGGCATTTAGCGGGTCGATGCGTCAAATTGCCTTGCCCTTGGACGAGTTGCGCAGTGGCGCGTCGTCCAGCCTCATCATCACGGAATCAAACGCAGCGGCCTTTGCCGGGCTGTCCAGTGCGGCGGCCTGGGCAAAGGGCTGTGCAATTCTTACAGGGCCGGCGCGCTCCGGAAAAACACTGATGGCGCGCTATTTCTCGGGAAAGAATGGCACCGTCATTGATGAAGCCGAGGCGAGCGCTGACGAAACAATTTTCAATGCGTGGAACCGTTCGCAAGAAAGCGGCGTGCCGTTATTGCTGATATCGCGTTGGCAACCTGCGGAATGGAGTGTTGCACTGCCCGATTTGCAGTCGCGATTAGGCGCGGCAATGTTGCTCGAAATCGCGCCGCCGGATGACGAGATGATTGAACAATTACTGCAAAAACAGCTTTCCGACCGAGGCGCAGCGATTAGCATCGATGTCTTAAGCTATGTGAAGCGGCGTATCGAACGCAGCTATGTTGCCATTGAAAAATTTGCGCGATCCGCAAACGCCATGGCGCTCTCGGAAAATGCGCCCGTAAATTTGACCTTGGTAAAAAAAGTTCTCGAAGACTGATTTAAGTGGGCCTGACCCTAAGCCGGTGTTTCCCGCACCATGTCTTCTTCATGCGTGAGGGTCATCTTGAGCTTGCCATTGACCACGGCAAAGGCCAACCGTCCTTCGACAAGGTCAAGTGCATCGCGCCCGAATTGGTCAAAACGCCATCCCGTTAACACTTCAAGGTCGTCGCGCTCGCCAGCGGCCAAGCGCTCAAGCTCTTCTGTCCGCACAATCAAGCGCGGGGCCACGTTAATTTCGCGGGACCGGATTTTGAGCAATAGCTTCAGCAGATCGGCGACTAGCGAACCGTCTTTGCCACCGCCGGGAGATGATCGGGCACGGTCTGGCAAATTGTCACGCGCCATGGGCTGGCTCGCCTCAATCACCCCGATCAGGCGCGCACCAATTTCATTGTCGCGCCATGCGGGCGATAGGCCGCGCACTTTGGGCAGGTCGGCCTGACTTTTGGGTGGATGCGCGGCGATATCGGCCAGCGTTTCATCCTTCATAATCCGTCCACGTGGGATGTTTTTGCGCTGCGCCTCTTTTTCGCGCCAGGCTGCCATCGCTTGAAGGCGACCAAGCACTTCGGGTTTGCGCGATTGCACTTTAATCCGTGCCCACGCGTTTTCGGGGTCATTGCGATAATTGGCGGCGTTGGAAATCCGCTCCATTTCGTCATTCAGCCACGCGCCCCGCCCCGTTATCTTAAGCTTTTCAAGCATCATCGGAAAGATGACGGACAAATGCGTCACATCGGCAATGGCATAATCAATTTGGCGTTTATCCAACGGACGCCGTGACCAATCGGTAAAACGCGCCCCCTTGTCCAACTGGATACCCATCCACAGTTCGACGAGGTTTGAGTAACCGACTTGCTCACCCTGACCTAGCGCCATGGCGGCAATTTGCGTGTCGAACATGGGGTAGGGGGTTTTGCCGGTCAGGTTGAAGAATATCTCGATATCCTGCCCACCCGCGTGGAAAACCTTCAACACATCCTCATTTTCGCACAACAGCTCAAGCATTGGCGTCAGGTCAAGACCCTCGGCCTTGGGGTCAATTGCGGCTGCCTCATTGGCGTCGGCCAGTTGAACCAAACATAAGTCGGGATAATACGTGTTTTCCCGCATAAATTCGGTGTCGACCGCAACAAATGGCGATTGTGCAAGGCGTGCGCACAATTCGGCGAGGCGTTTGCTGTCAGTGATGAGTGGATGAATCTGCATTGGGCATCGCCCTAGCACCCATTCACGACTTGACAAAGTGCCGCTGCACTGTTGACAGGCCCGCTTTCCACAGCTTTTTTGAATTGAGCCAACAATGCACGCTTATCGTACGCACAAATGCGCTGAACTCCGCGATTCCCATGTGGGCGAAACCGTCCGCCTGTCGGGCTGGGTCCACCGTAAGCGCGACCATGGCGGCGTGTTGTTCGTCGACCTGCGCGACCATTATGGCATGACGCAGATCGTGGCCGATACCGATAGCCCCGCTTTGCCGATATTGGAGGCTTTGCGCCTCGAAAGCGTCATCACCATTGACGGTGACGTGAAGGCCCGCAGTGCAAGCTCGGTCAATGCCCATCTACCGACCGGGCAGATTGAAGTCTTCGCCCGCAGCGTCACGGTGCTGAGCAAGTCGGAAGAACTGCCATTGCCGGTCGCCGGTGAGCAAGAATATCCTGAAGAAACGCGGCTGAAATACCGCTTTCTTGATTTGCGCCGCGAAACGCTCCACGCCAACATTGTTAAGCGCACGCAGATCATTCGCGAAACGCGCCGCCGGATGGAAGATATCGGCTTCACCGAATATTCAACGCCCATCCTTACGGCATCCAGCCCAGAGGGCGCGCGCGACTTTCTTGTACCAAGCCGCATCCACGCCGGAAAATTCTTTGCACTGCCGCAAGCGCCACAGCAGTATAAGCAACTGTTGATGGTCGCCGGTTTCGACCGATATTTCCAAATCGCACCATGCTTCCGCGATGAAGACCCGCGCGCCGACCGTTTGCCGGGCGAGTTTTACCAGCTTGATCTGGAAATGAGCTTTGTCACGCAAGAAGAAATCTGGGACACGATGGAGCCAGTGATGGCAGGTGTGTTCGAAGCATTTGCCGACGGCAAAAAAGTGACACCAGCAGGACAGTTCCCGCGCATCCCGCATTCAAAGTCGATGTTAGATTACGGCACTGACAAGCCCGATTTGCGCAACCCGCTGATCATCCACGATGTTACCGATCATTTCAAAACCTCGGGCTTTGGCTTGTTTGAACGCGTTGTTGAAGGCGGCGGCGTTGTCCGTGCCATTCCTGCGCCAAAGACTGCGGACAAGAGCCGTAAATTCTTCGACGATATGAACGAATGGGCGCGCAGCGAAGGCCATGCCGGACTTGGTTATGTCACCCGCAAGGGTGGCGAGTTTGGCGGTCCAATCGCCAAGAACCATGGCGAAGAGGGGATGCGCGCTTTATATGACGCGATCGGCCTTGGACCCGACGATGGTTGCTTCTTTGCCGCTGGCAAGGAAGAGCAAGCGGCAAAGCTGGCTGGCGCGGCGCGCACGCGGACGGGCGAGCAGCTTGACCTGATTGAAAAGGACGCGTTCCGTTTTTGCTGGATCATCGACTTCCCCTTCTACGAATGGAGTGAGGAGGACAAAAAGGTCGACTTTGCGCACAACCCCTTCTCAATGCCACAGGGCGGGCTACAGGCGCTCGAAACGCAGGACCCGCTCACAATCAAGGCGTATCAATATGACATGGTCTGTAACGGCTATGAGCTTGCCTCAGGCTCGATCCGGAACCAGCACCCAGATTTGATGGTCAAGGCGTTTGAACTCACGGGTCTGACGCAGGCGGATGTTGAAGATCGCTTTGGCGGCATGTATCGCGCTTTCCAATTTGGTGCGCCACCGCATGGCGGCATGGCTGCAGGGGTGGACCGGATGGTCATGCTCTTGTGCGGCGTGCAGAATTTGCGCGAAATCACGCTTTTCCCGATGAACCAGAGGGCCGAGGACCTTTTGATGGGCGCGCCGTCGCCTGCGATGGCTAAGCAGTTGCGCGAATTGCACATTCGCGTTGTGGAACAACCGCCCAAGGCCTGATATCAGGGACAAAATCAGCAGCAGGATCTGTCCCTTTTGGGGACTGAGCTGCGCTTTCGCTTGTTTGTCTGTGCAATAGATGCTCGAACGCGGGCATGTCCATTGACCTTTCCAAGTTTGAAGCCGGCAAAATATATATATATGACGGCACATATGACAAGGACCTGAAAAGGCTTCAGGATCGCTTGTCCAAGCTACAAGCATTGCACATCCTGCATGATGCGCGCACTTTGATCATCTTCGAAGGCTGGGATGCCGCTGGCAAGGGCGGCGCAATCAAGCGCATGACCTCTTCGCTTGACCCGCGCTTTTATAAGGTATTCCCTATTTCTGCGCCGACCTCAGAAGAAAAGGACAAGCATTTCCTGTGGCGCTTCTGGAACAAATTGCCGGGTAAACGAGAGATCAGCATTTGGGACAGAAGTCACTATGGCCGCGTGCTGGTTGAGCGTATCGAGGGATTTTGCACCGAAGCCGAATGGCGGCGCGGTTATGACGAAATCAACGAATTTGAATCGCGTCAAGGCGAGATTGGCACGAAGATTATCAAGATATTCCTGCATGTGACCTCCGAAACACAAGACAAGGTTCTGACGGAAAGGCTGGATGATCCAACCAAAAGATGGAAAGTCACTGCAGAAGATTTTCGCAATCGCGAAAAGCGAGACGACTATCTCGACGCGCTAAAGGATATGTTCAAGCGCACGCATACGCATTGGGCACCCTGGACCGTTATCGACGGCAATAATCAAAAGGCGGCCCGGATTGCGGTCCTTTCGCATGTTATCGCAGAATTAGAGAAGAGCGTACCGCAGGAGTTTCCGGAGGCCGATCCAGCGGTTGTAGCGTTGGCGCAGCGGACGATTGGCTATTCCCCCAAGGGATAGTCTATCCGTAGTATTTCCCATTCTTTGGGCCCTGTGGGCAAATTCACGGTTTTGACATCACCCACGCGCGCGCCGCGTAGGGCACGGGAAAGGGGTGCGTTCCAGCCTATGCGACCGTTGCTGGCATCGGCTTCATCGTCGCCAAGGATTGTGATCGTGCGTTCAACATCATCGACATCCGCAATCGTGACGCACGCGCCAAAGAATATGCGGCTTCGGTCTTCTTGCTTAGATGGGTCGAGTATTTGCGCGACCTTCATCTTTTTGGACAACTGACCCAATTCCTGGTCAATCGCGCGGAGCTTTTGGCGGCCATAGATATAATCGCCATTCTCGCTTCGGTCGCCATTGCCTGCGGCCCAATGGACGATTTCAACCACTGTGGGGCGGTCGATGGCGAACAGCTGTTCATAGCGTTCGCGTAAGGCCGCGAATCCGGCTGGGGTAATCGGGTTGGTGCGCTCGGCCATGCATTAACCCGGTGTCGATTTACCCAAATAGGTGCCGAGCGGCGTTGCCGAGCGCACGCGCGCCTTTTCGGGGTGGAGATGGTCATACATCACCGCGTTTTCCAAAACGCGGTAGACATAATCGCGGGTTTCGCTGAGCGGGATTTTCTCAATCCAATCCAACATGTCGATGCTGCCTGTGCGCGGGTCGCCATAGGTGCTGAGCCATTTGTTCACGTTACCCGGACCGCCGTTATAGGCGGCGATGGCGAGCGGATAACTTCCGTCATAATAATCGAGCATGCGTTCAATATAGGTGGCGCCCAAGGCGATGTTGTAATCGGTATCAATGGTCAGCGCATCCGGACGATAGGCCATTGAGATTTTGCCCGATGTTTCCCGGGCTGTTCCGGGCATCAACTGCATCAGGCCGCGTGCTCCTGCGTGGCTGACGGCGGCGCGGTCAAACTGGCTTTCCTGACGCATGATCGCATGGGCGAGCGTCCAGGTCTGGCTATGCGCCGCTGGAACATTGACGGTGGGGTAGCTGTTGCCCAGCAAATCGGGGATGCCATCGGTGCGCGCTGCACGACCCGCCATCACTGCCAGATCCGGACGGGCAAGCGCTTGCGACAGGCCGATAGCAGCCGTATATGCGTCACGGTCATCCGCGTGGCGGGCAATGGCCCTGAAAAAGTTACTCTGGTCACGCCAGCTGCCATATTTTGCGGCCAACGCCGCTGCCAGATGCACAGGGGGGACATTCCCGTCTGTCAGAACTGGCGGGGTAGCTGCCACGTGCGGAACTTGCGGTAAGGGATGACGCAGCTGCTCCAAAGACAACTGGCCAAAAAAGCTCTCATAATATGCCGCTGCTTGCTCATAATAGCGTGTCGCGCTTAAAGGGTCTCCAGCCTTCGCAGCGGCCTTGCCCGCCCAATAAAAACCCTTTGATCGGGTTTGTGGGGTTTTTGCGGCAGTCGCATAGCGTTCGAACATGTTTACGGCATCACGAGGGCGGCCCAAACGGTCCATAGCCAACGATCCGGCCAGCCAAGTGAGGCTGGTATATCGATCCCGCGTCGGCAGATCCTGATCCGCCATTACAAGGCCAGCCGGGACGGCATCGTCCACACGCGATGCGATGCGATATGCCACGTCATATTGGCCGTCAATTTCGGCAGCGCGTGCATGCGTGAGTAGCAATTGGTACCAATCCTTAGGGACAGGCACCGGTGCGACCAGATTCCCTCGGTTTGCAAGCAATTCGCGCACTGCAAAGCTGTCACCAGCAGCACGCATCGCGTCCGCCCGCGCCGCCAGCAGACTGGCTTCGGTGTTCGCTAATGCGCCTGCTTCTTGCACCTTTAACGCGGCATCGGGTGATTTCATTCGCGTTGCAAGCGCAGCCGCAAACGCAGGGCGACGCTGCGGTGAGGTAAATGCGACCCAGCGTTCGGAACTGCGCGTCGATCCTGACCATAACAGCCGGTCAACTCGTGCATCATGGTCGGCGGATGTCAGCGTGCCGCTGGCGATGCGGAAAACCCGACCTTCATCTTCGTCGCTTAGTGCGCCACCGCGCCAAGCTTCGCGCGCTTGCGCTTGGGCACGCGCCTTATCGCCAACAGAATCCAGCGCTAACGCAAATTTTGCGCGACCTTCATTGGTGACTGGCGGCAAGCGGTCAAAATAAGCCACTAATTGGTTTGGAGAGTAAGATAGGGGATTGATCGCCCGTTCCGCTTTCTGCCGCATGTCGTCAGTATTTGGCCAGTCCGGGTACAGCATGAGGAATGATGCATAATCGTTAAAGCTGAAATTGCCGGGTGCGCCTAACATTTTCCATCGCTGCAGCGCGGCGGAGATTTTGCCCTCGCTTGGGTCGTAAATGACCGGTGAAGACATTGGTTGTCCGGATGGCGCAGACGTTTGTCCGCTGCCAGTGCCGGGTTTCCATATGATCCCGTCGGATTGCTGCGCGGAGGCGAGTGTAGCGCATGAAATAATGAGTGCCGTTGCTGAAAGAAGGTGCTTTACCATGCCGGACATATTATGGACCCCAACCTTATCAATCGCTGAACAAGCGACTATGATAAGCTTAGCGTTCAATTTGGATCAGAATGAAAGTCGTATAATATGTTTTCCGGATCAATACCGGCTCTAGTGACTCCTTTTTGCGACGGAGCGTTTAGCGAAAAGCATTTTCGTGCGTTAATCGATTGGCAAATCGAGCAAGGCTCAAGCGCGCTTGTGCCCGCAGGAACCACAGGAGAGGCGTCGACACTGTCTAACGCGGAGCATCATCGTGTCATTGAGATATGCATCGAGCAAGCCGCTGGGCGCGTGCCTGTCATCGCTGGTTGCGGTTCAAACGACACAAATAACGCTGTCTTGCACCTCAACTTTTCCAAAAAAAGCGGGGCCGCCGCTGGGCTTGTGGTTGCGCCTTATTATAACCGGCCAAATCAAGAGGGCATATACGCGCATTTCGAACATATGACGAAAAAGAACGATTTGCCTATACTGCTATACAATGTGCCGGCGCGTACGGTGACGGATATCAAGCCGGAAACCGTCGCCCGTCTGGCAAAGTTGCCAACCGTAATCGGCATTAAGGATGCCAGTGGCGATATGCCGCGTGTCACCGACCACCGTTTGGCGTGTGGGCCGGACTTCTGTCTGTTGTCAGGCGTCGATGAACAGTCGCTCGCTTTCAACGCGGCGGGCGGCAAAGGCTGTATTTCGGTGACGGCAAATGTCGCGCCGAAGCTATGCGCGCAGTTTCAGGCGGCTTGTGCCTCAGGCGACTATGATTTGGCGCGTCAACTGAACGACAAGCTTTATCCCCTCCATTTGGCATTGTTTTCTGATGCGTCCCCCGGTCCAATCAAATATGCTTTGTCGAGGGTAATCGAAGGTTTCCCGACGGAGTTGCGTTTGCCAATGACGCCGCCGAGTGAGGCGAGCCGTCGTCAGGTAGATGCCGCTTTGGAGAATGCAGGTCTCATCTAATGACTCGTCCAAAGCCGGAAGCATTTAACAAGGTCAAAACTGTCGCCGAGAACCGGCGGGCGCGCTATGACTTTCATATTGATGACAAATATGAAGCTGGCATTGTCCTGACCGGTACCGAGGTAAAATCCTTACGCTTTGGTGAGGGTTCAATTGCCGAGAGTTACGCCGAAGTTCGTGATGATCAAATATGGCTGATTAATGCTAATATTCCTGAATTCAGTCATGGCAACCGTTTCAATCACGAACCGAAGCGCCCGCGCAAATTACTCCTTAACGAACGTGAAATAAACAAGCTGCATGGAGCGGTCATGCGTCAAGGTATGACGCTCGTTCCGCTGTCGATTTACTTCAACGGCCGGGGTAGGGCGAAAGTGGAACTGGCGTTGGCAAAGGGTAAAAAGGCCCCAGACAAGCGTGCGACGGAAAAAGAGCGCGACTGGAAACGGGAACAAGGACGAATTATGCGGGATCGCGGATGAGCAAATTCAACGCCTGGTTACATAAGCAAGCGCCGACTCGCGACAGCTTTGAACGCAGCCGTTTTCTGCGTCCTTTTGCCCAACGCGTATTCCACCCGGCATTGTGGCGATTTACGCGCCGTTCGGTGCCGCGCGGCGTCGCGCTTGGCCTGCTCGTCGGCATCTTCCTGCTGGTACCCGGTGTTCAAATTGCTGGCGTAGCGTTATTGGCGCTGCCGCTGCGTGCCAATATTCCGATCGGCGCGGCAATGACTTTTCTCAGCATGCCAGCGACCACGCCATTTATCCTCTTCGGGTCAATCTATGTCGGTGAATCCGTTTTGCGGTTAAACAATGGTTCCGGGCGCTTTTATGAACTTGTTGAAACGGCTGCGCCCTTATCCGCTTGGGTTGATTATGTCTGGAATGAAGCGCCACTTGCACTCGTTCAGGGGTTAGCTGGCCTAGCAATTATTTCGATTGTGATGGCCGCCATTGGCTATTTCCTCTCCGCCTGGTTTTGGCGGTGGCGTGTAAGTGCCAAATGGCGTCGGCGGTCGAAGTCACTTCGGTAGGGCAGATGAAGTTTCGGCGGGTTCGAGGCAGAACCTGAATGGCAATCACGAAGTTTTGACAAATATTCCGTTGCGTTCCAGCCCAAGGCTATGGTCAGCTGCGCCTTAACTCTGCGTAGCAGGATTTTATCGGGTAACGGGCCGTTTTGAACAAGATATAGCCGCCGATTGCGCGAACAGATCAGCCTCGACAATGTCGCTTTCTTGGCTAAGCCATTTTCTGTTAAGCGCATTACAGAAGCGGTTCACGACGCGCTTGCGAAAGATGATTGGGTTAGGTACTGAAATAAAAGATGTAAATTTACTTGTTCCACTCTTGTTCTTTTAGAACATAAAGCGTACATATCAGGTGTTCCGGGGAAGTCTTTCGGAATAGGCGTGACGCTAAGGAGTGGAAAAATGGCAGCTAGTCTCAAGATAATTGATGGGAATCAGGCAAACGGTATGAAAAATTCGGAACGTGAAAAGGCCCTAGAAGCAGCATTGGCGCAGATTGATCGCGCATTCGGCAAGGGTTCGGCGATGAAGCTTGGCAGTCGTGAGGCGATTAGCATCGATGCTGTGTCGACGGGTTCGCTTGGGTTGGACATCGCACTTGGCATTGGTGGATTGCCCAAGGGACGCGTGATTGAAATTTATGGCCCTGAAAGTTCGGGTAAGACGACACTGACCCTGCACGTGATTGCAGAGGCGCAAAAGGCAGGCGGCACGGCGGCATTCATCGACGCAGAGCATGCGCTTGATCCCGGCTATGCCAAGAAGCTTGGCGTCGACGTGGACAATTTGATCGTGTCGCAACCAGATACTGGCGAACAAGCGCTTGAGATTGCCGACACTTTGGTGCGTTCAAACGCCGTGGACATCATCGTCATCGACTCGGTTGCGGCACTTGTTCCGCGCGCGGAAATCGAAGGCGAAATGGGCGATAGCCATGTGGGTTTGCAGGCGCGGTTGATGAGCCAAGCGCTGCGCAAGATTACAGGTTCGATTAGCCGATCAAACTGCATGGTCATCTTCATCAACCAGATTCGTATGAAGATTGGGGTGATGTATGGTTCGCCAGAAACCACAACGGGCGGCAATGCGCTGAAATTCTACGCATCGGTGCGTTTGGACATTCGCCGCACAGGCCAGATCAAGGCAGGCGAAGATATTGTTGGCAATGCGACCCGTGTGAAGGTTGTAAAGAATAAGGTCGCGCCGCCATTCAAACAGGTCGAATTTGACATCATGTATGGCGAAGGCATTTCCAAAACGGGTGAGCTGCTCGATCTGGGTGTGAAGGCGGGGTTGGTAGAAAAATCGGGTAGTTGGTTTAGCTATGACTCGATTCGTATTGGCCAAGGTCGTGAGAATTCGAAAAGCTATCTGACCGAAAATCCGGAGGTTGCGGCTCGGTTGGAAGCAGCCATTCGCGGAAAGACAAAAGAAGTCGCTGAGGTCCTGATGACCGGGCCAGACGCGGAAGACGATGCTTAAGGTTTTTAAGAACAAGCGCGGCCTTGCCTGAGTCCGCTGCTTTCGACCCGCCCTGGTCCACCCCGGGGCGGGTCATTTGCGTGAAGGTCGGTAGATACGTCCCCGTGCTGTCTTTACGGCATAGGCGGACGCACGGGCGCTAAGTTCTTGACAGGCACAATGGGTGGGGCACAACGATCGGCATGGGGCCCATCATTCATCTTATCGGCTTGCCGACTGATCAGAACAGCTCATTTGAGCGCGGTGCAGCATTGGCCCCCCCGGCCATCCGCGCGGCATTATGGAGCGACCGGGGCAATCTATTCGCGCAATCCGGCCTTGAGATTGGCACTGACGTTATACTCAAGGACCTCGGCGATTTGCCGTTATCGGACGTTGACTGCGCTGCCGATGACGCATTGATTTTGCAGGCGGTGACCAAAAGCGTGGAGGCAGATGCTATTCCGCTGTTGCTTGGCGGTGATCATGCGGTGACATACCCCATCGTTGCAGCGCTGGCTGCGCGGCATGGACCGCTGAACATCCTGCATTTTGATGCGCATCCCGATCTATATGCCGATTTCGAAGGCAATCCGCGCAGCCATGCCTCGCCCTTCGCGCGCATAATGGAAGGGGGGCATGCAAAGCATATCGTACAGGTGGGTGTTCGCACGTTGAATACGCACTGCCGCGAACAAGCCGACCGTTTCAATGTCGAAATTCTGCCGATAGGTAATTTCGAAGCCGCGATGGTGCCCATCCTTGACGGCCCATTGTATATCAGCGTTGATCTTGACGGCATTGACCCGTCCGAAGCGCCCGGCGTGGCGCATCCCGAACCCGGCGGCCTAACGGTCCGCGAAGTCCTGTCCATTATCGCCAAACAACGCGCGCGAATTGTCGGCGCGGACATCGTCGAACTTAACCCTGCGCGTGACGTGAACGACATTACCGCCATAGTCGCCGCCAAGCTGGTGCGCGAAATCGCCGTGCAAATGCATCAAAATTACGACCATATTTAAGGAAGCAGCTATGACTATCATCTTACACCATCTCAACAATTCGCGTTCACAACGTATCTTGTGGTTGCTCGAAGAATTGAACATTCCTTATGAAATCCGCCAGCATGCCCGTGATGCTGTGACCAATCTTGCGCCCGAAGCGCTTTTGAATGTCCATCCCTTGGGTAAATCGCCGTTGATTGAAGATGATGGCAATGTGATTTTCGAATCCGGCGCAATCGTGGAATATCTGTGCGAACGGCATAATGGCGGCCACCTTGTCCCTACACGCGGCACTGACGCGCACATCCGCTATCTGGAGTTCATGCATTTTGCCGAAGGTTCGGCGATGACGCCGATCTTGTTGAACCTGTATACGGCGCGGTTGGGCGATGCTGCTGCACCCTTGCATCCGCGCATTAACGAGCAGCTTGAAAGCCATTTTGCGTTCATGGAAGAAAATTTGAAAGCGACGGGCTGGTTTGTTGGCGATACCCTCACTGGCGCTGACATTATGATGAGTTTTCCGGCCGAAGCAGCAGTCAAGATGGGCCGGGCT
>Ga0247843_1007236_pt1 | contig 13823 bp, 4 predicted proteins | sample LaCruzMarch2017__FD_192420 | JGI IMG/M metagenome (GOLD analysis project Ga0247843, IMG submission 192420) | Freshwater microbial communities from meromictic Lake La Cruz, Castile-La Mancha, Spain - LaCruzMarch2017_8m | ecosystem: Environmental > Aquatic > Freshwater > Lake | place: Spain...
CAACGTGACGAGCGGCGCGATTACCCAGTCCGACTACACCGATGACTATCAACGTTCAGTTGCATTCACGGTGACCGCCGTGACGCAACTGCCCAATCTCGTGCCACAGAACATCACGCTAAACAAAAGCACCGTGACAGCCGGAAGCACGCTGACCGTCAACTGGAACCTGGCCAACACTGGCAACGGCAATTCTCCGGCCACCGTGACCGGGGTGCGGATGAACCAGTCGTCGAGCAGCGGCAACACCCAGCCCTATTCGTCGTTTCCAACCGTGACGATGCCTACGGTCAACGCGAACTCCTCGACCCCACAAACCACCACGGTCACCGTCCCGTCAGGCACGGCTGCGGGAACCTACTATATCTGGATCATCGCCGACAATGTGGCCACTGGCGCGATCACCCAGTCCGACTACACTGATGACTACGCCGCATCCGGAGCGTTCACTGTTACTGACTCAGGGGCAGGCAATACAGTGGCAGATTCCTGGCGTTTACCACTGGTAGGTTCGTGGAATATTTCCAACGATTTCAATGTTAATGTTCCAAATCCTCCTAACTTTGATCGATTTCATCTAGGTCAGGATGTTGGAAGTCCTGCGGGGACACCAGTTTATGCCGCCTCCAATGGTACCGTAAAACACAATGCTTGGCGAACCGGTTATGGATATGTTGTTATAATCGAACATAAACTACCTGATAATTCATATGTTTGTTCAGTGTATGGCCATCTCAGACAACAAGGAGTCCCGGCTATTGAGACACAAGTCAGCAAAGGTAGCGTGATTGGATATTTAACGGATGTTGATGGTGATTATGGAACGGCACCTCATGTTCATTTTGGTATTCGAAATGGCGCTTTCAGCAACACGCTTGATGCGGACGGTCAATGGAGATATCGGGGATATGGTCCAGCAAGTATTGTGGGGCAGTGGTACCGAGCTTCTGATTACGTCGCAAATCATGGCACATCTGTAACGCCGGCCGCGCCTTTTGCCACCGCAGCAACAAATTTGACGAATAGTGGATTCACTGCAAACTGGAGTGGCTCCGTCAATGACTCCGGCTATCGTCTTGATGTTTCAAACAACAATACATTTAGTAGTTTTGTCAGTGGATATCAGAATTTGGATGTGGGCGGTGAAGTGAGTCGATCGGTGAGAGGCCTCACCCCAAATACTATTTATTACTACCGAGTCCGATCATACAATGGCAATGGACCGAGTGGAAATTCGAATGCGATTAATATCACGACGATTGGAAGTGGGGTAGCCTCTCCCGAGATCACTTCTGTTAACGGAGACAATGTAGTAATCGGATCAAACAGCCCCAAAACAATAACAATTTATGGCGCCAATCTCAGTAACAAATCAAAAGTCACCTTAACATGGCCGGGTCAAACAGGATACATACTTCCAGCGTCATCAGTGACCTATATCACCAATCAGCTGCAAATTTCAATAGCCACGGGTAATGATCCTGGAATGTGGACTGTAAAAGCGACCAACCCGGACAATCAATGGTCGAATACTTGCAGTTTTCAAGTCAACGCACCCACGCCCGTAATCACCAGCATATCGCCAACCAGTGCGGCTGCCGGCAGCGGAGACACAACTCTGACAGTTAGTGGAACAACCTTTCATAACGCTTCCATTGTGAATGCCAACGGAAATAGTCTGGTGACCAGAGCCCAGACATCCCCCGGCGGCCTCACGACCAGCCTCACGGCGATACTCCCAGGAAGTTACAGCTCAAGTGCGGGAACGATCACAATCACTGTCTATTCTCCCGGTCCAGGTGGCGGATCATCTTCAGGGACAACGTTTACTGTCATTGGAGCACAGCCAACGGCCCCTACCATCTTATCAAGTTCGCCGGTACCAGACGGGGCGCCAAATTCCGCCTACAGCATGAAATTGGACGCCACAGGCGGGGCAGCGCCATACTCATGGTCTCTATATTCTGGCAATCTCCCACCAGGGCTGAGTTTAAGCAGTAGCGGCATCATCAACGGAACACCGACCAGTGCTACAACAACAAGCTTCACGGTGCAGGTGACAGGCGCCAATAGTTTGTCCTCGAAAAAATCATTCAGCATCACAGTTAATGGGAGGCCACCAGCGGTCAGCAATGTGCCCGGCTTGAGAGTTGGCCATCCCATACTTGGCGACACAACTCCAGCAGCTTACTGTGGAGATAACCCCTATTCATATGGCGGCCAATGCACCTCTTTTTGCTGGGGACGTTGGAAGGAAAAAAAGGGCATCTCTCTTCCAAAGTGGGGTAACGCCGTAGATTGGTGGAAACAGCGCGAATACTTGAGCGACCCTACAGCACCCCGAGCAAATTCAATTGCTGTATGGGATGATGGAAGTTATGGCCATGTGGCTTTTGTTGAGGAGGTCAATGGAGAACAAGTCCTGTTCAACGAGGCTAATTGGCATCCATTTAATTTAGGATGGGGCGAAGGATATAGCGGCGCATCGTCACCTGCTGATATAAATAACCCAGGACCGAAAACCTTAACAAAAGCCAATATGAAATACCGTTCTAGCGGACGCTATCAATTACTTGGATACATTTACCTAGAAGAACTTGCGTCAACATACACAGTGACTCCCAGTGCTGGATCTACTGGCAATATAAGTCCGAGCACTCCCCAAGTAGTATCCATATTGGGAGGTGTGACTTTCACGGCATCACCGGCACCTCAATTAGCTGCACCTCAATTAGCTGCACCTCAATCAACCGCACTAAAATCAGCTACCCCAGAATCAGCAGGAACGATGGCCGCCGCATCAAATTATGTAGTTGATCAATGGCTGGTAAACGGCGTACCGGCCCAATCTGGAGGTGAAAATTTCACACTGCCCAACGTGTCGGCCGACGCGACTGTGCAAGTGACATTCAAGCCTGCGCCAACAGTTACTTACGCAGTCACACCAAGCACTGGTGCTAACGGCAGCATTATCCCTAGCGATCCAATGTTGGTAGAGAGCGAAAGCGACGTAACATTCACTGCCACGCCAACATCCGGCTACGTCGTTGATCAGTGGCTGGTGAACGATACCCCCATGCAGACAGGCGGAATCCTATACATGCTTCCATCGGTGATTTCTCCAACAACGATTTCCGTGACTTTCAAGACAGCGCCCGTGGATACCTACACAATCACAACGACGCCGCAACCTTCGTTTGGCGGAACAGTGAATAACGGAGGAGCATATACACCAGGAAGCCAGCAAACCGTATTTGCCACAGAAAATCCCGGATACCGTTTCATCAACTGGACGGAAAATGGGGTCGAAGTGAGTTCATCACAAAACTATTCGTTCACTCTTACTGAGAACCGCGAATTGGTGGCGAACTTTACCGCCATACCTTTCATTTTATCCGACAAGGATGCTCCGACACTTCTAATCACACAGCCGTATTCGAACAATACCATTGTGACTACGACCAGTTCCATCGAGCTTGCAGGAACGGCTTCCGACTTAGGACATGGGGCAAATGGAATATCCAGTGTTATGGTAAATGGTGTCGAAGTCATTAGCGATACCACTGAAAATGGCGGCACGGCTAATTGGAGTTTTCCGGTCACACTCAGCCCTGGAACGAATGTTTTTGCTGTCACGGCCAAAGATGGAAGCTCAAATCCAAACTCCACGACTACTTCTCTCGTGATAAACTATCAGCCACCAGGGACAGTTCAGTTTAGCTCCCCCACATACTCGACAAACAGGAATTCAGGGACGGTTACTTTTACGGTGGCGCGCACCGGTGGCTCATACGGCACCGCGAGTGTTAACTATACGACGGTCAACGGGACAGCCACGGCGAACACTGACTACACAGCGAAGAACGGAACACTCGACTGGGCAGATGGTGACAGCACCTCCAAGACATTCACCGTGACGATACTGAGCGATGTGGTTTACGAAGGCGACAGGACTTTTTCAATTGATCTGAGCGGAGCCACAGATGCAAGTATAGGCAATCCGGCCTCCACAACGGTAACGATCAAGTCCTCACAAACGGCGACCACCGAGATAGCGGTCGAGCAACCGGCGGGTATAAACCTAACCGACAGTAGTGGAGCGGTTGATTTTGGCAGCATCAATACGGGGAGCACCGGCACCCCGATTACCATCACGATCCGCAACACCGGCACGGCTGACCTAACCGGCCTTGCGTTGTCCAGCAGCGGCACGAACGCCTCCGACTTTGTGCTGGGTGCGCTGGGTGCCACTTCCCTGCCCCCCGGAGCTAACACCACCATCACAGTGAGCTTCACGCCGACGGGAGCAGGTTCCCGCAGCGCCGTGCTCCAAATCGCCAGCAACGATGCGAACGAAAACCCGTTCGACATCACCGTGAACGGCACCGGTCTGGTTCCTCCCGCACCTGAAATTGTGGTGGAGGAGCCCGCTGGCACGAATCTGACGGATGGGGCAGCGGCCTTGGCCTTCGGCAATTCGAACATCGGCACGCCCATCACCAAGACCATCACGGTCCGCAACACGGGCACGGCTGAGCTATCCGACCTCGCAGTATCCCGCAGCGGCATAAATGCTTCCGACTTCATACTGGGTGCGTTGGACTCGACTGCGTTGGCTCCCGGCGCCAGCACCACATTCAACGTATCTTTCACGCCGACAGCAACAGGTCTCCACAGCGCAGCGCTGCAAATCGCCAGCAACGATGCGAACGAAAACCCGTTCGACATCGCCTTGAGCGGCACCGGTCTGGTTCCACCCGCACCTGAAATTGTGGTGGAGGAGCCCGCTGGCACGAATCTAACGGATGGCACGGCGGCCTTGGCCTTCGGCAATTCGAACATCGGCACGCCCATCACCAAGACCATCACGGTCCGCAACACGGGCACGGCTGAGCTATCCGGTCTTGCGGTGAGCCGCAACGGGGCGAATGCCTACGACTTCACACTGGGTGCGCTGGGTGCCACCTCGCTGCCCCCCGGATCTACCACCACCTTCACTGTAACCTTCACGCCCGCAGCGGCAGGTTCAAGCAGTGCCACGCTGCAAATCGCCAGCAACGATGCCGACGAGAACCCGTTCGACATCGCCTTGGGTGGAACAGGCGTAGCAGTGCCTGAAATTGTTGTAGAAGAGCCTCTAGGGATGAATCTAGCAGATGGTGCGGGAGGCTTGGCCTACGGCAATTCGAATATAGGAACACCTGTTATCAAAACCGTCACTGTGCGCAACACCGGCACGGGCGACCTAACCGGGCTTGGTGTGACCTTCAGCGGCGCGAATGTTTCCGACTTTTCGCAAAGTGCGCAGGGCACCACCACGCTAGCCCCCGGAGCCAGCACCACTTTCACCGTAACCTTCATGCCAAAGGCGGCAGGTTTGCGTAGCGCCTCCATCCAAATCGCTAGCAACGATGCGAACGAAAACCCATTCGATATCGCTCTCAGCGGAACGGGCGTGGCAGTAGCTCCGTATGACCTTACCTTTGTAGGCACGCCATATCCATTGAGGGTGGGAAATCAAGTTACCTTTAATCTGAAACGCCTGCTCAACCCTGGAGAAACACTCAAAGTGGGCGGGAAACTTCCTTCTGGACTCAAGTTTAACGCTGCTACCGGTCTGATCACGGGTATCATCACAGGCAAATCCGGAACCTTTCAGATCAGCGTGCAGGTGCTTCAGGGCAGATCCGTCATCCGCTCCATCATTCTTCCGATTGCGGTGCTCGATTTTCCAACCTCGCTCATTGGAAATTTCGATTTCCTCATGGAAGATTCCAATTCCGTTCCGGTCGGCGTGTGCAAAATCATCATCACTAAAGCTAACGGATGGAGCGCGACCTTGGAATCAGCAGGCGCAAGCAAGAAGCGAAGTGCAAAAGGCAGCTTCATCCTTGCAGAAGGTTCGCCCGTTGCCCCGGTCCTCGCATTCTTCCCTGCGCTAGCTGGAGCTCCTGGGGTCACCGTTAATATCTCGATCGATGGCTCCACTCCGACTATCACCGGAACCTACGACGGCGGAACCCTGCGTGGATTTCGCTTGGCCAAAGTTGGGGAACTACCACCTGCAACTGTAGCCTATAACTTGGTCCTCGATTCCGGTGAACAAGACGGCATCGACGTCCCGGCGGGCCTCGGCTGGATGAAAGGAAAAGTCAGCAATAAAGGCATCGACACCATCAAAGGGCTGCTCGGAGATGGCACCGCCGCCAGCATCACGCTCGGACTATCCGCATATGGCCAAGCGGTCCTCTGGTCGCAACCCTACAAGAACAAGAGTTCCTACATCGGCGGTATCGTAACACTCGGGAATCTCGGACAAACGACACCGGGCGAAGCCCCGCTCGAAGATGAAGTCTGGTGGACTAAAACCGCGGACGCCAGCACTCTCAGCTACCCGAACGGCTTCCCAGGGATGCCCGTGATCGCCGGCGTCAGCCGCTGGTCTATTCCCGCATACGCTGAAACATTAGGAAGTGCCTTGGGCTGGCGCGAAAACAGCAAAAGCTCAGTCGTCATCCGTGGAGGCGGGCTGGACAATACAGAGCCGCAATCAACGATAGCCTCACTGGCCACTGAATTCACGCTTGATGACAAGTTCAATCTCGTCACTTCAGCGCCCAACAGCACGCCGCTGGTCGCATGGAAAGGCAAGGTGTCGAAAACCGATGGAGCCATTTCGGGCGCATTCACGATTCCCGCCGGTTTCTCCAGCGATGTCCCAGCCGGCAGCGCGGCTGTCAGCGGCGTGCTCGTGCAAGACGATCCGTGGGGCACCACCACCGGCTGTGGCCAAATCAAAGTCCCCGTCGCCGGCCCGAAAGGCAGCTTCAAAACCGCTGCCATCGTGCTGGGTCAATGATTTGACTGGCAACCCCCTGCCCTCCTGTCCGACCCAATGACTCTTTCAGCGGCCTCCCGCAGAAAGCAAAGTCATAGCCGCGTGCATACCAACCAAACCATGAAACACCATCACCCAGCCACCCTCGCCGCTGCCATCTTGCTCGTCATGACCGGCCCGGCCGCATCCGAAACTCCGCCGGCACTTGTCGAGCGCGCCGAGCGGAGTTCCACGGACCAGTCACCAGCCTCAAGCGAGGGCATTTCTCAGACACGAAGCGATGCCGCCCCCCCGCGCGATGGAGCGGAACTTCCGGAGGGCACGAACACGATCGAACACCTGAGCGCTGAGCAGGTGTCAAAACTGGTGCGAGAGTTCAAGGGCGATATACTATATCTCTCCGGCCTGACTAAACTAGACGCCGAAACCGCTGAGGTGCTCGCGGAGTTCAAGGGCAGTTATCTAGCTCTCTCCGGCCTGACCAAACTGGACGCCGAAACCGCCAAGGCGCTCTCGGAGCGCAAGGACGATATGCTAGCTCTCCCCGGACTGTCCACGCTGGACGCTACCACAGCCAAGGCGCTCGCGGAGTTCAAGGGCAGTATGATATATCTCCATGGCCTGACCACGCTTGACGCCGAAATTATTAAGGCGCTCGCGGAGTTCAAGGGCGGCGTTCTAGCTCTCCCCGTCCTGACCACACTGGACGCCGCAACCGCCAAGGCGCTCGTGGAGTTCAGGGGCGGTATGCTTGATCTCCACGGCCTGACCAAACTGGACGCCTCCGCCGCCAGGGCGCTCGTGGAGTTCAGGGGCGGCATGCTAGATCTCCACGGCCTGACCAAACTGGACGCCTCCGCCGCCAGGGCGCTCGCGAAGTTCAAGGGCGGTTCTCTAGAACTCTCCGGCCTGACCACGCTTGACGCCGAAACCGCCAAGGCGATCACGGAGTTCAAGGGCGATATGCTATATCTCCCCGGACTGACCATGCTGGACACCGCCACTGCCAAGGCGCTCGCGGAGTTCAAGGGCGGTAATCTAGCTCTCTCCGGCCTGACCACACTGGACGCCTCCGCCGCCAGGGCGCTCGCGAAGTTCAAGGGCGGTTCTCTAGAACTCTCCGGTCTGACCACGCTGGACGTCGAAACCGCCAAGGCGATCACGGAGTGCAAGGGCGATATGCTATATCTCCCCAGCCTAACCAAACTGGACGCCGCCACTGCCAAGGCGCTCACGGAGTTCAAGGGCGATATGCTAGATATCCTCGGCCTGACCACTCTGGAGTCTGCCACCGCCAAGGCGCTTGCTGAGTTCAAGGGCAGGTTTCTAGCTCTAAACGGCCTGACCACGCTGGACGCCGAAACCGCCAAGGCGCTCGCAGAGTTCAAGGGCGGTTCTCTAGATCTCAACGGCCTGACCACACTGGACGCCGAGATTGTTAAGGCGCTCGCGGAGTTCAAGGGCGATAGGCTAGATCTCTCCGGCCTGACCAAACTGGACGCCGAGATTGTTAAGGCGCTCGCGGAGTTCAAGGGCGGCAATCTAGCTATCCCCGTCCTGACCACACTGGACGCCGCCACCGCCAAGGCGTTCGCGGAGTTCAAAGGCGATAGTCTAGATCTCCCCGGACTGACCACGCTGGACGCCACCACAGCCAAGGCGCTCGCGGAGTTCAAGGGTGGTAATCTAAGGCTCGACGGTCTGACGACGTTGGACGCCGAAGCCGCCAAGGCGCTTACGGAGTTCAAGGGTGAAAGTCTAATTCTCTCCGGCCTGACCACGCTGGACGCCGCCACAGTCAAGGCGCTCACGGAGTTCAAGGGTGAAAGTCTAATTCTCTCCGGCCTGCCCACACTGGACGCCGCCACACTCAAGGCACTCGCAAAGTTCAAAGGCGATAGTCTAGATCTCTCCGTCCTGACCACCTTGGACGCCGCCACCGCCAAGGCGCTCGCGGAGCGCAAGGACGACCTAAGCCTCTCCGGTCTGACCACGCTGGACGCCGAAACCGCCAAGGCGCTCGCGGAGTGCAGGGCTGATAGTCTAAATCTCCCTGGCCTAACCACGATAAACGCCGCCACTGCCAAGTCGCTCGCAGAGTTCAAGGGCGATCTATATCTCGAAGGCCTGACCAAACTGGACGCCGAAACCGCCAAGGCGCTCGCGGAGTTCAAGGGCATTACGCTAGCTCTCAACGGCCTAACCACGCTGGACGCCGAAACCGCCATGGCGCTCGCGAAGTTCAAGGGCAGATATCTATATCTCCCCGGCCTGACCACGCTGGACACCGAAATTGTTAAAGCGCTCACGGAGTTCAAGGGCGATCTAGATCTCTCCGGCCTGACCACACTGGACGCCGCCACTGCCAGGGCGCTCGCGGAACGCAAGGGCAATCTATATCTCTCCGGGCTGACCACGCTGGACGCCGAAACCGCCAAGGCGCTCGCGGAGTTCAAAGACGACAAGCTAGCGCTTAACGGCCTAACCAAACTGGACGCCGCCACTGCCAAGGCGCTCGCGGGGTCCAAGGTCTGTTCTCTAGATCTCTCCGGCCTGACCACGCTGGACGTTGAAACTGCCAAGGCACTCGCGGGGTTCAAGTATATGCTAATTCTCGAAGGCCTGACCACGCTGGACGCCGAAGCCGCCAAGTCGCTCGCGGAAAGAGTGCCATCTTCTCGAATGCTTGACCATGCTGGACGCCACTACCGCCAAGATGAGGATTGAGTGAATGACACTTCAGTCCCACTCGTCAGCGGATCACCGGCTTGTCCTTGGCTCTTGGCTGAGCGAAACTGGGCAAAACTCAGTAAAAAAAATCTTGGTAGGAGAACAGTAATAAGATAGTACTATCGATAGGAAAATTGCAATGAGTTCAATCACCAAGCAGATGATGCAAGAAGCGTTGACGAATGAAGTTTCACACATGAAACAAGCACCCAGGGGGAGTTGTTGCACTTCTTCTTGGAGTGGACCTGGGAGGGCGGAGGCGTTCAAAGTCTTATCGATTTTTCTGAATTACGCGGTATTCATAAGTCGATTTCACCAGCCGGCCAAAGCCAAACTGAGGGTATTGATGCCCCGAATGATGGGAGTAAGTAGAACTCTATCCGGTATTGAAGCTATGATCATCGCCTTGTTTTGCCTTGCGATCTCAGGCTCCCTTATCGCCGCTCCCACGCTTCACGAACAATTGCTCGCATCAGATCGCGTTTTGAGTGAGGCCGATGCAATTCACTCCGCAGCATATCGGCGGCTCCGCAGCAGTTTGGACAAGGACAATCAACAGCAATTGAAGGCCGCGCAGATTAGGTGGATCGATTCACTCAATCAAACTTTGGCTCAAACCCAACCGTTTCAGCGCGGTCAGGTGGCATTGCAGTGGACTCAGGAACGGACAAGAAACCTGAATGGAATCCACGAACTAAGAAACGGGCGGGCGCAAAATGCCAACATCCCGCAAAATAACAACATTCCGGAACTACCTAAGCCATATTCACAAACGCAAAACATTCCCCGGGACATGCCCGATGAAGCCCAACAAGCAGAAACCAGGACCACCGCTGCCGCCTCCGCTCTCATCACGGATATCGCCAAGCACTGGAAGACGGAGGACAATGCCTCTGAACAACTTCCCGAGTGTCTTCCCAATGCATTGGTGGATCGCTTGGAACAGTTGGTGCCCTGGTCAAAAATCGACCACATCGGGGTCGCCAAGGGGCGCTACCCCAATTTGAAATTGGCGTATGCTGTTCACAATTCCCTCATCGCAAAGCCTTTGAATCTATCCGCCATGGCAGACTTCCTCGAACAAGGTAAGGACCTTAACTTGCAGGATGTGCCATGGGTGGGCAGTTTTCGCCGAATCCTGGAGGCACGCAGGGCAAAAGCTATCACTCTCCAAGAAGAGGCCTTAGGATTGATGAAGGACGGCGATTCGCAGGCTGCTGAGGCGAGAATGGAACAGGCAGCAAAAGAGTATTCATCGACTAGTCTTTCCGCATATTCCGTCGCATTGGGGTTTTATAACAGACTGGCACAGGACAAGGCACTCCGCGCGGTCGATGGCGATTGGAAAAACCCCAGTCTGCCTGACAAAGACTTGTTTAGCATGACGTCCAAACAGGCAGCCGCACTACGCTCATTTGAGGGCAAGGAGGTGTCAGCGGCCCTCAGCCCGATAGCCAAGGGGTATGACGCCGCTAACATTCTTTGGAAATTCACCAGCAACTTTGAACCTGCGGGAGACTTGGACAAGCCTCATCCGATTCGCGCCCTCCAGGCGATGCGCAAATCGGAGAAATACCGTGATTTAAAATCGAACGAATCGTTTTTCACCAAGCCATTTGTTGACAGAATGAAATTCCTTGAAGAGTTGATCGGCCCCAAGACGAAAGATTACGAAAAGCTCGTCGAACAGGCAGCGGGACTGGAGAAGGAAGGTAAATACCTCGATGCCGCGTCGGCCTATCGGCTGGCTCTGGGTATCGAATACTCCAAAGAACTCGAACGAACCATCCACGGCTGCGAAGCGAAGACCTCCGGACTATGAAAAAAACACGCTATATTTTTGGTTATCTGTTTGTTCGTTTTTCGAAGCTGCTGGCTATACTAACCGCGCTAGCAACCGCTGTGACCGTAATTTACTTGTGGATTGATTACGGGCTCAAGGCAGACAATCTGGCTTATCGTGAAACCAGCGCTCTTTACCTGCAGTGCCACCAGCTAGAGGATGAACTTGAATTTGCCAAACGGGAGGTCTCCCGGATTGGATCCGTGGGAGATCTTCCAGCCATTAAGTTTCCTAGCGACTCAAGCAATTCAAGTGAATTCAATGCACTTCTCGGTGCTCTTCAATCAGCAGGTCAACGGCAGTCGGTTTTGAAGGATCGCCTGACTGACGGTTTTGCTTCCCGCACCGAACTGCTCCGTAGCAAAATCAGAAGCGTTATCGAATCCATCGAAGCTAGCAGAGCCTCCGCTCGCCCAGATCCCAAAGTTCAAAGTAGTCCTAACCCACCGCCGGTGGCACGCACTGTGCCAAGCCAGTCAGCCGTTGACCGTCAACGAACCGTATTTGATTCAATCAACTATGAACGGCTAGATAATATGCTTGGAAGCATGAGACAAGTAGGCGATTTTCTGGATCAATTGGCGTCCAAGGCCGAAAAAGAGGAGAACAAAAAACTGATCCAGGATGCCAAGGCCGCGCTCAATGACCTTACTAGCTGGCTACCCAGCAAGCAGGCAGAAACCAGTTTGGGATCGTCCATTGGACGGACACCGCTGGGCATATCCGCAGGAGAATCAGCACAGAAAGACGATGGTCCTCCGCCCGATCCACTTACTACCGCCCGGAACAATTACCAGAACCTAGGCAATGCCATAGAGATGGTGAGGACTGAAATCTGCCGTGACTGGCGTATTGACCGAATTTTGTTGGAAACGACGCAAATGGCGGAGAGCGAGGCACAGAAATGCCGTTACGCTGAGAGTTCGTTAAAGATGCTACGTTTGTCATCGGCGGGCAAAGTTGGCATGTATCTCCTCATCGGCCTAGTCGTTGCGTTCCTCATTCTGGTGTTTGCCGACTTCCTGCAATCCTTCTTCGACACCGCCTCTAATTCAGCTTCCATTTTTGAGCTTTTGGACCGGAAACAGTAACTACAATATCCAGAGCGACAGAATTTCGACTGGATGCAAACTATCGCAGCTCACAATGATCAATCAACCAAACTACAGAAAAACGATTTTGGCCGGATCTGGTAGATTTGTGACGATGGCTATGACGGGCGCGTTAGTATTTTTCTCAACCGACGCGTCATGCCGGGCTGAGACTGATCGCTTGCCGACAGTGGCAATTAATGCGGAGCCTCAAGGCGGGATTGATTCCAGTTGGCTCAATGCCCGCGTTCTTGCCACTATTGATAAAATGCCCGTAGGGGGCGGCTACGCAGTTAATTTAAGTGCTTCAAAGGCTTTGGGAAACGCCATTGGTCATGATGAAAGCGGCAAGCTCGAAATCAAGGCCGCTGCGGCAACCCCAAGCTTTTGCTCAGGGGCTGTCTATCTGGTATTTTTGAATGCGCTCAAGCCTGAAATCGACGCGATCAGCGATCCTAACATACGCCTAAACTTAATACGATCTCTCGACGTAAATGGCCAACCTGACGGCAAGGGAATCTGGGGTCGATGGAATTCCAACGGGCCGTGTATGGCTATGACCTTCGCTGAATCGGGATTAGGAAGGAGTTTCTGGGATTACAAATCCGCTCTTCCGGGTGATTTTCTCAAGCTCTGGTGGACCGAAGCCATCGGACATGACGAGTCCGGGCACTCGGTTGTGTTCCTCGGTTTCAAAAAGGCTGAAAATGGCGAAGATGGGATTGAGATCTGGTCGGCAAACAAACCGAAGGGCTACGGCAAAAAAGTAATTCCGATTTCCAAAATAAAACACGCACAGGTTTCCCGCTGCGATCACCCCAACAGAGTGGCAGCGTTGCTGCACCTAGGCGAAAAAAATGACTATCTCGCGGGCATGCTCAAACGGAACACAACGCGGGATGAAATTGACAAGCGGATTGCCCTTACTGGTCCGGCTCGTCACCCCACCAAAGGACATTAGAAAATCATAGTCTGACTCACGGGTGTCCGGTTGAATAGAATTCAGATTTCTAGAAATTACTTAAAATGAGTCGATTAGGCACAGAAAAGCGTGTGACGGATTTGAACTCTGCGGCGGTATTTTCCAGGATTTCCGGCCATGAACTCCGGACGCTTCATTCTTTCTCAGGTTCTCGACCTGGTCCACCGCCAGACGCTCGACCGCATCGTAAAGCGATACGAGCCCACAATCTCTGTTCGCCATTTTGGATTTCGCCAGCAACTGACCTGTATGGTTTTCGCGCAGATGACTTCCAGAGACGGGTTGCGCGACATCGCTACTTGTCTCAACGCAAGGACCGAGACGCTTTATCATCTTGGA
>Ga0247843_1007237_pt1 | contig 13820 bp, 17 predicted proteins | sample LaCruzMarch2017__FD_192420 | JGI IMG/M metagenome (GOLD analysis project Ga0247843, IMG submission 192420) | Freshwater microbial communities from meromictic Lake La Cruz, Castile-La Mancha, Spain - LaCruzMarch2017_8m | ecosystem: Environmental > Aquatic > Freshwater > Lake | place: Spain...
AGCGCCTGGGCGATCAGTACGGCACCTTGATGGCCGGCGCCTGGTCGCTGCTCAGCGATGCAGTTCCCAGCCAGAAGGAGGCCGAGGAATGCATTGAGGTCCACAACTGGGACAGCTACAGCCAGAGCACTGAAGTTCCCGATGAGGCCCGCTGCATTCAGACAATCCTGCAGCGGCAGGTGCGGGTGGAGACCGATGACAAGCCCGTCACCCGCACCATTGGCGAACTGGTAGAGCTGGCGGCTTGCCACAGCAGTTGCATCGACGTGAGCCAGGGTCTGGCGGCCCAGACCCTGGGCCGCCATGGCCTGCGGGTGGATCAGGAGCGCCTGCTGGTGAGCAACACCGCCAAGGCGATTGAGCACTTCCTCGTCGATACCGCCTGGCAGAACAGCTGGCCTGTGGTGCTTTTGCGCTTGGGCGGTGCGCAACGGGCCGGACCGGTGCGCTTCTGTGGCGCCGGCATGGTCAGCCGTGCGGTCGCCATTCCCCTGAGCGTGCTGTAACCAGCAGCCGTCACAAAACGGCCAGACATAACAGCAGAGGTAACGCCCAGATCCCGTGCACCGCAAGCGATCTCAGGCGCTGTAACGATGTAACGCTCCAGGGAGAATATAGAGCCCCCTATGAATTCAAAGACGAATGCACACCCTCTCAATCAGACACTGCTGCTTGCTAATGCCTCTATATCTGAAAAAGGGTTACATCGTTACAGGCACCCCCAGAAGCCACTGCCGGCCGGCCATCTCGGCTGTTACGCCCACCGTCACACCGCGTCACAACTGAAACGGCCATGACCACCACCACGTCCACCTGGCTTGAGCCCATCCCCGGCCTTTGGCGGGACGAGGCAGCCCACCGGTACTGGCTGGGCGATCACCTGTTCCCGCTGTCGATCACGGGCGTGCTGGCCCATGGCATGAGCGACACCGCCAAGCGATCGATTGAGGCCAAGCGGCCGATCTGGGAGCCGCGCGGCACCACGGTGCACGCGGCCCTGGAGCACTACAGCCAGGCCCGCTTCTTGGTGGGCAAGAGCGCCGCCGATGCCCTGCTGGAAGCCGAGACCTTGCCCAGCCATCACCAGTACCGGGACTGGATCCTGCCGCTGCTGCAGCTACCGCTCTGGGAGGAGGTGCAGGTGATCGCCAGCGAGCGGCTCACCTGCTGCCTGACCCGCAACCTGGCCGGCGCTTTTGACGGCGCCTACGTCTCACCGGCGCTGAGCGAGCGGCGCGGCCACGAGGTGCGGGTGCTCTACGACCTCAAGACCCTCTCGGCCCACGGCCGGCCATATTCCACTGCCGCTCAGCTGGGTGGCTACATGGTGCTGGAGGCGGCTCAGGGGAACCGCTACGAGCTGGGCCAGACGATCTGGAGCAAGCCTGGCGAGGCCTTCTGCAGCACCTTCTACAGCCGTGAGCAGTGCCTGGCGGCCTGGGCCGCCGCCTGGAGCTGCTATTGCTCCGCCCGCAGGCTCTTCTGAGCACCAGGACAGCCGCGAGCCGAATCGATGGGTTGGCTAGCAAATGCTGGCCGCTAGATTGAGCAGGCTCGGGAACGTCCGAGCAACTGTTCTGGTGCTCTTCGATGACGGACCTCCTGCTTGCTGCTCCCCCAGCGCCGGCCGCTGACGCTGATCTCGACGCCCTGCTGGACGCGGTCACCGCGCTCAAGGCGCAGCAGAAGGAGCTGGAGCAGCAGCTCGAGCCGCTGTTGAAGGCCCTCAACACGGCGATGGCCAGCGGCCAGCTGGATCCCTCCTTCTCCCACAACGACTGGGCTTTCTCCCACAGCCCCGGCCGGCTGACCTACGACTTCCCGGCGGCGGTGCAGCAGATCGAGAAACAGCTCAAGGCCGCCAAGGAAGCAGCGATTCAGCAGGGCAGTGCCAAGGAGAAGCGCGGCAACGCCTTCTGGACCATTCGCCCCCCGAAGACCCAGCCCCTACCGTTCTGAGCTGATGCCATTGCGCGCTGCCAACCAGGCCGCTGCTGATCCGGTGGAGGAGCTGCGATCAGCGCCCGATCAGCAGGATGCCGATGGTGAGGCGCTGTGGGCGCCGGTGGCGGTGGATCCAAGCCGGCCGATCAGCCAGACCAACCCGCCGCGGCGGGCACCCCATCACGCCCAGACCCCCAGGGCCACCGCTGGTGAGGTGGAACGGCGGATTGCAGAAGCTCAGCTGTGGATTGCTCAGCGGTTGCCGCTGCTGGAGATCAGGGCAAAAGCGGGCGAAAGCTGGGGGGTGAACAACATCAAAACGATCAATCGCTACCTCGACCTCGCCCGCGAGCGGATGGTGGAGGAGCTGATCACCGACCGGCGGCGGCACCAGGCTGAGCAGATTTTTGCGCTGAACGAGTGCGCCCGCCGGGCCATGGACGCCGAGCAGTTTTCTGCTGCGGTGGGCGCTTTCAGAGTGATCGCCGAGATCGGCGGCCTGCTGCGGGCACCGATCAAGCCGCCGGAGCCGCGCGCATGACCTGGGCCACTGCTGCTGCGGCACTTATGCAGCGTCCTGCTGCAGAAAGCGGCGGTCTGCTTCTGCCGGATCTCGACCCATGGGGCGACGGAGGCCTGCTGCACCTCCCCAGGGCCGCAGCACCTGAACCAGCAGAGCCCCAGAGCCTGGGCAGTTTTATCGCCGAGGCCTATCCCCGCTACGGCTTCCACCGCTGGGCCGAGGTACTGATTGAGTTGCTGCAGGCCGTCGCCGATGGCCAGCTCAGCCGGCTGATCGTCACCTGTCCTCCCCGGCTGGGGAAGAGCCTCCTGGTGTCCAAGCTCTTCCCGGCCTACTTCCTGCAGCGCTACCCGCACCTGTTTGCGGCGATTGCGTCGTATTCGGCGGAGCTGGCCTATGCCCACTCCAGAGAAGCCCGCCACTTCTACCGGGTCACCGGCCATCTGCTGGCCCGCGATTCCGCGGCGGTGGGCAATTGGCTCACCCGACAGCGGGGCGGCTGCATCGCCGCCGGCGTGGATGGCCCGTTCACCGGCAAGGGCTACAGCCTGGGGATCATCGATGACCCCTACAAGGGCCCCGGCGATGCCGCCAGCCCTGCATTGCGGCAGAAGTTGATCGACTGGCTGCGCTCGGTGTGGCTGACCCGCGCCGAACCAGCCTCGGTACTCGGACCGGACGGCAGCACCCAGCCGAACCTCTCGGCCCAGGTGGTGGTGCTCACCCGTTGGGACCACCAAGACGTGATCGGCTGGCTTTTTGAGCAGGAGCTGGGCGAGGCGCCGCAGCAGTGGACCGTGCTCGATCTGCCGGCGATCGCCGAGGACCCGGCAGAACGGCCCAAGCTGCCGCCCACCTGCACCTTGATCCCCGACTGGCGACAGGCGGGCGAGGCCCTCTGCCCGGAGCGGTTCCCCCTGCCGGAACTGCTCAAGATCAGAGCTCGGCTGGGGGCCTACTGGTGGGCGGCGTTGTACCAGCAGCGGCCCAGCCCGGCATCGGGCTCAATCTTCCTGCGCCAGTGGATCCGGCCGCCATTTCCCAGGCCGGATGGCCGCCAGCGGCAGTACGCCCTGCTGGCACTTTCCTGTGATCTGTCCTTCAAGGGAGAGGCGGAGAGCGACTACTGCGGATTCTGCCTGGTTGGTCTGCTGGCACCACAGCCCCGTCAGGTCAACCCCCGATCGGGTGAACCTGACGGCCCGCCCCCATCGGCCGCCCTGGAGATCGAGGTGCTCTGGGCCGCCCGGCACCGCTTTGGCCTGCCGGAGGTGATCCGTTTCCTGCTGGGCTGTCTGGAGGCGCTGGAGCAGCAGGGCCTGCGTCCCAATGCCGTGCTGATCGAGGACGCCGCCAACGGTCCGGCGGTGCTGCAGACCCTGCGGCGCCGCGTGCCGGGGATGCTGCCGATCACCGCCCGGGGGAGCAAGGAAACCCGCGCCCATGCCGTTGCCCCCCTGGTCGAGGCCGGTCAGGTCCACTTTCACCACCGCGCCCAGCCGCTGGTGGAGGAGGCGATCCGCTTCCCCCGGGGCAGCAAGGATCTGGTGGATGCCTTCTGCCATGGGGCCCTGTGGCTGGAGGGCCGCTACTGGAAGGCCCAGGGCATCCAGCCGGTGGTGACACCACTGCTGGTGAGTCGGTGAGGGGGATTGTGAGCGAGCTGGTGCTGCCCGCGGTGCGGGATTGTTGCACGCCATCCGTGATGGAGAGTCCACTCCCTGCCGTGCTGACTCCGGCTGCTGTGCAGCTGGTGCTGCCGACCACGGTTGTGCTGGTGGGTGATGCCGCAGGTGTGGCGCAAATGCTCAAGCAACGGCGCTATCGCCGGCCGGCGTGCCATGCGCGGGCAGAGCAGCTGGAGATAAGCCTCCATGCTCCAATGCGTCACCACCCAAGAGCTCAGGGGCAGCCGCTTCCGCGCTGCAGGCTGCGGCGGCAACGACCGGTGCGGCTACATGCCGCTGCTGATGCCCTGGCGCTGGAGCACATGGACCTGGCCGAGAAGATCGCCGGCAACTTCGCTCGGCGCACCGTCCACCCCAAGGAGGACCTGCTGCAGCTGGCAATGATCGGGCTGATCAAGGCGGCGCGCCGCTATGACCCTTCAAGAGGACCCTTTCGACCCTACGGGCGCACGTATGCCAATGGGGAGATCACCCACTTTCTGCGGGACAACGGCTTTCTGCTCAAGGTGCCGCCCACCTGGCGGGAGCTCCATGCGCGGGGGCAGCGTTTGTTGACTTCAGGAGTAGGCGTGGGAGAGATGTTGGAGCGAGTCGGGATTAGTCGCGAGCAGTGGATTCAGATCGTTGATGCTTGCTCAGTACGGGTGGTTGCATTTCCTATTGACTGAACTCTGCCCCTGAGTGGCAGGCAAAGAACTTGCGTTCGAGCAGCAGAGTGCTTATGGTGGACAGTCCACTCAAGGGCATTTTAGGTTTCAGTTTAAATAATACCCTTGCCAAGCATCCAGCTCATTACATTGCCAAAGTTCACAGGCTCTGGAATTCTTGAAGCTGCAAGCATTCGATGAACCCTTTGCTCGCGTCTCATTGGATCAGTAGGCAGATTTACCCACTTGGGGCTCTTAGTGACAAGCAGCTTTAGACGTTGTTCAAGGATCTGCTCACTCGTTTCCGAGACACACAGCGCGGCATCCAGCGTACAGATAACCTTTCGGACTAACGTCGCAAATAAAGTACAGTCGCCAAGGTGCATACAGATTTTGTCTCCAAGCGGCTGCATGGGGAGCACGAATAAATGGCGAAATGGGGCAGGCTGAAGCGACTGCGCAGTGCTTAGCCGAGCCCTCCAGTCCACAACCTCTTGGGTCACAAGACCGCCAGAATGGATAATTGAGTTTCTGCACTCTTTAAAGTAGCGATAAGCAGCGAGATAGTGCTCTAGAGATGGCCAGACATTCAGCTTTGATGAGGCGAGCCTAGGGAAAAACTCATTTTGCATAAGTGATGACGTCGACCTGTTCGCGGCTCTAACTGTGACTAAAAAGCCAGTCGGTTGGCCGTTGCGTGATGTGCCTGATGGGAACTGCAATTGCTTCGCATGCTGCTCGCTTCCAACTGCAAAGACGTCTCCGCAGACTTTCTCTGCCCAGCCTTCGTAGAGAGTACAGGTTTCAAAAAGAAGCCACTTCGCAAATTCTTCCTCATGCGTGCCCCAGCTGGTGTCAAGAAACAGATGCCGAAAGTCAATTCCCCCTGGAACTGGCAGTCCAGAGAGAAACTTCTCTTCAACTCTTTTAATATGCAGATCTGGGAACTGTGATTGAAAGCCACGGACTTGCCACCAAAGTTCTCGGAGGCCGGCATAGCTAGCCCATATAAAACTAAAAACATCCCCAAGGCGATCGTCGACGCTCTGGGTGGCAGAGAAGAAGAAAGCTGGCTTAGAGCTAGGCATTAGCTTGGGAACCTAACGACTATACGGGCTGATCCTCGCTAAGTGATAATGAGGCTCTCCGTAGTCCGCATAAGAATTTGAAGCCATTCCGAGTTAAAGTCGAAATCTACTGCGTGGCCGTCAATTCTAAGCAGGGAGCTGATCACGCTCGATTCTTCTACGGACCCACATATGAACTCAAGCCCTATGGCTTGGCCGACCTGCTTGTCCTGGCGCCTTGACCAAAATGATGCAGATCCTGCATGGATTGCACAGGGGGTCCATTGATGCCTCTGGCAAGGGCGATGGCCCAGACAGCAGCCACAGTGCCCACTACCCGTCGCCGCCGGACAACTACCCCCAGCAGCCCCTCCTCACCACCAGCGCTGCAGACCCAATCACCGGCTGAGCCCCCCTGGCTGGAGCACCCCACTCTCTCGGGCCTCCGCTACCGCCTGCAGCTCGTCTACGACTGCTGGACCCTGCTGGAGCTCCCTGACGGCACCAGCCGCCGGCCGGTCTATCTCCCCCGCGGCATCGAGGAGCCCGAGAACTGCTACCTCAAGCGGCTGGAAGCCGCCCGGCCCACGGGCTTCTACCGCGATGCCCTGCGGACCTACGCCGGGATGCTGTCGCGCCTGGCCTGGCAGGAGCTGCCCGACTCGCTGACCCGCGTGGCCACTGATGTGGACGGTCAGGGCACCGACCTGGGGGTGTTCCTCTTCCTGACCGACCTGCTCACCTTGAGGGATGGAGGCTGCCTGATCCTGCAGCTGCCGCCCCAGCACCGCTGGCCCTCAGAAGGGGACCGGCTGGAAGCCCTCGCCAAGGGTGACCGCCTCTCCCTGCCGCAGCTGCAACTGGTGCCACGGGGAGATCTGCTCAACTGGCGCCTGCCCACCGACGGCTCTACAGGTGCTCCGGCATCGGGGCCGGTGGAGATCGTCTGGCGGGAGCCGCGCCGCCAGGCTCTACCGCCCCGCTTCGCCAGCGGCCATGCCGCCGTGCCCACGGTGGTGATTGATGCCCACGGCGGCCTGGTGCCCGATCCACAGGCCTGGCTCTACCGCAGCCTCTCGGTCACCGATGACGGCCTGCTGCTGCGCAGCTGGCAGGCCAACCCCAATCCCGGCACTGTCGATGGCTACGACGTGGTGCCGGTGGGTGAGCCGGAACGGATGCCGCAGCGCTTTGATCTCCCGGCCCTCTGGTACTCGGTGGATGGCACCGCCTTTGGCGAGGGCGATCTGCCCCACCTGGGCCTGGCGCACCAGTACCTCAACCACTACCGCTGCCGCAGCGAATACGAAGATCTTCTATCCCGCACCGCCCTGCCGGTGGGGGTGCGTACGGGGCTGGTGGATGCCTACGGCTTCCGCCGCAGCGACGGCGCCATTGGGACGGGTGCAGCCACCGGCGGTGCAGAAGGCCAGCGCCCGCAACGCCTGGTGCTCTCCACCTCCTCCTTCATGGACCTGCCGGAGGGCGCCACATTCCAGTGGGTGGAGATCGAGGCCCGCTCGTTGGCGGAGCACCGGGCTTACTTGCAGCAGCTGGAGGAGGCGATGCGCCGAGACGCCCTGATCCCTACTGCTGGACACGGTCCAGCCCGCACCGAGCTGGAGATTTCGCTCACGGCCGGCCAGAGCTTTGCGGTGTTGCAGTCGCTGGCGGGCCAGAAGCGCTCGATGCTCAGCACCCTGCTGCGCCAGTGGACCCGCCTCACCGGCGAAAAGCTGGCGGACACGCCGGCCTGCAGCGTGGAGATCTGCCCGCTGGTGCCGCCCCAACCACCACGCAAACCCCAGCCCTCGGTGCAGGAGTGGCTGGTGCTGCATGAGCGGGGGGTGATCGACGGCGTGGAGCTGCGCCAGCAGCTGGGGCTGGGCGAAATCAATGGAGGCAGCGGCAGCTGAGCTGGCTGGCAAGGGAGGACATGACCCAGTCCTCACCACCCACCTGCACCTGGCGCCCCGGTGATGCCGAGGCCCTGCGCATCGCCCTCTCCATCCCCGTCACCAGTGCTGCCCTGGCGGCCCTGAACAGGGAGATGGCCCAGCTCCAGACCCACTACCCCACAGGTGTCTGTACGGCCCAGCGGCATCTCGACGCCATTGCTGATCTGGATCAGCAGCTCGCCGCACTGACGCCGGCTGAGGTGAACAGCCCGGTGCGCACCAGGCGCAAAGGCGTGGCCGGCGGTGTTGTGCCCAACCCGCTGCCTCTGAGCAAGTTGGCGGTGGTGGAGTACGCCACCGAGCTGCTGCTGGAGGAAACCGAGAGCGAGTGGAACCCCGCGGGCCCGTCCCCGGCGATGGTGCTGAACCGGCAGCGCAGCCAGCACATCGGCCAGCTGGCGTTGCTGCTACCAAGGCTGCAGAACTGGCGCCAGTGCAACCCCGACCCCTTCCAGGGATCGCTGGTGCGGGGCTGAGCGATGGAGCAACCCCTCTCGCCACTGAATCAAGGGCTCAATCCCCTGCGGGGTGCTGCGCTGTGGGGCCAGCTGGTGTCTCTGCCTGAAGCCGCCCCGGCGATCGACAGCCGGGTGGCTCAGCCTGCTGCGACTCCGCTGTGGCTGGCGTTGCAGCCCTACGCCAACGCCCGCCTCTGCCTGTTTGAGGTGGACCGGCCCGAGAGCCGCAACCCCATGCCGATTCGCCGCCACGTGATCGACTGCTTCCTCGAGCAGAGCGGCATCGTCAGCGGCTACAACGACACCGCCCTCACCGACCCGGGCGATGTGCTGCTGCGCGGCTACCTCTGCCGGAGCGCCATCCTGCCGGTGAGCACCAGCAACACCTTCGACTGGCTGGCGGCTGAACAGGCCTGGACCACCCCGGGTTTCCGCGAGGAGGCGCCGCTGCCCTGGGATCCAACGCTGCTGGGCACGGTGCAGGCCCCCTGCCAGGGGGTGATGTGGCTCGGGGACTTGGCACTGCTGCAACCGGAGGGCGGGCTGCCCAGTGGCGGGCGGGCCCAGTTCGCCGGCTGCCAGGTAATGCACTTCGGGGCGGATTACGGCCCCGGTGGCATCGGCCTGCTGCTGCAGCCGCTGCTGGGGGAAACGATCCAGCTGGTGCTCAGGCCCCACAGCGTGCTGGTGCTGCGCGATGGCGACACCTTGAACCTGATCGCCGAGCGCTACGGCACCACCGTGGCCACCTTGAGGCGGATCAACCCCCAGCTGGAAAGCACCCAGACGATCACCTCCGTTGATGGGGATTCGCTGGCGGTGCTGGCTGGCCGGCACGGCACCACGGAAAGCAAGCTGCGCAGCCTCAACCCGGTGCTGCAGCAGAGCCAGCCCTACGTCACCGCCGAGGGTGAAACCTTGAGCAGCGTGGCGGCTGGGCAGAACCTCAGCCTCTCTCTGCTGCGCCAGTTCAACCCGGAGCTGAGCAGTTGGCCCAGCGAGGAACCCCTGCCGGCAGGCACCACCCTGCTGTTGCCCCTCTACCGCTCCACCACGCCCATCCCGGCGGGGATGCAGTTGCTGGTACCTGGCTACATGCCCTCGACGCCGCTGCCGGCGGGGGAGTGGATCTACCTGCCGGCCAGGCGCTCTGCTCCCGTGCTGGATGAGCTGCCTGAGCAGGGCTTTTGAGGAGCTGGCAACAGAGAGAGCGAGCGCAGCCCGGACGGGGCGCCCGCAGCACCACAGCCGTGATGGGTGATGCCCTCCTCCTTCTTCTCCTCTGATTCCAGCAGCGCCAACAGCGGCACTGCTCCAGGTCCTATGGCTTCTGCTGCTCCGTGGCAGACCTACCGCCAACAGCAGCAGCAACCCAACCAGGGCCCTACGGGCTCAGCTCCACCTGCCGCCGACTCCGACCTGCTCGACAGCGACGGCGCCGCTGACGCGGGTCTGGATGCTGCCGACGGCGACGACGCCCTCGACCTCTCCCTGTCCCAGGACCCAGGTGTCAGCGGCAGCGGCGACAACGACGACCCCCCTGCCGCTGCTCCCAGCAGTGCTGATCCCCTGCGCGCCGAGCGCCGCCGCAGCAACCAGCTGGAGAAGGAGCTGCGCAAGGCCCGTGCCCAGCTGTCGCGCTTCTCGGAGATCAACCCGGACGAGTACGCCCGCCTGCAGGACGCCGAGCGCAAGCGCGAGGAGTTCGAACGCCAGGTGGGCGAGCGCGAACGCCAGCTCAATGAGGCCAACCTGCGCCGGGTGCGCAGTGTGGAAAAAGAACGCGACGAGGCCCGCTCCCAGGTGCAGAACCTCCGCAAGGAGCGCTTGATGGAGCGCCTGTTCTCCGAGGCCGAGGGCCGCGTCGGCGGCGATGAGCGGGGGACGTTCTTTGACACCTTCGTGACGCTGTGCGGTGGCCACTTCCAGCTCGGCGAGGTGGACGGCCGCGAGCGGCTGCTGCCGGTGGATGGCAAGGGCCAACCCCTCACCGCCGATGGCGTGGCCCTCAGCGACGGGGACTACATGGAGGAGCTGCGCCGCCACCCGGTGTACAGCTTCCTGTTCCAGCAACGCAGTGGCCTGTACTCGGCAGCTGTGCCGGAGAGCGGTCACGAGCACGGCGGAGCGGTGAACCTCCAGACCCTGAGCACCGCCGAGCTCTACCTGGAGGCCGTCAAGGGCACCACGCCCAGGGCGGCGGCGCCCCGGCGCTGATCAACCCGCCGGGAGGGAGCGATGGCCTGGTATCTGGTGTTCTGGCGCAACCGCTCCACCGCCACGGTGGTGCCGGCCGCCAGCGCCAGCCAGGCCCGCTCCCGTGCCCAGCGCCGACACAAGAAGGGCTACAGGGCGATCGTGGCCGCCCGCCGTGCCAATCCCCAGGACGCCGGTCTGATCAGGAAGGGAACCTGGGTGCGGCGGCGGCGCGATGGCACCAGCCCTCAGTTCGGTAGTGCGCCATCCAGGGCCCGGGCCAGGCGACAGCGCAGTCGTTATCGGCGATGGCTGGGTGCCCATGGCTGATCCAGTCATCGATCAGCAGGACGTCATGCAGCAAAGCCGATCTGTAACAGCAGTGGATCGGCTCTGGCACGGGAAGCGCTGCTCCGCTTTGCTGCGGCCCAGCGCTTCCTGCCGCTACCCCGTCATGCCCATGTCCGCCGCCCCCGAGGCCAGCGACTACGTGCTCCTCCATCGGGATACCGGCTCAGCGCTCTACACAACCCGCGCGACGGAACAGGAAATCCATCGCGCCAATTCCAGCCTCAGCAGAGCCGGCCAGCGTTCGCGGTTTGTGGCCGCCAGGTATCTGATGCACCACAACCCAGGACAGGAGAGCTGAGGACAGCGGCTGCTGACTGCTCCCAGTCTTCTACTCACGGGTTCCATGGGCTTTCCCTGCATGGGGATGAAGGCCCGGCCACCAACCGGCAGCCGGGCCGGAGCCCCCTGGCTCAGCAGACCGAGACGGTGCAGCCGGGGGTGCCCTGCAGCTTGCGGGCAAAGGCGAATGCCTTCTCGGCAGGGATCAGCCGCATCTTCTTGACGGGCTTGCCGCGGCGGCCAAAGAACTCGACTTCACAGGGGGCGGTGCCGAGCTTCTGGACTCCTGGCTGATAGCGGTGAACCACAAGCAGGCGGACTTCGCAGACGGGGCCTTGGGGAGTGGCCATGGCTGGGGTTGAGCGGAGAACACCGACCAGACGCCCCGCAGGCGCCGTGCTGGCCAGGGGCGAGCCCAGCGAGCCTCGCGTCAGCCCTGGCCAGCGCGAGCCGCAGGGGCATGCTGCGGAGGGGTTTCGCTCCGCCCAGCCAGCCAGCCTCCATTGGCAACGGTGCAAGTGCCGTGCTGATTTCTCACCGCGACAGGGGAGCAGAGGTGTTGGCTCTCCTGGGATCGAGGTCCGTCCCAGTTCCTCCCGTCACGACTGATGCGGCCTACCGCGTAGCGGCGCTCTGGCTGCCCGCTCTGCAGCACCCCAGCCGCCGTTTCTCTGTGGCCTGGGCACAAGTCCCGGCCTGGCTGGGGGCAGGGCCGTCCCTGGTGGCGGTCCCTTCTTGCGGCTCTTCATCCCTTGGCCGGAGCCGCGGAGCCCGAGCAGGCGCGAGAGGCGGAGCGGCGCAGGCCAAAAGGGGCCCAAAGGCCCCCGCAGGATCAGACAGCCGGCATGGCCCCGCTGCTCTGCAGCCCGCCGAGGCGCAGCAGCGCCTCAGCCGCCACCACCTGGCGATAGCTCAGCTGGGCTTCTGCTTCTAGGGCGCTATCGATCTCATCCACCCGCGCCAGGCACAGCTGAATCGCTGGCAGCACCTCTTCCTCTAGCCGGGAGATCTCCTCTTCTCCATAGGGCCGATCAATCCAGGTGCGCCGCAGCGGCCGACCGGCATGGCCCCGCAGAATTGATTCGATGGCTTTGCCGCAGGACTCCAGCAGCAGGAATGGATCTTCCTCAGGCCGGCAGAACGGTGAGGCGGCAGATGAGAGCGTGGCCATGGTGATCGGCGCCAGGTGTGGCGCAGCGATGGGACCGATCCCAGCGGAGGCCCGACCGCAGGAGGGCCTCAGACTGGAGAGGCCCGGAGCAAGCCCTCCTCCCGCTTCAAGGCGTTACCGATCCATCCGCGTCAGCGCGGCTCCGCCCAGCAGCGCCAGCAGCAGCTTGAGGGTGGAATCAAAGCCGCCCTGCAGCTGCTCCAGCGTGCCGGGGCAGATCTGACCGACAGGCCGATCCTCGAGCGCTCGCTGGCCGCAGACCCCAGCGGCGAGGGAATAGATCAGCAGCTGGGTGCCGATCACCACCGCCAGGATCCTGAACACAAACCGCTCGCGGTCGAACGGCGGCTTGGGCGGCCGGGGTGCGGGGTTGGCTTGCATCGCCGCTCCTCCCGCGCGATCAGGCCCCAGCCGGTGGCAGCACCAGCCCCGTCGTTACTTTTTTTCCTGGAACACCCCCACATAGACGGTGCCCTGCCGGTAGAGGGGCAGCACCTTGTCGCGCAGATCGGCGTTGTGTAGGCGAACACAACCGAGGGTGGGGTGCAGGGGCTGCTGCGCTTCCCAGGCCCCGGGCCAGCCGCAGGCCGATCCACCGCCGTGGAGCATGATCCCGGCCCGGCCGTGGGCCACCTCCTGACCCTCCAGCTCCTCCATGTCGAAGGAGTACCAGCCGTAGCCCATGGCGGTGTCGGAGCAGGGCGGGTTGGGGTTTTGCTCGTAGTCGGCGTAGAGCTGGCCGAGCGTGTAGAGCCCCGGCGGGGTGTCGGTGCTGTTGTGGCTCCAATCGGTGTCGGCGCCCTGGCCGCGGGCCAGGCAGGGGATCTTCCAGAGGAAGGCCCCGGTGTGGTCGTAGGCCTCCATGTCCTGGTCCCGGTCATTCACCAGCAGGTAGGAATCCCCGGGCTGGACGGGAGCCGCCAGCTGTGGGCCGGCCATGCCGGCTTCCTCTGAGCCGCGCGGATCGAGGCCGCCGCTGGGGACTGCTGGTGCCGGGGGCGCAGTGGGTTTCTGGCTGAAGGTGAGCGCCCAGGGGGCCTGCTCATTGAGCACGGCCTCGCTGCCGGGCAGGGCTGCAATCGCGGCATGGAGGGTCCAGACGCCGGAAACCTGCTGGGGTTCACCGCGAAAGGCTTCAAAGCGGTCCTGGAACCGCTCGGGGGGCATGGGGCTGGCCATGGGCTTGGTGTTGCTGAGCCCTGTTGCCAGTGCTGACTTGGGGCCGCCGGCTGCGGGCACAAAGAGAGCGCCCCAGCCGCAGCCGGGGCCGCCCCCTCAGAAGGGCAGCTCGCTCTCGGGGCACCAGACGGGCACCGAAGCTGGCGTGGCCACCTGGCGCTCAAAGAGCAGATCGGCGCAGAGCCGCTCCAGCCGCTCCAGAGGAGCAGGGCGGTGGGCCGAGGCATCTTCCCAGAGCAGCTCCAGGGTGCGGGAGCTCAGGAGCTGGAAGGCGCGGATCCGGGATGCGGAAGCCATGGCAGGCGTAGCGGAGACCCCGAAGCAGGCCGGGCGGGGTCAAGGGGCAGCCCCCTCTGCAA
>Ga0247843_1007238_pt1 | contig 13819 bp, 12 predicted proteins | sample LaCruzMarch2017__FD_192420 | JGI IMG/M metagenome (GOLD analysis project Ga0247843, IMG submission 192420) | Freshwater microbial communities from meromictic Lake La Cruz, Castile-La Mancha, Spain - LaCruzMarch2017_8m | ecosystem: Environmental > Aquatic > Freshwater > Lake | place: Spain...
GCAATACTAGAGAGCTTAGGGGTCAAGAAACCGACGTCTGCGGCTAGGTATATCAACTTGTAGTGGAGCGAATTTAGACGCGCTCTATATAAATCAACGACTTACGCTTTTAACTGTCGAACTCGGGTGGGCAACCGACATCACCTATATTCCTATGGCTAAAGGCTTTGCATATCTCGTTGCCATCATGGACTGGGCGAGCCGTAAGGTCTTGGCCTGGCGAATATCCAATACTCTGACAGCAGATTTTTGTATCGAAGCGCTTCAAGAGGCCCTTGGTCGGTATGGCAAGCCAGAGATTTTTAATACGGACCAAGGCAGCCAATTCACCAGCGAGGACTTCACGGGGGTGTTGAAAGAAAACGGTATTCGGATCAGTATGGATGGAAAAGGCCGTTGGGTAGATAATGTTTTTGTTGAACGACTCTGGCGCTCTGTAAAGTACGAGAACGTTTATCTTAGGGCGTACGAATCAATGGCGGCATTGCGCGAGGGCATCAAAGACTACTTTTTGTTTTACAACACAAAAAGAACGCATCAATCGCTTGCCAAGCAGACACCAGATGAGGTTTACTTTAAAGACAACGGGCTAAAGGAAGCGGCCTGACATGACCGATCAATGACTTTCACTTATCTTCCTCGAAATGCTGTCCAACAGAGTTAGACCACCGCTGCTTAAAACGTACACAGGAATTAGAAGCCTTGAGTACCGCGATACTGCCAGTCGTGATCTCAGAGTTAACGCCGTCAATAACGCCAAGTTGATCTGAAACTATGCCAGCCATGCGACGTATTTCAGTTGTTGTGCCTGTTTATAACGGTGCTGCAACTGTCCCCAAACTCATCGAACAGCTTGACAAACACCTGAGACCACAAAATGCGTTAGAGCTCATTTTGGTCAATGATGGAAGCACGCGCGACAATTCCGATGAGGTTTGCGAGGTTGCAGCGCAACAAAACGACTGGATTGTTTACATAGAACTTTCAACAAATTTCGGTGAACACAATGCCGTCATGGCAGGGTTAAACCACTGCACAGGTGACTACGTCGTGATCATGGATGATGATCTACAAAACCCTCCTCATGAAGTCATTCGACTGGTTGATGAACTCGACAGAGGAGACTACGACGTCGTTTTTTCTTACTACAAGGAAAAAAAACATGGGATATCTAGGAACTTGGGGAGTGCTTTTAATAACTTGATTGCAAGTTATGTCCTAAAGAAACCAAAAGATCTCTACCTTTCCTCATTCAAGTGTATTCGTCGGTCGGTGGTTAAACAGGTCATCAATTATGACGGTCCTTACCCCTACATTGATGGCCTGGTCCTTAGAAGCACCAACCGTTACGGTCGGCTAGAGGTAGAGCATCACAGTCGAGAGATTGGACGCTCTGGTTATTCGCTGCGCAAACTTGTGAGCCTTTGGCTCAATATGTTCACAAACTTTTCTATCTTACCGCTGCGTATTGCCAGTGCCATTGGATTGCTGCTCGCCACCTTAAGCGGCTTAGCGGGGATTGTTGTCATAATTGAAAAAATCATGAACCCTGATCTCCCCACGGGTTGGGCATCCGTTTTTGTTGCAATCTTATTTATGTCCAGCGTGCAGCTTTTAGCGATCGGTTTGCTGGGCGAGTACCTAGGCAGGGTACTGATGAAGCTGAATAAGATACCTCAGTTTGTGGTGCGAAGAACTATCCGCAACAAGGAGCAAGCCTAATTGGTTTATGACGAAAGCTGGTATTTTGGTCGATCAGTGCTCATCACTGGGGGACTCGGATTCATCGGAAGCTCATTGGCTATTCGCATGGTGGCCCTTGGGGCGAAGGTCACTTTATTAGATGCCATGATTAAGGACTTCGGCGGAAACTGGAAAAATATCGAACCCATCCGTGAGCAAGTCAGTGTCTTCCAAGATGATATGCGTAACTTTCAAGCCTTATCTCAGATTGTCAAAGGGCAAGAAGCAATATTTCATTTGGCAGGACAGGTCAGTCACGGCGACAGCATGCGCGAGCCTTTGACTGACTTGGGGGTGAACTGCGTATCAACCATGAATTTGGTTGAGGCTTGTCGGATACATAACCCTAACGCCCGCATTGTCTACACCTCGACAAGGCAAGTCTATGGCACGCCACAGACGCTTCCCGTTAAGGAAGATCACCCAGTATTACCCATTGATGTAAACGGCATCAACAAACTCGCCGCAGAGTACTACCACCTGCTGTACCACCGTGTCTACGATGTTAAGTCAACGGTTTTACGGCTCACGAATACTTACGGACCAAGGCTTCAAATTCAGAACGACCGGCAGGGGTTTATCGGTGTATTTCTCAAGCGGTGTTTAAGTGGAAGAGAGATTCATATATTTGGCGATGGGATGCAGGTGCGCGACTTCAATTACGTGGATGATGTGGTGCAAGCGCTGGTCCTTGCGCTGCTTCATGATCAATGCTTTGGACACGTGTTTAATCTCGGATCCCCAGATCGATATGGTCTCTTAAATTTTGTACAAACGCTGGCCACTTTAACTGATGTAACCTACCAACTAGTCCCGTTTCCCGCAGACAAGAAACTGATCGATATTGGCGACTATTATGGCGACTACTCTGCATTTTCTAACATGACTGGCTGGCAGCCCCAAATAAATCTCCGCGAAGGCTTGGCCAAGACGCTGGCTTATTACCAAGCCCATCGCATCAATTACTTAATCCCATGACTGCGCAAACCATCAAGATGTTTGATTATCGGGATCAGTATCTTGATCTTGAAAACGAAGTGCTCGGTGCGGTGCAACGCGTGCTGCGCTCAGGCGAATTGATTCTTGGATCGGAAGTTGAGAAATTTGAGTTAGGCTTTTCAGATTTTTTAGGTCATGGTACCCACAGTTTGGGCGTTGCCAATGGCACGGATGCCTTGGTTATTTGCCTAATGGCGCTTGGCGTTGGACCGGGTGATGAGGTCATCACGGTAGCGAATACCGCTGTACCTACAGTCAGCGCAATACGGATGGTCAGGGCGACGCCTGTATTTGCCGACGTGGACCCCGAAACCTCTCTCATGGACTTAAATCTCGTGCCAGGGCTTATTACGTCAAAAACCCGCGCGATCATCCCTGTCCATTTGTTTGGCAATGCTGTCAATATGCCATTACTTTTAGACATCGCGCGACCCTACAATATCCCTGTTGTAGAAGATTGCGCGCAAGCTCACGGTACTCTGATCAATGGGCGAGCAGCTGGAACGTTTGGTCACGCGGCTGCATTTTCGTTTTATCCAACGAAAAACCTTGGTGCCTACGGTGATGGTGGGCTGTGCGCAACTGCAGATGCATCGCTCGCCAAAGAAATGCGGCGAATTCGTAAGTATGGTTTTGATGACCTGTATTACGCGGAACGCGAAGGAATTAACAGTCGCCTCGACGAAGTACAGGCGGCAATCCTAAACATTAAACTCAGGTACCTGCCTGCACAATTACAAAAACGACGAGCACTTGCTGAAGTTTACAAGGCTGGTCTACCGAGCTCTCTGAGACACATGGCAGCGACATCAAACATTGAGCATGCCTATCACCTGTTTGTGGTGCGCTCAAAGGAACGTGATGCCCTCAGGACAGCGCTTGCAAGTCACAATATTCAGACTGGCATTCACTATCCTTTCCCGATTCATCGAATGAGAGGCTACACTTTTTTAGGCTATCAGGACCAAAGCTTACCCATCACAGAGACTCTTGCCAACGAGATCGTTTCTTTGCCTCTATATCCAGAATTACCTTTAGAAAGCGCTCATCGAGTGCTCGATACATTGCATGAAATCCTGGATTGAAACTTTTAAAACATCTAGGGTGTTTCAGTCGTGATCGATAATCGCCGCGAATATGAAGTCATGGCTGAAGTGGAGACCCATCACTGGTGGTACCGAGCTCTGCATAGCCTCGTTTTGAACAGTATCGAACACGAACGCATGTCAACAAACATCCATATATTGGATGCAGGATGCGGGACTGGCGGCCTCATTCATAGTCTTAAAGCAGCTGGCTATCGACAGGTTAAGGGATTTGACCTTTCTCCCATTGCGGTCGACATTTGTCAAAAAAAAGGGTTTGATGTTGAATTAGGTAACCTGAACGATATTGCAACGATCCAAGCGCCCTCAAAGTTTGATGTCATTATCAGCAATGACACGCTCTGCTATTTGTCTGCCGACCAACAGTTGGCCTTCATTAAAAATGCCTATATGCGCTTGAACAGGGGTGGGCTTCTGGTGATGAATTTGCCCGCACTTGCGGCATTTCGTGGCACACATGACCGAGCTGTTGGACTTCTTCATCGCTTTAATCGGCTTGAGATGAAAGCGCTTATTCATTCAGTTGGTTTTGAAGCACTCACGCTTCGTTACTGGCCCTTTAGTCTTTCGCCCGGTATTTTTGGTGTTCGGGCATGGCAAAGACTCAAATACGACCCTGCCAGTTCAATCAAACCGTTGTCCGACCTAAAAACCCATAGTATGTTGCTCAACGCCCTGCTTTTTCGCTTAATTAGACTCGAAATACGCTTGGCCAGAAACGCACCGTTTGGTAGTTCTTTGTTTACTGTCCTTCGGCGTACTTAATGGTCACTCAGATCTGCGATCCGCAGTATTTCGGCGAAGCTCAGCGAAGCGCGTCTGCGGACATGCAGCAATAGCTACCGAATTCTATTGCTCGTGAACGGTCCGATTCTGGAATGTTAGTGCAAAGGCCTACTAGGCCCTGGACGCGACGCTTGCGAAACGTATCTCGGACATGAGACTCCGCAGCCCACCAGCCCGATGCATAATCAAGAAAAATCGGCTGCTCGTGGTTCCAAAACGCTTGATAGGTGTCTTTATCCAACACCAGGCGTTGCGCGTTGTCTTCGATACCACACTCCTTTCGTGCAAAGTCGCGCAAGCCTTGGTTTTGATGGTCAATCATCTCCACTTGCTGCAAACGAGCTTGGCGCCAATCTGATACGAACTCACCGAACCTTTCTTCACGCAAAATACCCGAAAGTAGTGCCACAAGCATCAGCACGGCAATGATGATGCGAACACACCCACGGTTTGATTGACTGACCGGCCGACCAAAACTAAAAATTGTGAGTAATAACACCAGCGGAAAGACAATTGAGACTTCATAAAAGTTCTTTTGCGTTTGCAACACAGCGATAGAAGCCAATGAGAGCAAAATTGAGAACCACAGTAAGTGGTCAACGCGCCCTCTTGGTCGTCTGTCAAAAAACCAATTTAAAGCTATAACCAGCACAGCGACTAAAAGCGGTGTCCATAAAAGAATGTTCGCTATTGAACGAGCCTGTGAACTCATCACGCCACTCTGACCAGCAGGTAGCCAATCAACAAAGTATTTATCTTGAAATTGAAGACTTCTGACGTAAACGCCAAAATCAAGAACGTTACTCCAGCCTTGTTGAATAAATGTTAGGGGATTGGATAACAGAACACCTGGTTGGAGCGTGAGCCCTTTAAGAACTGCCATCAATCCAGGAAACTCTGGGCATGTCGTTCGTAGCTGCCAGACTTGTGAGGTGTCGTAGGCGGTCCACCCTAGGATCAAGACTAGTAGGAGCAGCAAGGGCCATGATTTCAATTGTCGCCAAGCCAGCACAAGTAAAGCGGGAAATAAAAACATGCCCTTGGGGTGAATCGCCGCTAAAAGCGTTGCCACTAGCGCAAAGCTCAAGGCCACCAGAAAGCCAATTGGCCAACTCAAACGATTTGCAGGTGCTTTATACAAAGTCACCAGAAGACTGAGCGTGATTAGAAGTAAAAGGGGTTGCTCGGGCCGCGCGTAAACCAAGAGAAACGGCAGCACGCCAACTGACAGAAATGCACTGACTGCTAAGAATGCGTCTGTCACTCCAAGGCCAGCGCGGCGTTTAAGCAAACAGGTCCAAAGTGCTAGTAAAACCAAAAAAAAGAACCAGCCGTGAACACGAAGACGCCAAGGATGGCTGGCATCCTCATAAAGCCATGAATGAATTAACATGGCAGGGTACCAAGTTAGGGGTGCATCGATCCACTGACCTTCACTGCATTGTGCAAATAAGTAAACGAGCTTACCGTGGTCGGTTTCAAGCCGAGCGATCATCAGCTTCCAAAAAATCTCATCTCCGTATACCGGGAAATAAAAAACCATCCACAGTGTCGACAGAAATGACAAGACAAAAGCAAGCGCAAGCACAGCATAGAGGGTGCGTGGTAAATATCCAAACAACGATTGAGGCTGCATATCGTTTTCGCGTTTATCGTTCTATTAATAAAAGCATGTTGCTTGCAAAATCAATGACCACTTAGGCAATTTAATTAGTTGCTGGGCACACAAATGATGTCCCCTGGGGTTTTGCCCTGCAGGCTTAGATCATTAAGTTCCTGACGACGATGATTCAGGAAAAATTCATCTCGGGGGTGTAGGTCAGTCAACACAAGGTCATTGGACTGAGCCACTGGCATGGGCTTAAAGGCGATTGTCCGCTGAACGAGAGACGCATAGTCAGTGAAGTCAGGGTTACCACGCAGCAAGTGATCCGACACGGAACGCTCTTTAAGGCGCGAAATAATCATCTCTGCGTTGACATCAATCGGCGTCTCACTGCCTAACATGATGCGCGCAGGCATAATCAAAACCGAATGCGCAAAGGCCGATCGAAACGTCTCCGCACTTCGGCAGGTGGGCGTCCATTGAATGTAAATCCCCTTAGGCGCTAAGCGGGCACGTGCTAGTCCCAAAAACTCTTGACTATAAAGCATGCCGCTCAAAGAGGCTTCTGGCAGAATCGCATCCGCTTCAATAATGTCGTAGCGGCGCGGCTCCTTCGCCAACAAACGCCTGCCATCCGCACACTCCATCGTCCAGCGGGTATTGGTCATCATCTGTCCAACTGGGCCGTCTGGCAGCACTTTGGCCAGTGCAGCATGAACTCCGATTACCGGTTCAACGAGCTCAATCGCACGGACCCGAGTCTGTGGCAGGACAGCAGCTGCCCAAGGCGTACCGCCGCTGCCAACGCCAATGACCAAAACATCGCGTGGGTCTGGATGTACCAAGGGTCCCACAGCGCCAAGCAATTGGTGAATGGAAAGGAAGGGAACTCGCCCCTGCGAAAATCCTTGAATAAAAAATGGCCCTTCTAATAAACCGTCCGCGCGGCGATCAGCCCGAAACAAAGCCACCCCAGAACGGTCCTCAGCCCACGACACGTGATGGCCATCGCGTTGCAGGTGCATACGAGACCAAAAAGCAGCATTCCCTGGCAGAATAATCAAGGCTACCAAGCAGGCTGTACCGACTGCGATTTCTGGCCATCGGCGCCATCGACTGGTTGCCAACCACCCGAGGATCAAAAGGATCGACAACACAGCTAGTGCCTGCAACGTACCTGCCGTTCCAAGCCAGTGAAGAGTAAAAAGCCCCGTGCCGATCGCACCGAAGGCATTACCCGCAATATTGGCCAATTGAACCCATCCCACGCGGGCACCCACCTGAGAAAGATCTTGTTGCACGGCGCGTTGAACAAACGGAAAAGTCATGCCGATCAAAAATGCCGCTGGCCCCACAACCACGCCCGTCAACAAGAACATGGCTACCAGGGATTGGGGACGCATGCGTTGCTGGTCAACCGACAAGTAAGTGGTTAAAGGTTCATAGGGCAATGCCCACCAAGCCAGCAGCAAGAAGAGCGCACCAACCGCAAACCCACCGGCTTGAGCCATAAAGAAAGCAGGCCTAGGATCCGCATAACGCTGCACCAACCTCGAAGCCAGCGCCATACCCAAGCCATCAGCCAATAGAAAAACGCTCAGCACAGTTGGAAACAAATAGGCGTGAAACATGCCGACTTGCCCAATAAACCGCACCCAGACGATTTCAAGGGCAACGATCACATATCCCGACATAAAAACCAACACACACCACAGACCCAACCGACCAAAGGGATCTGGCGCAGCGATTTTGGTCTGAACCACTTTTTGGGGGCGTTCGCGGCTTGTCGTCGACAACATCGTGAGAACGATCATGACCGCCAATACATCCAACGCAGCAGCCAGCATCAGGGCACCAACAAACCCCAGCTCGCCCACCAAAATCCAGCCTCCCAACAAGGCCCCGAGACCAGCGCCTAGTGTGTTTAGGCTGTATAGGCGGCCAATGCGCTGGGCGGCAGTTTCAAGCGACGTGGCAACGGCTCTTGAAAGCAGGGGCAAAGAGGCGCCCATCAGTGTGGTTGGCAGCAATAGTCCAGCAAAGCACAAAGCAAAGATCGCCGTTGGGCTATCAATCACCCCAGCCAAATCGGTTGCCAAGAAGTCATACAAAAAGAATTTTGAGACGAGCGCGAAGGCGGCCACCGCCGTTTCAGCCACAGCAAATCCAATCAGCGCCCCTCGAGGCGAGAGTCGATCTGCGAGCCACGCACCGAGAATGGAGCCCACGCCTAGGCCTGCGAGGAAAGCGCCCACCACGAGCGAGGCCGAAACTGTATCGGATCCGGCGAATACACCGAGCATGCGTTGCCAGATAATCTGGCACAAAAGCGCAGCAAATCCAGAGACGAAAAATGCAAGGGTTAACTTTGCCATGGGCAATGTGGGCGGTACTGATTGACTGAAATCGGTGGGCGTGACCAAATCGTCAGAGCGGCTCATATTTACTTTTAATGATAATTGTTCACTAATGAAGATAGTGAAAACAGTAACTTATCTTCAAAAAAGATCTACGTGTAATATTTCGGCTAGTGAAAGTGTAGTTTTTTCATTCTTGCAAGTTTTTTTTGGTTGCAGGGATGGCTTGCCAAAAAGCATTAGCGGCAGCCGATTGAATTTCTGACTGGCGGTATAGTCTCACCTCTAGCTCGATGTCCCAGGACGCGTCCGCGGCATGGACTATGCGCCCCGAAGCGAGCTCCTCTTCGATGAGGCCTGTTGGTAACCAAGCAAGCCCCCGCCGCTCGAGAACCATCGTTTTAAGTACGGTTGCCAGGTCCGCGGTGAACACCGGATCGACAGCACAGTTAGTGGGTGCACCCTCTTTCATTGCTCTGACAATTCTGCCTAGGCCTGAGCCCGCACTGTAGGCGAGCAGTGGGACAGGCGCCTGCGCATCGGCGATTAGGCTAAACAAAGGTCTCTCATCATCAAAGTTCGGAGCAGAAACAGGAATTAACGCCTCTGTCCCAATCGTTATGGATGTAAAGTCGGGAGTGTCAAGAGTAGAAGGAACCAATGCATGCGCGTGCGTCAACAGAAAGTGCGTCTTGCCTTGTTGCATTAAGGACTCGCACCGTTGAAATACATCGGAGACGAGCTCGATCCCTCCAAAAGTGATCTGAGACTCCATTGCTCGGAGCCATTTGGGTAGGAACGTAAAAGATAATGCATGCGTGGAGGCAAAGCGTAGTTTGTTTGAGTGCGCCTGGGAAATGGCTTGAGCTTGCGCTGGCAAATTTTCGATATCTACTAACACTCGTTGCGCCACGCTCACAAACCAAAGACCTGATGGGGTTAACCCGAGTGGTTGGTGTGTTCGGTCTAATAGTTCGACCCCAAGCCACTCTTCGAGTGCGCGAATACGTCGGCTAAATGCGGGCTGTGTCATGTGCCGCTCTTGAGCCGCACGAGAAAAATTTCCGGACTTCGTCAGAACAAGGAAGTCCTCTAACCAGATCGGGTTCATAGACCGTGCTTTTTCGGCATAGAAGTCAAAGTAAATAGCATTGGAAATCAGGCCTCTTTTCAAGCATAGTATGACGTATACACATTAACGGGCAAATTTTGCCGTCAACGACTAAGGAGCTACGCGTGCCGTCCATTAGTAACTATAAAGGAATCATCCCCGCGATTGCGTGTCCGTTCACCGTCGATCATCAAATCGACGAGCCAGGCTTGCGGAAACTAGCGTCTTGGTTGTCCAAGCAGCCCGGCGTTGTAGCCGTGATGACTAACGGACATACCGGCGAAGTATTTTCACTCACTCCCGATGAGCGAGCCCATGTTACTCAGATTGTTGCGAGTGAGATTGCCCATCGTACGCCTGTTGTGTCATCGATCGTGTGCGAAGGGTTGAAAGATGCCCGCGTGCATGCCGAGATGGCAAAAAAGGCAGGTGCAACAGCCTTGGACGTCATGCCCCCCCATCATTGGTTGCGTTTTGGCTTTCGCGCGAGTCATGTCAGAGAATATTTTGAGGCTATTGCCGAGGTTGATCTGGATCTGATTGCACACGTCTATCCTGCGTGGACACGCGCCTCGTATTCGACTGCGACGATGGCCGAATTAGCCAAACAGCCCTATCTTCAGGCATTCAAGGTTGGTCAGCGAGATATGAACAAGTACGCGGCTGACGTAAAAGCGGTGCGTGACGCTGATCCGACAAAAGCGATTCTTACTTGCCACGATGAATACCTTCTGGCATCGATGGTGCAGGGTGTAGACGGTGCACTGGTAGGTTTCGCGACATTTATCCCCGGGTTGATTAATGACTTGTGGCAAGCCGTGCAAGCTGGTGACTTAAAAAAGGCAATGCAAATACAAGCAGTGATCACGCCATTGAAAGATGCGGTTTATGGCGGTGGAGAACCCACGGGTGAGGCGCATGCTCGAATGAAAATGGGGATGTATTTAGCTGGTGTGATCGATACCCCGACGGTACGCCCACCCACTGAGATGCCGAGCGATGCCGAGACGAATCAGTTACGTGCAGCGGTGGCAAATGCAGGTTTGTTGAAACGTTAATGCAGGCTAATGATTTAATGACTGGAGACTCACATGCAATTTAAAAAAACATTAAGATTAGTTCTGGCTGCATCGGTGGCTATGTTATGCGCGACCGCTAGCGCACAAACCTACCCAACGAAGTCCGTCAATATCATTATTCCTTTTCCTCCTGGAGGTACTCTTGATATTGTTGGACGTATGCTGGCTCAAAAGCTCACTGAGCAAACCGGTCAGTCTTTTGTTGTTGAGAACAGGGCGGGGGGCGGCGGTACGATCGGAGCTAATGCAGTGGCGAAAGCTTCCCCCGACGGTTACACACTTTTGTTTAGTGCCTCTACATTCACGATTGCTCCTATGCTAGTTAAAGGCGTGCCATACGACGTCGAAAAAGATTTCATCCCTGTATCTATGATCGCGAAAGCGCCACTTGCTGTCGCAATTGGTAATCATGTCCCTGCAAATAATGTTAAAGAGTTAATTGCTTACGGCAAAGCGAATCCAGGCAAGCTGTCATTCGCGATTGGATCTTCTGGATCGGCTGGTCACCTTTCAACAGAGCTCTTGAAAAAAGCGGGAGGAGTGTCAGCTGTTGTGATTCCATATAAGGGCTCGTCACCGGCTTATATTGATTTGGTGGGTGGACGCATTGATGGTTTCATCGATCCGATCTTGGGTTCGCAACCTTTTGCGAAAGCCGGCAAACTGAAGGTGATCGCGGTCACGTCAAAAGACAGATTGGCAAGCATGCCTGGCATCCCAGCCGTTTCTGAGTCTGTTCCTGGTTATGAGTTTTATAGTTGGTACGGGCTTTGGGCACCGGCGGGCACGCCAGCCGCTGTCGTGACTAAGCTTAGCTCAGAGGCCTTGAAGGCGTTGACGGGTGATATGGCGAAGAAGCTTATCGAGCAAGGACTGATCGTAGAGCCGGGTACGGCTGCTGATTTTGCCAAGTTTCAAAAGGCGGATATGACAATGTCACAGACCATTATTAAAGAGGCCAATATAAGTGCACAGTAAGTTCAGTGCGCTTGTCACTGGGACGAGTTCCGGAATAGGTCGTGCTATTGCGCACGACCTATTGTCTGACGGTTATTCGGTGCACGGCCTTGATATTGCTGGTGCAACAATCGATCATCCACGTTTTATTCCCCATGTCGTTGATCTGAGCGATGTATCGGCCGCGCAAGCCGTAGCAGCGTCTTGCACATCGATTGGCGTGTTCGTTCACGCGGCAGGTTTGCTCCGGGTTGCACGTCTAGGCGCGCTCTCTGCAAGCGATTTGGAGCTTATGTGGAAAGTGCATGTTGCAGCTGCGAGTGCAATTGGTAATTGTTTAATTCCAAAAATGACAGAGCAACAATTCGGACGTGTGGTGTTGCTTGGCAGTAGAGTTTCGGCTGGTATCGCAGGTCGGAGCCACTACGCTGCGACCAAGTCCGCATTGAACTCGCTCTCGCGCAGCTGGGCTGCTGAGGTTGTGCGCGCGGGTGTCACAGTGAACGTCGTATCACCCGCTGCGACCAATACCGGGATGCTGACACAACTCGGACGCACTGCTGCGCCGCCTGTGCTACCACCCATCGGCCGGTTAATTGAACCTCAAGAAATTTCATCACTTGTTCGCTATCTGATCGGCCCTAACGCTGCTGCCATTACCGGTCAGAATATTCAAATCTGCGGCGGCTCTTCACTCACTTGAACAAAAAATTTTCGCTATGAAAATCGTAGAAATCCGAGAGTCAACACGTCCCATCAAATCTGATATCCGTAACGCGTACATCGATTTTTCCAAGATGACGCTAAGTTTGGTCGCCGTCGTGACCGATGTCATCCGCGACGGTAAGCCGGTTGTGGGTTATGGCTTTAATTCGAATGGGCGCTATGGTCAGGGTGCGTTGATGCGTGAGCGGTTTATTCCGCGCGTAATGGATACAAAACCTGAGACACTGCTCGACGCTCGAGACGTCCTCTGCCCCCACAAGGTTTGGGAAAGCATGATGCGTAATGAGAAGCCCGGCGGCCATGGTGAGCGCTCGGTTGCGATCGGTACCATCGATATGGCGGTTTGGGATGCGGTGGCCAAGATTGAAGAAAAACCTTTGTATCAGATACTCGCCGAGCGCTACGGCAACGGTCAGGCTAACCCAAAAGTCTTTGTGTATGCCGCAGGGGGTTATTACTACCCAGGCAAAGACTTGGATGGGCTGAAGTGTGAGATGTTGAACTATCTTGATCGGGGTTACTCGGTCGTCAAGATGAAGATCGGTGGCGCTTCACTTGCGGAAGACTGCACGCGGATTGAGTCGGTCTTGAAATTACTTGGACCGGGTCAGCGATTGGCGGTCGATGCGAACGGGCGCTTTGATTTGAAGACAGCGATTGCCTACGCCAAGGCGCTATCGCCCTACAATTTGTTTTGGTATGAAGAGGCGGGCGATCCGCTTGATTACACCTTGCAAGCGGAGCTTGCTAACCACTACCAGAACCCCATGGCGACCGGAGAAAACCTATTCTCGATGCAGGATGCACGCAATCTGATTCGACATGGCGGGATGCGTCCGGATAAAGACTGGTTGCAGTTTGACTGTGCGTTAAGTTACGGCCTAGTGGAGTATTTGCGCACGCTCGAGATGCTTAAGGAATACGGCTGGTCTGCAACGCGGTGTATTCCCCACGGCGGACACCAGATGTCCTTGGCGATTGCAGCAGGCTTGGGGTTGGGTGGAAACGAGTCTTATCCAGACTTATTTCAACCCTATGGTGGCTTTCCGGACGGCGTAAAAGTGGACAATGGCTATGTGACCTTGCCTTCCCTGGTCGGTATTGGCTTTGAGGGCAAGTCAGACCTGTATGCAGAGATGAAAAAGCTCTCGTCCTGAGCGCCGGGATGGGGCGGCCTCCCTAATGTGTAAGTGATAGAAGAACCACTAACGACCTATTTGACTGGGTCATAGTGCACCCGGAGGCACGATTGATGCTCCGAAAAGGCTATGCCGGGGAGAGTCTGGTGAATCTGCCCGCAGGCGCGGTGATCGCCGCGCAGGCTGCGAGTAGCACGAGGGCCGTGGTGA
>Ga0247843_1007241_pt1 | contig 13812 bp, 9 predicted proteins | sample LaCruzMarch2017__FD_192420 | JGI IMG/M metagenome (GOLD analysis project Ga0247843, IMG submission 192420) | Freshwater microbial communities from meromictic Lake La Cruz, Castile-La Mancha, Spain - LaCruzMarch2017_8m | ecosystem: Environmental > Aquatic > Freshwater > Lake | place: Spain...
ATGCATAATAATACAGCCTCAGATGGTGCTATAGGGTCTGGGTAAGAGTTCCGCAAAGTCTGGTGAGCAGAACACACGCACGACGGTGGTACGTTGGGCGACGACATGGTGAGCGAGGTGACAAGTCAGGGGGTCGGAGCGAGAGGAAAAAAAGCCTTTTTTGGGAAAAAGCCTTTTTTGGGGCGGGTAGCTACCGGCGCCTGGGGCTTTGACTTAGCGAAGCGCTCAAAGCTATTGAGCTCTCTGGTCGAAGGAACTTTAGTTATTGAGGTTTGTATGAAAAATGAAAATGGCCAAGCCTACAACATCTGTTCCGCCACCCTTCATCCCCGAGAATCCTTTTGTCAAAATGATTCAAGGACTATTCTTGGATGAGAAATCTTCCGACATTGTATTCGAGGTTGCGGAGGGGAAAAGGAAGAACAGTGCAATGAAGGTGGCCAAGACTGCGCCAGATTCATTTCCAGCTCATCGTGTTATTGTAGCGAAATGCTCAAGTATCTTTGCTGACCTGTGTGATTCACACAACGACGATACAACTCCAATCAAAATCAATGACGTGACACCTGATATATTTCGTCTCCTATTGAACTACATTTACGGTGGTAAAGTATCTGAGGACGATATGGTGTTACATGCCAGGGAGATTATTGATGCTGCTGATAAGTACGGAGTCATCAGTCTGAAACTGGAGGCAGAAGCTCGTCTTGTAGAAGGTACAACCTTTATGATAGACAATGTGAAGGAACTCTTAATTTATGCCGAGTCAAAGAACTGCGCCTTGCTAAAAGAGGCAGCAATGGACTATGTTGTTGCGAACAAGACTGATGTCATCAAGAAGCTGTCTTTCGCTGACGCTCCTGGGACTTTGCTAAATGATATGCTGACAGCATTTGTTAGGAGTGAAGCGGAGTATGGGGGTCCTACTGGAGGCAATGATGAGAGTGATTTATCTTCCATGCGTGTTAGTGAACTACGCAGGAATGCTCATGAGAAGGGATTGAATGTGGATGGATCGAGAGAGATGCTTATTGCAGCACTTCAGGGGGGCCTAAATATGATCGTTCAATGATTAGCAAAATATAACACATATACAGAAGCCTATTCGTTCAATAATAGCAGACAAACACTGAAGCACAATAGTCCACAACCTCTATTATTGCCAATAATGTCTCCTCCATTCCGGGAAATTTCTTCACCTAACTAAACGCAGAGTGAGTGTGTAAAGAAAGTTTTAGTAAAGGAAATGATTTCTTCCAAATTTTCATTCATTTTTGCCATCTCGCATCGCATTGCTTTCGCTCAACGACTCAACCAACTCAATGGTGGTCAAGTCGTTGTCACCCCATCCAAGATGGCAATCTGCCATCCTCGCCCTCGTCTTCCTCCTCCGCTGGTGTTGGTCACCGTCATTATTCGTTGAGGGCGTTGCATCCGGTCCATTACTTGGCGGGGCATACATCCCCACCACGGACGTATCGCACATGTGAGTATAAATAATACGCTAGCCAGCAATAATTGGTTGGTCGTTGCGTGGTGGTCAAACTCGAGCAGCGCTGGAGAGATTTTTGCTCACGAATTGCAAACTCATCTCATTTTTGTAATCCACGCTCCCCGCTCCCCCCACTCGTACTCCAAACTTGAAACCTGCTTACCTACACACGTGCACAGCGCGACCTTGTCGCAAATAGTACATGCCATATCACTCGAGTCTGACATAACCAACGGCACTGCGCTGTATAAACGCAAATTCTTCAGCACGACGAATAATGGACTGCAGTCATTCTCCTTGGAGGGGATATTCCGTACGCCCACCACTTCCACCACGAATGGAGCAACCTCAACAACCTCAACAACAACAACGGAGACTAAATATGTAAATTCCAATAATAATCCAATGTATAATCTATACATGCATGCTTTATGGCGCAGTACTCATGGTTCCGGTTCTAACAACAACAACATCGAAAATAATCCATCTTCATCAGGACAACAATCACGTACGGAATATACCTTTATTGACGAATCGGTGGATAATTACGGTGCCACCATAGTCGATAACATGCTATCCAAACCCACCGGGTATAATCCAGCATTGACGGCCGAAACCATCAAGGTCGTCACCACGTGGATGGCATTCGTACAAAGTACGTACGATTCCGTTAGTTTATGCGCGTTCGACGAAAATAGTAACGGCGACGTTATCACCACCATGACGACCGATATCGATGATCCCGCCTATATCAGTCCGGTGGATATCGCCGCGGCATTTTGGTACGGTAATTTTCGCGTGTCGGATACGACGCAGGGCCCGCAAGATGATGGTAGTTTATATGCATGGACGATGATCGCCAAAAGTAATTTCGGTCCAACTGTGGGATTCGGGAACGACCTGTTCGATGCCAATGATGCCATTACTAGTAGTCTATCCAAATTACAAAAACTATTACCAACGTGTTTAATCGCTAGAACGACGTCGACGCAAGATCAGGACGAGGGACAAGTAGTGCAAGTGGCGGAATATGCCAAACGAATGAGGATATTGGCAGATGATATAGTACGATATGCCACCGTACCCATGATACAACATTTAATACATCATTGTGCCTCATTGGCCATGGGTGTGAATATGACAACGGCAACAACAAGTGCAACGGCCGATGATGGAGATGTACCAGTAGAACGACGACAACGACGACGACGAGTACAAGAGTTGGATGATGTTGTCGATTGGATCATTGTAAGTGTTTTTGGTGTTTGTCACCCCCCCCCCTTCTCTATTTTGTCTCTCATCACTGTGGTAAAAAATATCAACTACACTGCACTCTCTCTCCTCGCCATTTTTCTTTTTCTCTAATCATAAATACTTCAACATCTCCTACTACGCAAACACAACATCCCCCCCCCCACACGACCGCAAACTCCAAAAATAAAAGTTATATGGACTTGCGACTATCCCACCAATACGTGTATGTGACGAAAGTGCATTCGATGATTTATATACAAAGCTAGTTGCCAATGCCAAGGATGAAGTTGCTATACTTGATGATGAATCGGGAGGTACCATTGAAAGTTTAGACCAGTCGGTATTATTGGATATACTACGAACATTATTCTCGCGATTATCATGTTTCGGCATCACTTGCGAACATATCGGCACGGCCAATGTATTATTGGATAAAACGACCGATGATGGTACTGAATTACCAATTTGCTCCTCCTCCTCCTCCTCCTCCTCGTACGTGGTTAGTAGTAATTACGCATATGGCGATGGTACGAATACTGACATTGGACCATTCATGCAGCAATTGAAAATTGATTTAGATGTACGTACTATTGGACGGTTAGTTGAAATGGATGCCCCCGCTGCTGCATATGACGTGTATCGTTGGGGTAGACATATTCGTAGTCCAATAGCGGTCGATCCAATGACTGGACGTGATATTAATGATGTTGAAATAGGAGTTAATAGTAGTAGTAGTAGTAGCAGCAGCAGTAGTTATATAACCAATTTGCGTGATATGTCAGTGGATTATCATGAACGCAACGTTGTTGCGTTGGCATATGATAATTACCTCGAGAGTCATACTGACCTATTCACGGTAGTGTCATCGTTAGGGTCAATAGATGATTATGAATTTTCGGATGTTTATGTAAGTGAAGTTATGAAGGGACGTGGTAAATACGGTGTTGATACAACAACAACCCCATCACAACGATGTGTCATCATCGAGTCGATTTTACCACTCATATTACTACATGTTCATGCATTGGATCAATTCTACGATGCCGTCGATGATTGTCGTGCCAATATTGTTGAAACGACGTGGGATGTTGGTTTTGCAGCACTTACCGGATGGGTCGAGGAGATGAGCATTGATGGCATTGATGACAAAGGTTTCCTTGCATTGTCTTGGACTGAATACATGTCATCATTAAGAGATACATTTGTACTAAAGTTAAAAGAAGGGAAAGAGAGTCTTCGATCATTACAAGTCAGTTGCGACGAGGCCGAGAGTATAGTCAAGGATATTGAGAATTTGATGCTCACGATCTTAATCGATGGGACAGCATATTACGCCGATCGTTTATCAAGTGATGTGTTGAATAAGGATTATTTGGCATACGGTCATAGTGTTGCGATGGCGTTGATCCCGCTAATTACAAGTTCCAATCCTATTGCAGCCGCCACTATTGAAAGGAATATGGGTGGTTTCGGACCAGATGCGACACCCCTCATTGATGGGTTAGAGTCAACGATGGATGCATTATCAACAATTGTGTCCACGTCGAACAATACGATCTATTGTAACTATCTATACATGACTGTTCTGTGTGAAGGAGGAGGCGACGCACCAGGTCCTGCACCAACACCGCCTGCACCAACACCGGACTTGGATTTGGAGGCTTCTACCACCCCACCAGTAACAGTCGACTCGGATTTGGAGGGCACTTACTATCCAACGATGGTTGTTGGGGGCACGGGATCCAACGAGATTGATGTAATTGGGAATTTAGGTGAAGATGACGATGAAGTAGTCTCCTGCAAAGCCGCCATTGGCGGTGGCCTTCCTGCTATAGCTTCAACGGACACCATCAGTGGTGATACTGTCACGACGCTCCTTGGTGGTGTGTATCAGCCTGATTCTGATGTTAGTCACATTATTGAACTAACAAAGCGCATTGAGCTAATTTCTAATTCGACAGATGAATTGATTGGACTAAATTACTATACTAGTGCGATAGAGGATGGTTTCTCCCTCCAATGTCTCAGTCTCGGTATTAAGAAGAAGTATATTCTGCAATCCAATCCAATGTTTGTCATAACCACGTACGGATTATGGATGAGCGAACTTGGTGACAATGATCCCGATGGATATAGCAGCAAATTGTTTAATGGAGATGATATTCTTTACTATGGAGACAATATTGTCATGGACGAGTTTGACAAGGAATCAGGCTATGATGGTGTATTCTCAGCCATAACTATCCAAGTAATGAATATGTGGATGGCGATGATTACTGAGTTGTATCGAGCTGCTTATCTCTGTCGTAATGGAATTCAAATGGAGTTCAGCCCCGTCGATTTTGCCGCTGCTCTATGGTTCGGTACTGCAGATAAGGATTCATTCGAGGGGGGGAGTTTGTATGCTTGGGCCAAGACTGCGGGGCAGGAATTCACCAGCGAATCATTTCTATTGACCGCTGAAGTTACCAACCGACTTAAAGTACTTCAGACGAATTTCGTTGATTGTCAAAAACTGAGTGGAGATGACGCGAACGAAACAGGAGTTGCAATGAAACATGAGGTTGATCAACTTGTGCGGATATTGACTGTTCCAATGGTGCAGTACTTCATCCACTACCTTGCTATAGAGTCTGGTCAGCCAACGACCACAGACACACGTAATCATATGGTGTTGTATGGGATCCATGTCCTCTCATTGATTTCCATCTGTGACATGTCTAGCGCTAATGATCTATATACGTTGTTGATTTCGGGCACCGAAGATACTGTAACTCTGAACGTCGATACTTTTGCAAAGACTGTAGAAATACTACAGGCAAAGTACCATTTTTGTCTCGGAATAACTTGTGATATGGTTGGGGTTTATAATGGTGCGCCAAAGTGCACTGATCCTTCTGTTGCCAATACTGCGTTTGCGGGCTACGTACCAACTTCTGATCAATCACTAGAGATACTTCATATGGACCTTGATATTATCACTATACTGTCCTTTATAATCATGGAGGCGGCTGATGCGGCATTGGATATTTTCAGAAATGGGCGTAATGCTAAAAGTCCTAATTATAACTCAGACGCCGAAGACGTCTCTCTCGATTCCATCACCACTCCTACCTTAGAAACGGCTGCAAATACGATCTATCAAAGTTTTTCCGGTGAGGCTGATGGACGCAATTACATGGAGGTTACGCCTCATGCGATATCAGGTATTGACGCATTTCAATATACTTCTCTATTAACAAGAAGCGCTGCTGCAAGCCTTGCCATGGCCACAATTGATTTGCATATGGTCATCCTCCTTTACACGAACGAAGCATCCGTGTTGTGTACGGATGATGGTTCGGACAGCTGGGGTGGATCGAGTGACTACTGGGACAGTGCTGTTGCGGCATATGTTGGTTCAAGTGAGGGGGAAGAATCTGGTGGCTCCGACGTTAGTGGTTTCCTCTTGTTTCAGCTTGCACAAGAACTTTGTACTGCATTCGGTTCCTGTGAGGATGGCGGTAGCAATAGCATCATCAACAAGAATATTATGCAAGAGTTTACGGCAGGTCAGACGGCTCTGGGTAGTAGTCAGTGCGAAGGGGTAGCATCCGCGACGTCGAATATTGCAAAACTTATACAAGCCATTTTGGTTGACCTACTGGCTTACCACGCAAAAGTCAGCGAGGATGAAGTCCATTGTCATCTCGCACATGTATCAGCGAGTGCCCTTGTACCGCACCTGCGCAGCAACATTGATACGGAGTCATTAGCAGATACAATACAATCAAATATTGAAGTAAATATGGGCAAATGTCAAGTTGTTGATGTCGAAGCTATCTATCGATCGCTCAACACTTACGTGACGTTTATGGATATCGACTGTGCTTTGCTAGGGAGCACAGTTTGCGACGGAACTAGTATGACGCCTGATTCTATCGGATACGAGAACAATGCTGACTATACCCCTAACACGAACAACGGCACACTATTCAAGGGAGCTTACATACCCACTACAGACGTTTCCTCTGCTGAGGCTTTATTTTCTGTGGTGAGTGGTATCTGCCAAGCATCTAGCTCTGATGTGGCAAAAAATATTTACAACAACGATACTACAGCAGGTTTGTCAGTCAGGGATATGAGTATTCAAGCCAAGTACCTCATGACAGACGAACTTCTATTTCATCTGTACATGTACGCCCTGCAGGACGATGTGGATCTCACAGATGGATCTTTTATTTTTGATAATAAGCCAGCAGCTGATTATGCGAACACTATCACAAGCGATGCTCTCGATACAAGCGTATCCCTTGGTTGCAAATCAGCGAAGGTTCTCAATATTTGGATGTGGATTATACACAAGTTAAATGCTGTGGTTGATGATTGTAAGTCGAACATAATCGCAATGAATTCTGGACTTATAGACGAGGTAGCAGCACTTTGGGAAGGAAGTGAACTTCTTGCTATGGCAGAAGTTTTAGGACCAAAATTTAGCCAAGGTCAAGATGGGGGAATGACTTATTTGAATCGTAAGATTGTTGATCGTTTGATAAAAGCACGGGACATCATCTCCAGCAACCAAAATGTTTGCAGCTATGCCGATGTTCTTAAGTTGCGCATTCTTGTCAAAGAAACTGTGTCCTACATGATTGCCGTTTTGTTCCAAAGTCTCATTGATTCGATGCTTGCGACATTCGACGACAGTGCCAAGAAAACTGTCGAATTGATGGCCTTTGCAACACTGCCTCATATAAAATCCTGCGGTCATCATGTCATGTTTGACGAACTGAAAGGGTATTTGGTATCGGCATTTGATGATGATGGAGACAAGATCGCTTCTACGATTCAGACCCTCCAGAGTCATTATAACTGCCTTGGCCTGTCCTGTTCCGATGTTGGACGTCACGTCACAAATGAGGGATCTTCCACCGTTGCACCTGCATGTTCCGACGTTTCTATGATTGCTGGATATGTACCAGAGAATATCACCAAAACCAACATGGTGGCCAAGCTAGACCTCGACGTCGTGGCAATCCATCATTTGATGGACATGGGGAAGCTCGAGTTAGCAAAGAAAATTTATATCGAAGGCTACAATTATTATGATTATGACAATGCGGAGTTGTACAATTTTGTCAGTCTCTACAATCTCACTCAAAGCCATACAATCGATTACTCAGATTTTGCTGTATATGGTCTGTACAGTACTTATCACGGCGAGGACTTTAGCAACGCGTTGATCACTAAGATCTTTGACAAATCGGGCCCCTTCGAGAACTCAACTGCTTCTCAGCTTAGTTTAGCCGCACATGTTGCGTTTACTAGCATCGTGTCCTACATGGCTGCGTTGGAGGCACTGTACTCTGCAGCATCCAAATGTGAATTCGAACAGTTATCTGCAATTCATGCATTTGATGGTGCCGTGGCATTGCTGATTGGTTCTGTTGAGGGGCAGGAAGCCGGGGGTGGTGAACCTGATGAAGGACACGCGTTTTACAGTATTGCGAAGAGGAATTGCAACTATTTCCAGAATTGCATAAACGATGATAGTATAGTCAACGATAAACTACATCTCATCTTGAGTGAAGGCCAAAAACTCATCAAGGAAGGCCAATGTGACACAGCGAAGGATGAAGTCGACAAAATCAATTCACTACTCAAAGTGCCGTTGGTGCAGTCTCTCCTGTACTTCTCTGACCCTGTGATTGATATTGAAGATAACTATGCAGGAGCATATGTTGCGATGCAAGCGGTCATACCTACTCTTAATGGTATTGATCCTGCTACAGCTGAAGACCTCAAATTAGCTTTTGACTTAGAAGATACTGGTTTTGAGTTATATGATTACGACGTGCGCAACGATTTGCGAGTCTTGCTAACAAATCCGACTTCTGATATTTATTGTAACCTTGTGAGCACTGGGCTTTGCGATGCTGACGTTGGAGACTTTAATGCAACTGACGTTGAAGTTGATGATGAAATCGTCACTGATATCATTCAGCCACCACCTAATGATGTGATTAACGCGTCAGACCCCACGCCGATTCCATTTGTCACGTCAAATTACGTTGGTGATCGATCTGCAATTGCGCTAGACGTAAAACAGATTCAAGAGGCTATAGCGATTAATGATTATGTTGAAGCACTTGAGATATACAGAAATGGCCGTAACTCAAAGATATACGACATAAATGGAATAGCAACAGGAGAGTTCAGGTCGATTGCTGGGCTTAGTAAGGAATCAGGTGACATTATGAAGGGGGATCCAACTTATAACGTCTTCATCTATGGTCTTTCGGGTGATGATCAGGAGTTCATGGGACGCCCGACAACCGAATATGCGGATGCTGTAATATCCAATCTTCTGTATTATGAAGCGCCCGAAGCAGAAGCTGCCATGGTCGCAATTACGATATGGATGCAGGTTGCACATAGCCTACACGCTGCTTACGATTCATGCCGTTCGTCAATTTCATCCGAAGGTAGAAGTGGTTTCAACAAGAGAAATTTACAACAGAGCATTGATTACGATGATCCATCCCTGTTTATTGATGAGGCAGCAGCCTATTGGATGGGAGATCATCAGGACACCGGCACGTCACAGGGACATTTGCTGTATGCTGTCACTGAACTTATTGCTGATAAGTTTGAGACACCCTCTGAGTCTGAGTCTACCATCAACATGATGATTGTTGACCTGCTAAATAAGGCAAAAAATCACATTGCAATCTCCCGAGGTTGCTCAACAAGTGAAAATTCTCATTTGAAGCTCAAGGGTATAATTGATGAGATCATACCCTTGATGGCCGTGCCATTGTTGCGTTGTCTAATTCATTATTTGAATGAGAATGAACTCATAATGGTAAAAGTGTTCGCCACAGCAGTACTTCCGCTTTTCTCTGCTTGCTCTTCGGCAACCTACCATGAATTGAAGACTCTGTTGATTGACAATGTCCCGTTTGTTTCTGATAGTTCAGTTCAAATATCAAGAAAGGATGTTATTTCTCAGTTACGAAGCATGTATAATTGCATAGGATTGACATGCGACATTGTTGGATCAATGCAAAAAGACGATACCGAAGCATCATCATATTCTTTGTCGTTCTCATCTTCGTCGTCGGCGCCTCTTGACTCTGCGTGCGAGAGCAATAGCTTGGCTGGTTACAAATTCACTGAAGAGGAGAACGATGACGTTAGTCAAGCGGCTTTGGTCGACATTGACATCCGAAAGATTGAGATCTTCTTGGAAAATGGGATATTATTCTTCGCAGATAGCCGAGACGCTTTCTCTGGTGGTGCTTTAGAGCTGTATAAATACGGTCAACAATTGAGCATCGATGGTGAGAACTCTCTGAGAAGTATTGCTCGATCTACCAATAGAGACACAGTGCCTATATTTGCAGCTTACCGCCGTTACTTTGATGGCGATGATTATTACGCTGATACCATGATAACCGCTGCATTCCAGAAGACGGGACAATTTGTAATGGCAGGTGACGATCAACGTACGCGATTTATTTCGTTCGCCCTGCGGTATATGATTCCGTTCATGGCGATACTTGAGAAAATTTATCTTGCATTGGAATCGTGCAGCATCGAAGAAAGCAGAGCTGGGGGTGCAAAAGATCTTGACATGGCTATTGCATATTACATGGGATCGTTAGAAGGTAAAGAAGATGGTGGCAGCTACGATGGGACTATGCTTCACATGTTAGCAAATCGCATGTGCGTCATTTTTAATACTTGTTCTGAAAATAATAACGCAGTTGTGAATCAGCGACTCGTCAGCTTGGTGTATACTGCCCAAGGAGAACTGGAAGTCGGCGTGAGTACTTATTCCCTTGACTTTGCAAATGTTACATTATCCTCTGCTTACTAACTCGAGTATCATTTTGATGTTCTTTTGCAGGCTTGCGACATGATGAAAAGGACCGTACGTGAAGTAGAAAATGTTTTGATTGTGCCATTACTCCAAGGTATTCTCTTTAGTACAAAGGAAACCGATGTATATTATAAGACCATGCACCTATCAGAATATGAGGGTCCGTCGGGACAAGAATACATTCCGGAGGCGTACGCACTGGCACAATCTATTCTTCCGATAATTGCTGATGTAGACCAAAATGCAGCGACCATTATCAAGAATGTTATTGTCGAGAAATTCCCTATACTCAGCGAACAAGATTCGGCAGCGTTGGTCAGCGCAATAAAAGGCGTTTTGTCGAAAATGGAAGGTGTTGATTGCACTCTTATTGGGTCCATAGGCGGGACCGGCTTTTGTACAAATGACGACGAGGGTGCGTATGATGCATTCAGTTCGGCTTCTTATGGAATTTCATTTTCGTTCACAGGGTTGATGATTATTACTGGAATAGCTTTAGTTTACACGTAAATTAAATATCTGTCTTATCATTCCATTTCTAATTCATTTCACTCAAAGTACCTGTCACGTTGTCAACAGCCGCTACATTCTCTAATGGAGGAGGAGCTCCACCGTGGAAATGAGCCAAGCTAGCTTGATTGTGGTAGGAATCGCATGTCGAAGAGTGGGACCATGTATAAGTTGTCACAAACACGAGCAGGTGCATCGCTAGCACATAAAAGAAGAGAACAGTCCTCATTTCCTTACTCCCCAGCGTGGTTTTTGCCACGATGAAAACAACCTTTTCCATGGGACTCATTTCGCTAGAGAGAGAAGAGAGCAACCACAACAATGATTATCACATGAGCGAGAGGTAAACAATAAAGGCGACAAAATAATCAATAACTCACTTGAACTTCCTCTGTCTCTCTGCCCTACTAAATTGTCGGAACGGATCCACTGACGCTTCATATTGTTGTTCCAGTGCCTCCAAGTCTAAATCCCCCGATGCCCGATTATTACCCCGCGAGTAGGCACCACCAGTATTACCACCACTAAAGCTCTGCAGGTACCGCACTTTTTCATATAGCTTTGTATTGTCCGTCTTCATACCCTCCGCGGCCTGTACTTGTGCCTGCAATTCACGTTTGAAACTATCACGTTCCGCCTCGAGTGCATCACACCGAGAACGAAGACGATCGCGCTGAGCCATGATAATGGTCGCCACACTGTGATCGTCTTGAGCTTTTTCGCTACTAGTAGCGTTGGTGGTTGCAGGAGTACCACTCATGTCCTGGGGAAAGAGACTACGAATTGGCGGGGCATTCGGATCCAGTATTCTTTGGAGGGTGTTGGGGTCTGGGGGGTTTCTCGATACTCCGCTGGTGGTAGGCCTAACGGGCGTTGTGGGATTAGAGAATGACGTCGGAGTGGCGACGGCGACCTGCAAATCGTTCTCGAGTCTCTCGATCAGCTCTTGTGCAGTACCGAGCTCTTTTTGGACATTGAGCAATCGCTGATTCAGCTCATCACGTGCAGTGTGCCCCTCCGTCTTCTCCCTACGCTCTCGAACGAGATCGGCTTCTACCTTACGCAGTTTGGCTACGAGGACTGATTCAAGATCGTCATCCTTTCCTGTCATTTCAGGATCGCTATTATCATAGTCGACGGCATTATATTCCAATCGCTTAAGAATGCGTAATTCATGACGCATCTTGTCTATAACATCTTGCGACGGAGCGTTGGTCACTTGTATCTCAAGGGAAGAGACACGCTTAGTAAGAGACGAACGCTCTCGTTCAAGTGAATCAATCGTAGTTCGAAGAGATCTACGCTCCTCCAACGTTGAATCATCCTTTAACCTCAATTCCTCCCTCAATGCAGTGCATGTGTTGGACAACTCGGTAATCTCGGCCTCGTACGCCTTCCGCTCGGATGTGTAGTCTGCGGTATATCCTCCTCCACCACCACCACCACCACTCACGACACCAAAGTCATTCAATCCCCCTGAGGTGGGGGCAGCAGCCGAAGAGGTACCAACACCACTCAATGCCTCCATCCTCAAACGCCAATTATCACGTTCACGTTCCACCACTCCCAATTCCTCACGTAGCCGCTCCGCATCCTGTATAAGTATATGTCGTTGTGCCTCCCACGCAGCCTCACGTTCACCTACCCCATCCTCGGCGCGTAATAATTGATTGGCACTAGCCTCTCGTCCAGCACGCTCCGCCCGGAGTTGTAATTCCACACTCTCAAGCTTACGTGTCGTGGATGCCTCACGTTCCAATGCCTCAATGGTCCGACGACCTTCCGTTTCTTGTAATTCATCACGTGCCTTTTTTAATTCGCGTTGTATTTCGTCATCCTTGTTGGCTTCCAGTTCTTCAATCTTGCCTGTGATGTGGACGGAACGAATAAGAAGACGAAGTGTGTGAGACTTAAGATGAGATATATTCATAGAGAATGTTAACAAAGATTTATTGTCCCTCCCCCCTCCCCGGCCTCATTTTTCATTTACAATCACGCAAAATAAGCTGCCCAGCAAGCTGAAACAACAACAACAAGCATGCACCTTCCCATCCGCACAATCCCAGTAAGAATGCGAATAATAAACAGTAGATAACACAAAGTATAATACTCACTTTCGAGTTTACGTATAGTAATATCTTGATTCTTCAACCCACGGAATTCTACTTCAAACTCTGCAACCTCTTTTCGTAATTGTATTAATTCTCGTTTTTCTGCATTCGTTAATGACGAATCTCCTCCATCGGCCCTCTCCTTACCACCTTGTTTCTGCTGTTGTAATTGTGCTGCTGTTGTTATTGCCGCAACCGCCGCCGCCGCACCCAATTGGTCATTCATCTCCTTCACCTTTTGTGTCAATCTAATATTATCATCATTGGCATTGTCCAATTGGACATTCAGTTCTTCCATGCCACGCAACAAATTATCAATCTGTCCCTCCTGTCCACGCAGCGCACGCCGTGCGTCGCGTAATATATACGCCGGATCGGGCAATGGCGATAGACCGCCGTATAACTGCACGAATGCATTCTCGGCAAATTTGGCCCGACGCGTCATGGCATCGATCTCGTCTTGATACATGCGTATGGTCGACTTGCATTCCGCCGTTAATTTAGAAGTCGTCGCTCCTCCGGCATCTCCGCCGCCGCCGCCATTGTTAACGTCCAACTTTTCGACATTCTTCAATGTCGCC
>Ga0247843_1007243_pt1 | contig 13812 bp, 8 predicted proteins | sample LaCruzMarch2017__FD_192420 | JGI IMG/M metagenome (GOLD analysis project Ga0247843, IMG submission 192420) | Freshwater microbial communities from meromictic Lake La Cruz, Castile-La Mancha, Spain - LaCruzMarch2017_8m | ecosystem: Environmental > Aquatic > Freshwater > Lake | place: Spain...
AACATGTGAGTGAACGTCGCTTTTTGTACTCCAGTGAGCCGACGAAAATCAGAATCGTTTAGGTCTTTTATCTTATCAAATTTGTTCATCCGCGAAAGTTACGACTTTCGCAAGAAGTCTAATATATACTGGCTCAATTTCAGGAAAAAATCAAGCAAGGATCCGGCATCTATTGCCAGGATTAACAGGGAAATAGATGCATTGAAAGGCCAGCTCCTTGAAACGATTGTTGGGAGGGTGTTTAAAGAGGAAAAAGCCAAATTCGAAAAAATCTTGGATGAAGCGTTGGATGTTGTAGCCGGGAAAATTGAAGAAAGTATGAAGCAGGCCAAGGCCTTGATCGCGCAGGGCAAGACGGATATAGATTGTGCCTCGTCTTGTCTGCCGGACAACCTGCAAAAAGAAGCCCAAGAAAAAACCGACGACTTTAAATCTAAGTTTGACGATCTCGCAACCGCTGTCAATGAAAAACAAAAGGAATTGGCGCAATCACTGGCAAGGGAATATGCAAGTAACGTCAAGAAGTTGAAGGATACGTTTGAAGAAATCCGGAAGGAATCAGCTATGTCTTGGTGGGAAAAGGCCTGGATTGCGATCAAGAAAATAGCGATGATCATCTATGACGTGGGGAAACTGCTGGTTAAAGTACTGGTCAAAGCCGTCAGCGTCATTGGCGATATTCTGGCGCATCCAATCCGGTTTGTTACAAACCTGATTTCGGCTATCGGCGACGGCTTCCATAATTTTGTAAGTAACATCGGTACGCATCTGGAGAATATTATCTTCAAATTGATCCTGGGTGTCGTGCCGCCAAATATTAAAATGCCCGGCTCCTGGGATGCCAAGGGCATATTCTCCTTTGCGCTCGACCTGATCGGCCTGAGCAAAGAAAACATCCGGGCACAGGCTGTAGAAAAACTGGGCGAACCCGTGGTCAGCAAACTGGAAGACGCTTTCGATTTGTTTGTGATCTTTAAAAAAGATGGGTTTGCCGGACTATGGGAGCACATCAAAGATAAAATTGGCGACTTGAAAGATCAGGTCATCGAGCAAGTCAAGAGTTATCTCACCGAATCCATTATCAAGGCAGCAGTCAAATTCCTGCTGAGCGCACTGACCCCGGTATCCGGCTTCATCAAAGCCTGCGAGACCATCATCAACGTCGCTAAGTTCTTCCTCGAAAACCTGAAAAATATCCTACAGCTGCTGGATTCAATTCTGGATTCCTTTATCGATATCGCACGGGGCAATCTGACCAATGCCTCGAAAAAAGTGGAAGGCGCCCTGGCTGATATACTGCTGGTCGGTATCAAATTTTTAGCGGCCTTGGTCGGTATCAACCTGGATAAAATAAGCGCTAAAATTCAAAAACTTTTCGACGCTATCCGGAATCCCGTAAACAGGGCCATCAAGTGGTTGCTGGATAAAGCCATAGCCTTTGCGCATAAGACAGGCTTGGTCGCCCTGGTGAAGAAAGGCAAGGAAAAATTTGAACAGGGGAAGGAATGGGCGAAGGAGAAAGGGAAGGCGGCGGTAACAGCTGTTAAAGGATGGTTGGGACTACAGAAAACTTTTACTGCGGAAGATGGAAGTTCTCATAAAATATTTTTATCTGGCAGCGAAGATAATCCCACACTAATGGTTGCAAGTAATAACCCAGGTCCAATTAAAAAATTCTTAGACAAATTCATTTCTCAGAAAAAGGTTGACAAAGAAAAAAAAGCAGATGCAAGTGAGGCCAAAAGATTTATTGAAGAAAATATTGATAATTTATTCGTTGCGCTGAAAAAAGAAAGAGATGAGGCGAAGAAATTAGACTTGCGACAATCACTGCTCGAACAATTCACTATATTATCTGACAAAATCAGATTGCTTTTAGGCAAAGAGCCATTAAATAAAATAATGGAAGAACATAAATATAATTTAGAGGGGCTAACCGGAACCTATGGTTCTATGCCTAAACCTTCGGGAGATCAATTTACTGCTGACCATCAACCACAAGCTGCAATTATTATATACGCTTCAAAATTAAATATTTTTAATGGAACCCGGATAAAACAGATTGCCGGAGGTTCACATGCCGATGGAGCCTTTGCAATTAATTTGCACAAAGTTCGGCATGAAGAAGGAAGAACCTTTGGAAATGATGGTAAAATAACTAAAGGTGAATTTGTAGACAAAGCAGTCGAAATTGATGATTCGAATAAATCAGATAAAACAAAGCGTAAAGAAATTATTAAACTGATCAAAGTTGAATTAGGAGAGGATGTAAAAGCGATGCGGGATGTAGCAATAAATAAATCCAATTATACGGATCTTGATAATCTTGGGTTAGAGGATGAACAGAAAGATGATTTAAGAGATACTATTAAAGCACAAATCCTTTCAGGCGAGGACATTATAGCCAGTCAAAATCTCGATGATCTTGCAAGTTAAAATAAATTGATATGAATTCAAACTTAACCTTGTTTATTGAGTTTTTAACATCTATTAAAAAAACTCCTGGTGATTTGCAATTTTTGCCGTCGCCTGATGAATGGCTAGATTCTTTACTTGGTAAAAACGCTAAGAAATTCTTCAGAATTCATTTCCGAAATGCGGCTGGAGATTTGGTTGGTGAGTGGGACATAAATGGAGGTTTTGATGAAAATGAATCATTTCCTTTTGTTTGGCTATCATCTGAAGGAACCAACACAGTCGTCGCAAGTAACTCAAATGAATTTCTTTCAATTTTGCCTTATGGCCAGGGAATAATAACAGGTATACCAGATCTCCTTAAAACGTACAGAAAAAGGCCAACAAAAGTCATTGCTCCAGAAATAGAATTTGATAAAATTAACATAAAGAATGCTTATTTGTATCAAGCATCTAATTTTAATGGACATCCAGATATGGTTAACTTTATTACAAATACTCTTGGCATTGCTGTAAACGAGTCGCCATTAGAAACAATAAGTAAAGCTGTTGATAATTTCCCGGATGTTGACAAATGGATTGAAGAGACTCTATAGTGTCAATATTTGAGCCTTTCCCGTTTTATTTTAACCTCTTTCAAAAACTTAAAACCAAAACTGCAGATTATCATGCGCACCCTTTTCCAACTCCTCCTTTCCCTCCTCACCCTCTCTGCCCTCGCCTGGGTCGTATGGCAAGGCTACTTGTTGCTGAACAGAGAACAACTTGGCTTGACGGACAGTACCCGGTCATTACTCATCATGATTGCCGTTTTAGCGATGGTATGCACTTTTATGTTGACCTCCTCGCTTCGGAGTGGCGCGAAAACTATTGCCCAGGGGCAGTTATTGCATCGGAAAATGGAATTGTATGAAGGGTTTATTTCCGTATGGCACACCTTGCTCAAAGAATCTGACCCAGAACATAAGATCAGGATAGAAATACAAATGGATGAACTTAAATCTTGCCTTACGCTCCAGGCGAGTCAGCAGGTGCTCCAGGCCATGAATGAATTATTGAAAATCATAAAATCGGAAGGTGTCCCTACTCCTGAAGCACAGAAGGCCTTTGAAAAACTTTTATTGAACATGCGGAGCGATTTGGGCCAGTCCAGTATATACTCGGTCAAAAACGACATCAACACCATGTTTTCATCCTCAAAGACATAAACCTAAATGCAAACCATCGCCGGCAAATGCGAAGCGCAAGCAGCAAAATCCGTTTCGAAGAGCGCCCCGTTCTTCGGAAAAGGAGCCGGCATGCCATTCTTCCAACCTCAAATAGCAGAGAATACCGGCAGTGATGTACTGCGACAACAAACCGATGGGGCAATGGAGTCTTTTTCGCCGGCATTACAATTGAGTCCGGCACAAAACAGCGCTATTCAACGGGTCGGCACGACGGAAGGTGGACAAAAAGCCCTGGTGCAACGGGAAGCCAAAGCGCCGGAAGAAGAAAAAGAGCAGGTGCAACGGGAAGCCAAAGCGCCGGAAGAAGAAAAAGAGCAGGTACAACGGGAAGCCAAAGCACCGAAAGAAGAAAAAGAGCAGGTACAACGGGAAGCCAAAGCACCGGAAGAAGAGAAAGAGCAGGTGCAACGGGAAGCCAAAGCGCCGGAAGAAGAAAAAGAGCAGGTGCAACGAGAGGCCAAAGCGCCGGAAGAAGAAAAAGAACAGGTGCAACGGGAAGCCAAAGCGCCGGAAGAAGAAAAAGAGCAGGTGCAACGGGAAGCCAAATCACCGGAAGAAGAAAAAGAGCAGGTGCAACGGGAAGCCAAAGCGCCGGAAGAAGAAAAAGAGCAGGTGCAACGGGAAGCCAAAACGCCGGAAGAAGAAAAAGAACAGGTGCAACGGGAAGCCAAAGCGCCGGAAGAAGAAAAAGAACAGGTGCAACGGGAAGCCAAAGCCCCGGAATCGGGCATACCCGACGGCCAAGCCGAAATCCTGTCTGCCCCGGCACCCGCGCCTTCAACGAATACGGCGGTTGCTACATCTGTGGCGCCCGTACCGATGCACCAACCCACCGGCATCCAACCAAGCCTGAAAGTAGGCGCCCCCGACGACCACCTGGAGCGCGAAGCCGACGAGATGGCCGAAAAAGTGCAGCGGATGCCTCAAAAGCAATGGGCTATACCCGACGGTCGCACCGACCCGGCCAACCTGCAGCGCCAGGAAGATGAAGACGGTACGCCTGACCTGCAAGGCAAAATCGTGCAACGCGCACCGGAACTCCAACGCTCGGCTAATGGCGCCCTGAGCACTTCTTCTCAATTCGCTTCCCGCCTGCAAACCGCCGGTAGCGGATCACCCTTACCGACGCCAACCCAACAACACATGGAAGGCGCCTTCGGTGCAGATTTCGGCACCGTGCGCATCCATACCGGCACCGAGGCCGCCCAACTGAGCGACGATATAGGGGCCAGGGCTTTTACCCATAAAAACAACATATTCTTCAATAGCGGCGAATATAATCCTGGTTCGCAGGAAGGGCAATTCCTACTGGCGCACGAACTGACGCATACGGTGCAGCAGGGGGCGGCGGTGCACAGACAACCCGCTGACTTACAAACAACGGAACCGCAGATACAGGCGACGTTCTTAGACAGCATAGGCACCTTTTTTAGCGATACCCGTGACCGGGTAATCCGATTTGTTCAAAGACTACCGGGGTATTTTCTGCTTTCCGTCATCATTGGAAGCGATCCGATTACCGGTGCGACGGTAGAACGTACAGGACTGAATTTTATCCGGGGGTTTATGTTGCTGCTGCCCGGCGGAGAGGCAAAATACAATCAACTGCGCGATTCCGGAGGCTTACAAAACGCCGCCAACTGGATGGACCAACAAATTGCCGAAGTCGGAAATCTCCGCAACAGGTTCAGCGATGCGTATGACCGGGCCAGGAATTCCATTTCAGCCGACGATTTGTTGGATATAGACGGCGCATTCGAGCGTATAACGGGATATTTCGCGCCGGTAGTCCGGGATGCCCTGGCCTATGCAGAGCGACTGATCGTACAGATACTGACCTTCATAAAAGATGCGCTATTAGGCGCCCTGGTCAATTTCGTGAAAGACCATACCCGGGCGTATCCTCTGATGCGAACCCTTATGGGCCATGACCCCATCACCGGCGAGGAAGTACCCGCAACGATGGAAAATATCCTGCAAGGGTTCCTGTCGCTGACGGAGGCCGGAGAGGCCTATTACAATAAATTGGTGGAAACCGGCGTGCTGGCGCGGGCCACTACCTGGATGCGCGCTCAAATTGCAACACTCCCCACGCTTGATCAAGTGGTCAATGCCTTCAGTACTGCATGGAACTCCTTCTCCTTTGCAGATTTGGTACAGCCCGCGGCCGCTTTTGAGCGAATTTATAACATTTTGGCCGACCCCATCGGGCGAATTGTCAATTTCGTAGTCAATGTAGCGACGGAAATCCTTCGACTGATCAAGGAAGCCTTATTAAGTCTGTTGCGCCAACATGCCAATGAAATTCGTGGTTATCGCCTGATGACCGTTTTATTTGGCAAAGATCCGGTGACGGATCAGGCCGTGGAGCGCAACGCGCGCAACATCCTCTCCGGTTTTGTTGAATTGGTGGCCGGACCCGAAAAATTTGCAGAGATCGAACAAAGCGGCGCGATCGAACGGATGGCTGCCTGGCTCGACGGCCTCCTCCAACGAACCGGCATTTCACTGCAAATGGTCATCGATCTGTTCCTCGGCATCTGGAATTCCGTGACCATACAGGACCTGGTGCATCCCATCGATACCTTCCAGCGGATTATCGCCAAGTTCCGCGATCCCATCGAGCGGGTTTTGACCTTTATTGTCGAGGTCATTAAGAAGGTAATCGAAGTGGTGTTGCAATTGATGAATCTCCCGGTAGCACTCGTCCAAGAGATCATCCAACGGGCAATGGCGGCTTTCGACATCATAAAACGCGACCCTATTGCTTTCCTGGTCAACCTGTTGCGTGCCGTCAAACTGGGCTTTGAGCAATTCTTCGGCAATATCGGCACCCACCTGCTTGGCGGCCTCACCGGCTGGCTTTTCGGCGAGTTGGAAAGTGCGGGCATCAGGCCGCCAACAGAATTGAATTTCCGCGCCATCCTGGGCTTTGTGCTGGATGTGCTGGGTATATCTGTGGAGCGTATCTGGCAAAAACTGGCCGAACACCCGCGCATCGGTCCGGAGCGCGTAGCCCGCATCCGGGGCATGATAGATCGCCTCACGGGTATCTGGACCATCATCCAGGAAGTGATTACCGAGGGCCCCGGCGCCTTGTGGCGGCACCTGGAAGAACAGCTGTCCAATTTATGGAACATGGTGCTCGATCAGGTGAAAAATTGGGTCATGGAGCAAATCGTCACCCAAATGGTAACACGTCTGCTCTCCATGCTCGACCCAACGGGTATCATGGCGGTGATTCGGAGCGTAGAAGCTTTTTACCGGGCCGTGCAAAGCTTTATCGAGCGCCTGAATGAAATTCTTCGTATCATTAACTCTTTTGTCGGCGGTATTTTGGAAATTGCGCAGGGAAATCTGGCCACCGCCGCCAACTTCCTGGAACGTACCATGGCCAACGCTATGCCCACAGTCATTGGATTCCTTGCCAACCAGATCGGCCTGCGCGGATTGGGCCGCCGCATCGCCGAAATGATCGAACGCGTACGGGAACTGGTGGATCAGGGACTGACCTGGTTGGTGAATAGGGTGGTGAATGCCGGAATGAATTTGTTGGATAGGGCAATGGCGGCGGGAAGAAGTGTAAGGGATGCTGTGATGGGGTGGTTGGGGTTGAGGAAGGAGTTTAGGGCGACTGATGGAAGTGAACATCATTTATATGTTGAAGGCAACGCAAACAATGCAGAATTATATGTAGCAACTGATCCGAAACCGGTGGATGACTTTTTAGCAGATGTTTCACAGGTCATTCACAGGCCTTCTAATTCTGCACATGTTGTAAATTATAATGGTGCTGTTACAGTTAATAATCAAATGAATACTATTAAACAACGTTTAAAGAACCCGTCAAATCCAAATCAACAACAGGATTATGAACAATTCAATCAAAAAATGGGGATACTGGCTACCAAACTGCCTTCATTAATGACATTAACAGGAGAAACAGAGCCTCCACCATTATTAAAACCAGCATTCTCAGACAATGTGAAAGCCACAAGCTTTATGGTACGATATCTAAAAAGTGGCAGAATATCTGGAGGGGCTCCCTCAGACAGTCATAGAGGTAATTTGTTAGGGTGGGCTGAAGTACAGCAGAGTGGGTTGTCTGGAAGTAGCAGATGGGTAAGAATGCACTTATTAACAGAGCTATTAGGAGGACCTGCAGTTGACGCAAATCTTACACCTGCTGATGGGCCAGCAACTAATATAAGTTTTGCAAGAAATCGTATCGAACATCCGGCAGTGGCCGATGTGAATTCTGGGAAAGTAATATGGTATAAGGTGACAATCAGTTATCATTCCGGAGCAAATCAAAACTATATAAGTAGCATTGAAATGGAATATGGCCCACATGTTCATAATACAACGACAAATGTTTGGGAGGAAAAACCCAGCGGATTCCGAATAAACAACACACCTATTGGGAAAAAAGCATCAAAATCCACGGAACCACCCGATCTGGCTGGCGGATCGCAGTTAATAAATATAAATTCTGACGCTGGAAGAGTCCGGATTGAAGCCATGTCACCACTATTTGACCGGCAATTCGCGGAGTTTGTAATTAGGGTTCGTGATGGATTGCCTAATGGCTTCAGAACTACCGTTCACTTAAGAAATCAGCTTGAAATATCTTATGAAAACAGTAGAATTGAAATCGAAAACTTCAGAAGAAAGGTCACTCGGTTAGTTGACGCATATAATAATCAATATTGGTTTGGTCCTAAAAATTAATAAAATTATGGATTTTTATACTAATGGCCTGAAGGAGTTAATCTCTGATCTTAAAAGAAATAATAGGGTTGAATTACTAATGGAAAAAATCCCTATAAGGCACACAAGTGATAAGAAAATAATAAAAGAAATTGGTTATATAAATGAAGAGTTTCATGTCGATTATAAAAATTTTCTTTTTGATGTCTACGATATGTTTGGTGGAATTCAATTACATTGGAATTATTTGACCTTAGATGGCGTTAATAGTGGAGGCGAAATTCACTTTTTAAACCTTAACCAATGTTTATATAGCGATTTTGATTTGTCAATTTCGGGAATCGATGAAAATGAAAAAAAATTGTTAAGTGCCTTTTGCCCTTTCGATGATCATCCTCGTGCTGGCGATGGAATAATGGCAGGATTCATTATAAAAGAGGGGCAACACCATCCGGAAATATGGCTATATGATAATGGAACCGTAAACAAGTTACAACTGGATTTTAGTCAATATTTAAATTACTTAATTGCAACTGGGGGCGCTTATTACTGGCAGTATTTATTTGTCGATAAAAGCGTGTTTGACAATAATGATTTTTTAAAAGAACAAATAGTAAGGCTAAAGAATACTTTAATGGAAATATTTTTGGATAAATTAAACGATGAAGTTAAAAAGCGGATTGATTTGATATTAAAATAAGTTAATGATGTTTTGACATGCTATTGTTTTTATAAGTTTTTTGCTCTGAAACTACATCATGTCTACTTATATTTTTTGGGATACAAGACAAAAAAACAATTTTCACCCTCAAACACATAACCGTTCATGGCACCGAGAAGATATATTCGCTCCACCCGCCGCGTACAGCGTTCCGCCAACACCACGCAGCCGTTTTTCCAACCGGCAATCGGTGAGGCCGAGCACGCCAACGGCCAAACCGGTTTCTTCGCACCCGCACCGGCGGCCGTGCAAACCAAACTGACCGTCGGCCAACCGGGCGACCACTATGAACAGGAAGCCGATCGAGTAGCTGATCAGGTGGTCAACCAGACCGCGGTGGCGCCCGCGGCAGGCATACAACGCGCCGAAAAGAAGGAAGAAGAAAAAGTGCAACGCGCCGGGATGAAAGAGGAAGAAAAAGTCCAGCGTGCGGAAAAGAAAGAAGAGGAAAAGGTGCAACGCGCCGAGAAGAAGGAGGAGGAAAAAGTGCAGCGCGCTGAGATGAAAGAAGAGGAAAAGGTGCAACGCGCCGAGATGAAGGAGGAGGAAAAAGTGCAGCGCGCTGAGATGAAAGAAGAGGAAAAGGTGCAACGTGCTGAAGAAAAAGACAAACCTGCCTTACAGGCTTTTGCCCCTGGCAATGCAAGCGCTATGACCGTTAGCCCCCATGTAGCAACCCGCCTGAACGATAGCAAAGGCAAAGGAAGCACTATGCCACCGGCTACCCAAAAAGAGATGTCCGGTGCGATGGGGTACGATTTTAGCGGCGTTCGTATTCACACGGATAGCGAGGCGGAATCCCTGAGCCAAAACCTGAACGCACATGCGTTTACATTGGGACAAGATATCTATTTCAACAAAGGAAAATTTTCCCCGGAAACACGGGAAGGGAAAAAATTGTTGGCGCATGAGCTGGTGCATGTAGGGCAGCAAAATGGCGGTAATATCCGACGCACGATTGGCGACGGGCATGATCTTGTATCGCCACGTTTCAAGGGTAATACTACGCTGGAGGCTGCGTTCGATGGCGAACGGGTCATTCAGAATTATACGGAGGGTTCGTATGTCAGGCTACTACAGCAGGCCTTGGTAGACGATGGCTTTTCGTTGCCTAAGTTTGGCGTTGATGGGAAGTACGGCCCCGAAACTGCGGCTGCTGTACTGGCTTATCAGACAAAATATGGTTTGAGCAAAAATAGCAAGGTGGATAAGCAAACCATGGAACACATGGATGCACACTTTAGTGGAACGGGCCCGGGACCAGCGCCGCCAGCGCCTTCTCCCGTTACGATTACCGGAGGCAGCGACTTATGGTGGTTCGATGGGCAGACACCCGCCGGGTATCCCGTCCGGCAAGCCCTGACAGCCGGGGCCACGGGGCCTGGGGTGTTTACCTGGACCATTCTTTCAGGTGCGGCCATTGCCGATTTTAGTGGATTACCGGTCGCCGTTGGGCCCAGCGCAACCCTGGTGAGCAAAAATCGCAGTTTGGCGCAAAACGATATCGTTGTGCAGGTTCAATTTGTCGGCGCTACAGGTTCGACCGGGACGGCAACCCGCCGGTTTACCGTTTTGGCGCCCGAGCGTTTGGGCTTTTTAAGAAATGTGGATAAGGCAGACCCCACCTTCGCATATGAAACGGAAATCCACTACAATATTCAGGATCAGTTTGGGGTAGTATTACCATCAACCGTGCCCTTAAACGAGCAATTTACGGCTACGCCAACGGCGGATTTCCCGGGCATGAATTGGCGTAGAGGGGCGGAAGGCGGCGCCACTGTATCTCCTGCCGATTGGTTTGATCGGGTTCAGGGTGAAACTGCAGGGCATATTCCAGAGCCGGCAGCACCTACCAGTTTTTTCCGTTGGATACCGATCTATCATTGGCCAGGTATCTGGCGTATCGGTTCTGCCGCAATTGGGGTGGGCCGAAGGGTTGCACGGGTTGTATGGCAAAAATATAAAGGTTTTGCACGACATGAATAACAGCGACTATGATTAAACGACTTATCCTATTAGTACTTTCCGGCTCCTTTATTGCGGGCTGTGTTTCTAACAATCAAGCAGATCGCCAGATGGCAGAGCATAAAATGGCATCCAATGCACCTGTATCCGGATTTAATCTCCGGGAAAATATTGAGCAATCGGAACTCATTATGATTGGTACTGCTGTATCTGTACAGCCTGTTTCCGGCGCATTGCAAGCAATTAGCACCGAAGCCGACACTTCCTATGATCAACTGTTTGAAGTAATATTAAATGTTGACAAGATTATTGACGGCACAATTATTGAAAAGCAAATCGCAGTATTGTTTATAAAAAGTGATATGCCCTCGCGCCCCTGGCTTATATTTCATCCTGGCGCCACTTACCTGGCATTTTTAAAGCGCTATAATAATGCTTACATTCCGGCAGTTATCACCGGAAATACGTTGGCTATACCCAGGACGATATCCTATAATGCTGTAACCGGAGAAAAGTTGGCTTCTGTTGCAAACGTTTTGGAACAAATTATATCGAATATCAACGCATCTGAAAACCCTGAAATGTTGATACAAGTGACAACTGCTCGCACGGAACTTCATCATAACTTTGATTTTTCCAGACTTTCATCTGTAAACGACCCACTTAAACAGATGGCCTGGATAACCATTGGATTGACAGAACGTAACCCGGAGGCATTAAAAGCCTTGGAAGATGTTCTGACGCTCCAAAATAAATCGGCCTCTTTTCAAACATTAAAATCACTCGCAATCCAACAGATACCGTTTTTTAATAGTCCGGAATATTGCGAACCAGTATCGCGTTTTTTGCAACTTCCGGATACTGAAGTTAATTTGGCCGCAGTTACTGCGCTGCGAAAGATGCACTCGAAACAGGCTACGGCTACATTGATACATGCGTTAAAGCACCAGGATCAATCGGTTCGTTTTCAATCGGTTATGGGCTTGTCGGAGCTTTATGAAGATGTGTGCGAAAAACCCTCATTCGAACTGTACGAACAAAAAGAAAAGTATTACCTTTATATTTGGGAGCGTTGGTGGTTATCACAGAAATGATATAGATAATCGTCTAATCTGGTGTTTGCAATACGCTGCTTGAGCAAAATATTATCATCATTCACAAAATTGTAAATCGTAAAGAAAACTCATGTCACCCAACCTCACCACCACCCTCGCCTTCCTCGCCTCTCTCACGCGGTATCGGCTATCCATGTATTTTGGTAAGGAAGCGCAGGCGCCGCAGGTGCCGGCCATGCAGGACGACGACGCGCCGCTTACACGCTTCGTCCAGCACCGCCGGCTTACCGTGGATGAGTATGTGGCCCTGGCGGTGGCCCTGGCGCCGCATTTGCAGCCCTCGTTCTTCGACGATATTGTGACGGAGTTTTTACCGCAAGGCGGTGATTTTCCGCCCATCGGCGGGGTGAAAGGTACGAATCAACGTAATTCACTGCCCACTGGTGAGACGATGCTGTTCCTGCTCGCAGGTAAGGAACTGACCCGGCGCCTCGAAGTCCAACGTATTTTTGGCTCTGAGCACTTCTATGCCAAGGAAAAAATTCTTTACGTGGAAGACCTCAAGTCCGGCGAACCTATGGCCGGCGGCCGGCTTATCCTCGATCAGGAGTATGTAGAACTGTTTACCCTCGGCTACGTGACCCCCCCGCGTATGGGTACCGGCTTTCCAGCCCAACGCCTTACGACCGAACTGGAATGGAGCGACCTGGTGCTGAACCCCCAGACAGTGAACCAACTGCGTGAAGTGGAAACCTGGATACAACACAACGACACACTGTTGTTCGACTGGAAAATGTACCGCAAAGTTAAGCCTGGTTTCCGGGCCTTGTTTTACGGCCCTCCCGGCACGGGTAAAACCATGGCGGCCAACCTGCTCGGCAAATACACCGGTCACGAGGTGTACCGGATTGATCTGTCTATGATGGTCTCCAAATACATCGGCGAAACAGAGAAAAACCTCGCCGCTCTGTTCGATAAAGCAGAAAATAAAAAATGGATATTGTTCTTCGATGAGGCCGATGCGCTCTTCGGCAAACGCACCACTGTCCGCGATGCGCATGACCGCTTCGCCAACCAGGAGGTGTCGTATCTGCTGCAGCGCGTGGAAGAATTTCCCGGTCTGAGCATCCTGGCTTCTAATTTTAAAAGCAACATGGATGACGCCTTTACCCGGCGATTCCACATGATCGCGTTTTTCCCTATGCCCAAGCCTGTCGAAAGACTGGCGCTATGGCAGAAAAGCTTCCCGACAGCCGTACAGCTTGATGCTGCTATCAACCTCCAACAAATTGCCGATAAATACGAACTTAGTGGCTCCAATATCATGAATGTCGTACAGTATTGCTGCTTACAGGCGCTATCCGAGAACACCAATGTCATCTCTTACGAAAACCTGATGACCGGTATCAACAGGGAATTTGTAAAAGAAAATAAAGTGTTTAATAATAGTTAATAGGAATTTTTGACCGTTTGTATATTGTCCGCATTAACCACATTGACCACAATAAAAAATTCAGATTACGAGACAGGTGGTGAAATATCTGGCAGTACCAATATCAACTATCTACCTGCCCACTACCACCCCCTCCTCAGGGCAGACGCATGAACGTTCCCTTGGATAGATTACGGAAGTCATGTTTGTAATCGCAGTATCTGTTCACGATATTGGTCTGACCGATCGGCCTTTTTTCGTTTTCGTTTTATGCTGATGTTTTCG
>Ga0247843_1007244_pt1 | contig 13808 bp, 4 predicted proteins | sample LaCruzMarch2017__FD_192420 | JGI IMG/M metagenome (GOLD analysis project Ga0247843, IMG submission 192420) | Freshwater microbial communities from meromictic Lake La Cruz, Castile-La Mancha, Spain - LaCruzMarch2017_8m | ecosystem: Environmental > Aquatic > Freshwater > Lake | place: Spain...
CAGCATCGTATTCCTTAAGAATTTTCACGATTTGGACTTCTGAGAATTTTGATTTTTTCATAACTAAAACAATTTAAATTTAATGATTTTAAATTGTCTGAAAAACTGGGAAGTTTACCCTATGTTTGTTAAAGATGTGGCCTATGTGGATATATCGATTGATATTCCGGTATTCGGAGTAATAGTAACAGGAGTTATCTTGTGGTTCCTGCTTCGATGGTTTGTAGCAAACCGCTGTATTAATTGTTTTAAATCCAACGCCTTAGAAGAACAAAGTGAGACTATTGTGTCCGATTGGTCAAAATATGGCGTTGAAATGACAAAAATTGACAAAGGGGGCTTGCAGGTTATGGCTGTAAAGCAACTGAAATGTAAAAAATGTGGGTTCGAATGTCAACAGATCACTACACGAACAGGATCTACAGACGGCATTGGTAGAATGTCGCGTGATATTAAGCAAGGAGGAAAGTCACGCCTTAAAGGCGAAACTTACACGAGTTGGTGGCGAAGAAATAAGTAAGTTAGTTTCACCTATGTTTTTTCCAATGCATTGGGATGTCATAATGACTTATCCCCTTCGGTAAAGAACTTAGGGTGAATGTTCCCTGCGTAAGTTTGCTCCAATCAGCCATTGCTTCTTCATCAAATCCTTCCTGACAATAGAATAGCGTAACATCACTTGTTATCTGCCCCACTTGCACGTATTCTTCGATCATTTCTTGATGAAGCGTTAAGTACTGAGTGATTTGAAGTTGATGTTGTTCGTCTTGTGCTAATTTCGTTGCGTATTCATGCAGTGCAGGATGCAGTGTGCGATTATAAACCGGTTCGTATCGTAACTGCGCAGGTTTATCCCAAATCACTAATTCTTTGACTTTCACACCCCGTTGTTCTAAGAGTTTAACCACTTCGTATGCAACTAAACCTCCCATCGAATAGGCAATTATGCGGTCGATTGTTTGCGGGATTTCCATGCGTTGTTGGTGGTTTTCCATTAAGTAAGCTGCAAGTTCTTCGATTCGCTTACCTCCCGTTTGGTAACCCAATGCCCGCGGATAGTTAAACGCCAGGGACTTGTGTCCCCTTGTAATGGGGTACGTATTGAAGATCAAACCCAATCCGAAAATTGGCGGGAAATACCATTCATACCCTTGTTCACCTTCCTGCATTTCCCAGAACAGTTCATTGGTGTTTACCTGGACGTCTGATGCGATGTGCTCATATGTAGGGTCTCTAAAGAATGCTTGAATAGATATGCGCTTATTCAGCGTTTTTTCTACTTCTTTTAAGAACATTAATGCCTTTAATGAAGTTCCTCCCGATAGGAAAAAATCATTTCCAGCATTCAATCCTAGATGTTTTTGCCATAAGGTATTCAAGGCCTCATGCGGGCGTGACCACGCTGGTTGATGCGTGGAAACATCTTCCGCTAAGGTATACGTTGAACGTTGAATATTTCGCGCAACCAGTTCATAAAGATGCTGTTGGAATTGCGCTTGAATTGCGCTGACCTGAAGGGCTGTAAAATACCCCTCATCGAATTCCCAACGAAGTTGAATATTGTCGCCTAAGGTATCCACGTATAAACTCAATGGAAGTCGTGGACGAGATTCTTGCGTTACCTCCGTCACCGCTCCTTCCGCGAGTTCCGTGGGGTGTTGAATTACTAAGCCCACTTGATGATAGCGTTCAGGTGAACATTGAGCAGGGTAGGTTATGACGGAATGTTTATGTCGATATAGAAATTCCAAGGCCGCATTCCCTCTTGATAACTGTTCTGAGATTTCTTGGCTTGTATCAATCGGAAAAGGAAAGGCGCGCATATACATACCAATGCAAGGTTCATCTCGGGTATCCAGTACAAGCGATAACCACGAAACCGGGATTTCACAGGCAGCTAAGGCAGTTCCAAGTAACGTAGCATAAATCACCGCGGGGCTTGTGCGCCATTGCGCTTGAAGGCTCTCGATTTGCGCTTTATCCGCTGCACTTAAGGTAGCAATTAGGTTAGGGCTGAGGTCATTTGTTTTACTACCTGGAATAACTTTCGGAGGCGTCGATAACTCGAAGTAAGGTCTCCATAATGGAACCGTTGGGCTTTTAATGCTTTGTGGAAGCGGCGATACCGGTGATCCTCCCTGCTGAATTTGATTGAATAGTTCAGCTAAGGCCGAATCCGATCCACCATCATATACGATGTGATGCGGATTAAAATAAAGTATAGTGCTATATCCAAGATCTATCAACTTGGCGATAAATGAAGGACCTTGGGTTAAATTGATCTGTTCATGATAACTTCTTCGTTTAAATGCTTCCAACTCCAATCGATTCATTGAAATCCTCTCAAGCGTGTAGTTTTCTGAACGGATAGGGAATTGTTTCAATACGCCCTCATCCGATAACTCAAAGCGCATAAATAAGGGAGTGCAAGCCTTTAATGTTTTTTCAATAAGCGCGAAAAACGATGCACGTTGTTCTGGCAATTCAATAAAGTGCGGTAAATTGTAAATGCTCGAATCTTTTTGCTGAATTTCAAACCAAATTGCCTCTTGGGCTGCATTGGCTGGTATATATGCTAAGGGCAATTCAGAAACTTGGGGTATAGGGGTGCTCAACAGGACCGCTTGTGCCAAGCTTGAGAAGTCCGGCGCAGCAAACACTTGAAAAACTTGGAGTTGGTCCGGGTTGATTCGGTTCCATTCCCTCACGAAATACATGGCGTCGAAACTAGAAAGACCTAGGCTAAAAAAATGGTCTTCGGCTTGTATCTCTCGATTGAATAGCTGTTTCAGAAGTTGCTGCATGCGTTCAAAAGCATCGCCGTTTACTGCTAAGCTATCAACACGTTGAACCTCCTTTTCTGCTTGATCTACCAGGGGGTTGACATTTATTTTTCCATTTTGATTCATTTCATATGCCTCTACATGTATCCATGCGGATGGCACATAATAGCTTGGATAACTTGAGGCGAGTTGCTGGATTAGCTGCTGCTTTTCTTCCGATGTTAGGTTCCCCTGGTAGGCAATTCCTAATTCACTAGAATATCCGGATTGATAGCAAAACGCAACCCAGTGTATGCTTGAATGAATGCTGCCGAATATGCGTTCCACTTCGTTTAATTCTAGGCGTTGTCCCCTGATTTTCACCTGCTTGTCAGCCCTTCCTATGAAATGAAATTGTCCAAATTCGTCCTTTACGCCTCGATCGGCTGTAATCCATGGCCCCTCGGAATGACTCCAACCTTGGGCTTGATAATACCCTAAGCCAACACACGGACCATCAATACACAGTAATCCTTCCATTCCGTCGGGAAGTGGCTTCCCTGCTTCAGTGCAAATGCTAAGTGTTGTATGATGCATGGATTCCCCAATGGGAACTACGGTATTGCTATGGTATTCCGTGCGCCACGTGAAAAAGGAATTATCGATGGTTGTTTCCGATAGGCCATAAGAACTTATTACCTTGGTTTGAGATGGCATCATGTCCATTAAGGCCTTCATTTCACCAATTTTCCAGCTATCAGAACCTACGATTAGCAGTCGCAAGTTGGGTAAATGCAAGCTTTTTTCTTGCATCCACCAGCGCACCACTAGAGGCGTGGTCTCGAACAAGGTAATGCGCTCTGATTTGATTACATCGAGTATATACTGAGGATCCTTTCGTTGGTAGGCATCTAATAATACCATGCAAGCACCATTAAATAATGCACGACCAAGATCACCCAAGAAGACATCAAAAGAGAAGGAGGCCGCTTGCAAGATGCGGTCCGTACTTTTAATTTTATATTGCTCGGTCCAGGCAACGAGGGCCGCTTCATAGCCGCTGCGTTTAACTCCTACTAATTTAGGTACACCGGTAGTTCCCGATGTTGCAATCGCATAGCATAAGGTGGAATCTATTGCTTGAGGTTCACCTCGAACTACGTGTAATTCGTTCGCATCATGAATGGGGTTACCACAACGTGCTGCGATGAGTTGGAGTCGTTCGTTTGGGGTTTCAGCATCGATCGGAATAAAGGGAATACCATCCAGTAATAAAGCCATTAAAAATGCCATATGATGTGGATTTCGTTCGAGCAGTAAGGGTACAATTCCGGCGTTGTAGCCAGCGTTTAGCGCTTGAATTCCTTGAATTTCTCGGTTCAATTCGGCATAAGTAAGCGTTAGCGATCCTTGAATGATGGCAGGTCGTTCCCCAAACTGCTCCACCACATACTGCCATTGCTGGGTTAAGGAGTTCGCTTGGGCAACTGAATGTTCCTCCACCGCAACACATTCTTGAAAATAGTTGTTGTGGAATTGTTGCATGGCTTCTACACTGAATTTTCTTGGGTTAAATTCCCATTGAAAATATAACTGGTTTCCTTCTTCAATAAAATCTATGGAAACATCGAATGCCGATTCAGTCGCAGTGGTGTGTAAGGGTTTGATTCCTTGTTCTTCTTCCCATTGGTTATATACGAAACTGGTATTAAAAAAAGGCGTGCCTTGGTGCTGTTTATTGGTCTCTAATGCCGCGATGTCTGCAAGGGGTTGCTTGGCTTTTTGTTGCAGCGTTTTCCAATCTGTTAATATGTCTTGAGGTTTATCCGTACGAACTACGAAAGGCAAGCTATTCGAAGACATGGCTACCAATTCCTGGTCATTCCATGTGCTGCGTGTGGAAACTATTATTCCCGTTGAAAAGGTGGATTCAGGAAAATAATGATGCCAATGACGAATCCAACCAATGAGCCCCGCTTCAAAGGTAGAGCAAGCGAATTCGGTTTTCCAACCCCGGAGTTTTTCCTCTTGCTTCGCTGTGAGTTTTATTTTGATGCGCGCGCTGCCTTGGTTCTTTTGAATTCGTTCAAAGGGAAGTTTATGCAAGGTAACGTTCTCAAGATACGGTTTCCAAAACTGTACATCCACAGGTTCTGTTTCAGGTTCAACCAGTACTAATGGCAAAATCGCATCAGCGGTGTAGTCTTTAAACAAAGAGCTAAAAAGTTGTTGTGTCCCTAAGCCATCAAGTAAGCCGTGATGAATGCTAAAACCAACAAGTATTTCGTCGGCTAATGGCGTATAATAGATATAAATTAAATGCTCAAACGGCGAATGATTCCGTGATTCCATCGCAGCTATAAACGATTCTGAAGAATCTGCTTGTAGGCGTGAACATGAGATATTCCCAGCGGTCCAATAATAGGCTGCCTTTGTGGATTCGACACGTAGGGCCAATACTTCTTGCGCCTTGATCCATGCGCTTAAGAATTCTTTAAAGTGCGCATCATAAGGCAGAATGAATCCGCTGTGGATCCAATACGTTTTAGCAAATTGCGCATCACTTTCCGATAGAAAAAACATGCGAGCAGCAGCTTCATGTACCTTCATTCCTGAGGTAATGGGAATGGATTGTTCTAAACCACCTGCCTCCATGAGGGAAGGGATTTGAGCCAGATGCATACACGTTAATATCGCTTGAATGGGTATGTTTTTTTTCAGTGTTTTCTTAATCTTCCCGCTTAGTTTCATCGCGTCAATGGAATTAAATCCATTGGCAAACCACCCGAGCGTTGCATCTATCTTGCGTCCTGGGAATATGGCCTCAAAGATTTCGAGGTATTCTACCGCTAAGGTTTTAACCGGTTGATTCGCTACCAATCGATCCACGTGAAGGCCCAAGGCGCCGTGATCTATTTTTCCGTTTTTATTGGTCGGAAATTCGTTCAATCCTTCGATGAGCTGGGGGATTGCATAGGCAGGAAGAAGCGTAAACAAGCCATCTTTAGGCGGAAGCTGTTCAGCATTCCCAAGGTAAAATGCGGAAAGTATGGGAGCTTTGTATACGATACACCACCGTTCAATTTTTGACCATTGAATTAATGCTTGTTCGATGCGCGTTAATTCGATGCGTTGTCCATTTATTTTAATTTGTTGATCCGTTCTTCCTCTAAAGTACAGGTGCCCATCTGTATCGATAAGACCACGGTCTCCCGTTCGATAGGCGGGTTCATCATTGACCGTAAAGAATGCGTCTGATGTTTCATTGGCGTATCCAAGACCTACCGCAGGGCCAGAAATCACGATTTCTCCTTCCTCAAACGGAGAACAAGGCTTCAATTCGGGGGTAACAATATGGATGCTTGCATTGGAGAATGGTGTACCAAGAGGTAGTGTTTCCTGGGGGAATTGGCCCTTGTTTTCAAAGCCACTGGTTAGGACACTACATTCCGAAGGACCGTAAAATTGAAAGAGGATGGCTGCTGGAAATTTACGTTTCAGGCTGGATTGAATGCTTGGTGGTACCCGGTCACCGCCAGTCATAATGATGCGTTGTTTTTGATCGCTTGGAATAGTGTCTATCCATTGAGCCAACAAGGTAGGGACCATATGAAATGCGGTTATTTCATCAAATGTCCGAATCAGTTCATCCGCATTGGCTAAGATTTCCTTGGTGATTAAGGTGCTCTTCCAACCTTGCCATAGGGGGAAGATGAGCTCCGCAACCCCAATATCGAAGGCAGGATGGGCAATAACGCCAAAATGTTCCTGCGCTCGCCAGGGAAGTTTTTCTTTCCACGCATTCAAGAATGAAACAAGGTTTGCTATGGACAATTGCACCACCTTAGGCGTTCCCGTACTTCCTGAAGTACAAATTGCCAAAGCAACCTCGGCATTTATTTTTTGGCTAGCAGGAGAAATCGAGCTAAGATCCAGCGTGTCTAATGATATATAGGATAAGAGCCGATGGTCTGGATAGGCAGTGAAAATTACGTCGGGTGCACATTGCGCATAAAGCGAGGTAATAAAGTCATTGCTTTCCTTTTCGTTAACCATAAGTACGGTCGTATTCGCTTTCCATGCGGCCAACATAACCAGATCCATGGACGGATGCTTGTCGCCATAAATCCATATGCTCGAGGTGTTATTCACCTTGAATGCCTCAATGAGTTTATGATAGACTTCAATCCGTTGAGTTGCAATGAGCACTTGTTCTATTTCTTCAAAAAAACTCGCTACATCAATAGATGGATAGTTGTTGGTCTTAAAAGGGTAGGTATTTCTAATGGGTTTATCAAAGCGTTTTTGGAACGTCGTTAGGTAGTCCATATAGGCCATCGAAACGGATTCTATTTGACTAGGGCTGTGTATGGATGGATTGATTTGCCATTGAAAAAGAAGCGCTTCGTCTTCCGGCGTAATGGCGAGACTTAACGGAAATTCCGTAAAGTCATAACTTTCTAGTAACTTGAATGTGGAAGCCGCCGCATCGAGTTGTTTCGTTAACGGGTAATTCTGAAAAGCGATTAAAAAATTAAATGAAATCCCATTAAACTGTGAATCGGAAACATCTACATATGGAAAGGAAGCGATGCTCCGTTCACGGGCTTTAAACGTGGAGATTAATTCTTCTGGGGTAGCGTCTAACTTTGCCTCAAATTGAAGGGGCAAGGTTTGAATGGCTAAGCCAAAACCGTGAGTAACTTGTTCAATGAGTCCGTTTTGTTTCACTACGCCAAATTGAACCCTTGGATTATTAGTCCAGCCGGCAATGAAACAACTCCAAGTGAAATTGATATATTCTGCCGGCGTTAATCCAAGCGATTGCGCGAATTCCCGAACCACCGGAAGGGAGATTTTCGTTGAATGTTCTGAAAGCCCCTCCAAGCCAGCACCAATTTCGGTCAGTTGGGCAACCGATTCGAAGGGTAGCAAATATGATTTGTAGGCTGCTTGAGCCATTTCATGGTTAAGTGCTTTCCACCCGTCGTACCAGGCTTTAATGGTGCGTTGTGGTAAAAAGAGGTTCGGTGACGACAACAGTTGAATAAAATCTGTTAAAAGTTGCTGTCTTCCCCACCCATCAAATAAGATGTGATGGTTAGTAATGAGTAGGATGGATTGGTTCGGCGTTTCAAACCAATCGAACCTCAGTCCCGGTTCTTTTTGTAAATCGAATCCCTTATTTCTAATGGTAAGGATGTGTTGACCTATAGCCGATTCGGTACACTGACAAGAGGTTATTTGAGGTTTTGAATGTTTTAAACTTACCCATACGGCTTGTTTCAGGCCTTCGTGTAAGATATGGGCTCTCAAGCACTCATACGTTTCAATCAAACTTGAAATTCCACGCGATATTTTTTCAAAATCAGTGTCGCGTACTTCAAAAACTAATTGTTGAATATATTCCGACGGTTTTCCTTTTAGGCTCGCACTGAGCATGAACTGTTGTGCGGGGAGCAGGGGAACAATCGATAAAATATCTTCTTTATTCATTAGAGTCCATTCAATAAGTCTTCGATTGCATTGCGGTCTTCCAGGTCAATCGAATCATCAACATGGGCTGAAATCGAGGAGGCGGAATTCAGTTGGGTACTGGCGAATAATTGAAATGCATTCATATACGAAGTTAAATTAAATGAAGGATGTGAACGCATCATCCAACGGAGTTTTCCTTCCACAATCATTGCATTTATTTCTACCTGAGCTAACATGGTGTTCCCGGGATCAACCATTTCTCCTTGCGAAATCATGGAAGGACTTGCGATTCCTCCCCAATTTTCATCAAAACTTCCCAAGAAATTTAATAAAAGCGGATAGCACGGTTGTGCATACCCCGCGCTTCCCATGTAGGTGAGTTGATAAGCAATGGCCTCTTCATGGGCATCACGAACATGAGTTAATAATTCATCCATAGGGATTTCAGGCTCAATATCAATGGGATAAAACTGCGTAAACCAACCCAAGGATTCCGCTAAGCTTGGAATGCCTTCATAGGATCGTCCGTGGGTTTCAAGCATGGGTGTAGCGATCGGAAGGCCTTCCCTTATCCATGCACCAAGTACAAAAAAGAGAAACTTTTCATTTACGTGAAGGTTCGTTTCCCATTGCCGCATAAATAAATCAGTTTGTTCCTTCTCCCAATCAAAGGAAACATACAACGATTCACGATAAGAACTTGGCTGCCAATCCTTAAATGGATTTAAAAGCGAGCGCAGTGGGCTTGTCTCGGATTCAACCTTATTTTTCAGCACCTGTTGAACCTGAGCGAATACCTCGGTCCCGCCATAGGTCATTCCATTTCCTTGCATTCTGTTTTTTAATTCATCAAGTAAAATTCTCCATGAAAATCCGTCGCAATAGAAATGATGCATCGCGATGAAGAGTAAGGTCTTTTCTGCTACGGTCATTATTGCGGCGCCTGCAATTGGACCCTTCGTTAGATCAAATGAAGATTGAATTACTTGACAACATGCGGTTACTTCTTCGGTTGATGTGACATGTTCAATAACGACGGTTGGGGGTTTTCCACCGCTCCAAGTTTCCCCATACACTTGACTCAAAAGCGGAAATGCAGAAAATGTAGCAGCAACTAGGCTACCGAGTTCTTCTGGGGATACGGGGATGTGAATTTCAAGAAGTATGGATTGGTTGAAATGATTTTTATTTCCTGGATATTCCGATGTAAACCAATGTTGAATAGGAGTTAGTGCTAATTCGTCACTTCGAACTTCCACCTTGTTCGCTGTTTCAATGCCTTGGAAAAATTCAGTTAAGGTATTCGCGTTGAGTAATTCGTTAAGTTGGGCTTCATACCCCCATGTATTTAACTTACCAATCATTCGTAAGCCTAAGATGGAATCTCCACCTTGTTCAATAAATCCGTAGGCCCCATTCAGGGATTCAAACAATTGGATTTCCTTTAGTTTTTTTAATAACTCCGTTGATTGGTCCGCTCGATGTTCTTCACTATCCATGCTTGTTTCAACGAGTTGTATCAGCTTTTTATCGTCAATTTTACCGTTGCTGTTCTCCGGAAATTGAGCTAGCAATTGGATGTGATCGGGACGCATATACGCGGGAAATTTCTGTAATAAAAATTCCTTGAACGCTGTAATTGAACTGTTGGTGTCAGGATGTTCGATAAAAAGGATGAACCGATGATTGGCAACTACATAGCGTACGCGGCTCACCTGAATGAACGTTTTGAGTATACCGGCTTCAACTTCGCCCAATTCAAAGCGTTGTCCTAATCGTTTTACTTGACGATCGGTTCGGCCTTTTAAATATAGAAGCCCATTGCGTTTACTGCCAAAATCACCAGTTCGGTAATACTGTTTTCCATGTTGAGTGTAAAAACCGCCTGAGGCATTGAGGTAGCCCCGTGCCACGCCTTCCCCGCCAATGATGAGTTCTCCTTCGATTTCATCTGGCACCTCTTGAAGCCGCGCGTTACATACTCGAATTTCTTCATGCGCTAACGCTACACCAATGGCTGGAATAAATTCGTTTGTTAAATCAATGATCGATGAATAGGTCGTTGTTTCTGTCGGGCCATACCAATTTTTAATAGCTACGGCTGGATTGGCAGTTTTTAAGTGCATCCATAAGGACTCACTAAACGGTTCTCCTGCGCTATGCACTACAGCTAGTTGCTTTATTTCATGCACTTGAAGGCGAGAGAGCACGGAAGGCACGGTGTTTAAAAGACCCGATGGGAAATTTGATATGGCCGTTTCAAGGTCAGATAAACTCGGAACAACCACGATCGGTTTTCCAATGTAAAATCCGTACAAGTTCTCAAATAAGGAGAGGTCAAATCCGAGGTTGGTTAAGCTAAAAATGTGATTGACATTTGATGCATTTACATGCACAAGGCATGCATGAAAAAAAGCGGATAAATTCTTGTGACTTAAACTGACACCTTTTGGATTGCCCGTTGATCCCGAGGTAAAGAGAACATAGGCTTCTTGTTGCTGCGATAATTCAGTTAACTGCTTGTTTTCTGATGATGTAAGAATTTCATCCAAGGAATGGCTTGGAATGTTAGGGGTCTTGCTTTCTAAGGATTCTAAATAAATCAGTGCTTGGCATGAGGCGATGTCTAACACCTGTTCAATCCGATCGGCTGGCCAACTTGGATTAATGGGTACATAGCTGTAGCCTGAGCGCATGATGGCATAAACTAAGCTCGGCGTATAAGCGCTTTGCGCTCCCATGAGTGCAATTCGACTGCCTTTTTCGTAGGGCGAAAGCACCTCATTTACTTGATGTACCAACTGCAAGGTTGTCTGTGCATGTATGGATTCTTTACTCACCCCATGTATTGTGTGCATGACTCCATCTGCTAGCTGCCGATCAACTTCCTTTGTCCAATGCGGGAAATGATCACTCGGTTCGGCCTTTGAGGTGTGTGTTTGGTTAATTAATGGTTGATCCAAGTCTGACAAGAACAGCGTCATGGTTTCTTTAATCTGACTGATCAAGTATTTAACGAGGGTTTGGCTAAACCGATGTTCGTTATAAATAACCTTAAATTGAATAAGGTTTCCGTTGGGCATAACCAATAATGTAAGCGGATACCCTGTGCGTTCTTGATTATGAATTAAGGTGCCTGCAAGCTGCTCTCCTGCCACCTTATCGTATGGATAATTCTCGTAAACAAAGAGTAAATCAGGGATTTCTAACCCATGATGCATGCCATTCGGCGGCATGTGCTCCATCCTTAAACCGAAGGTTTGTCCTTCGACCACCTTAGTTACAATGGTTCTCAGCGTATCGGTAGGTTCCCAGGCCCAACCAAGGTGAATATTTTTAATGAGTAAACCAATGGCATGTTCAGCATGTTCAGGTAAAATAGAACGTCCGGATGAAATGCCATGAATATAGGACTTATGCTTACCAGTAAGTGAAAAATTTGCAATGCTGATGGCGCTCAAGAACAACTGTTGGGGTGTAAATCCTTCCAAAGCGCAAAAGGAAGCCAAGGTGCTAAATTCATGCGTATGGGAGTACTCTGAAAATTGGACGTGATCACTGTTCGATCCGTTGAAATGTTGTGCCTCATGCGTTCGAAAAAAATCATCCCAAGAAAATTGATTAGAACGAGTGAGTAGTTGCTGCTCCTCTTGATGAATTAAAAATTGATAATTCGGTTGCGTATTAAGCAGGTCCGCTGTGTCAACCAGTTTTATAAATGCTTGAATTAACAAGCCAACACTCCATCCGTCAAGCAAAACGTGATGATGTGACCACAAAAAGTATGAGGTTTCTTTGCAAGTAAAGAACTCACAGCGCATCAATTGCGCTGGAAAGCCCTCTTGTAGGTCATCGTTCAGAATTTGGTTAATTTCATCAACTTCACCCAACGCTCTAAAATCTGGTTCCCATGAATTAACCTCCTGCATCCACTGTCCTTGTTGGTTTGAGATTCCAATTCGAAGCTGGGGATATGCCCACCATAAGTTCTTGAATGCTTCGGCCATTTTATCTACCAACGGATGAGCACTTAATTCAAACAGGAATTGTTCATGGTAAACCCCGCTGCTTGAATCATTGCGTTGATTCCAAATTTTTTCTTGCATTATGGACAAGGGGTATCTTGTCTCATGTTCTGATGCAGGGGCAGCTTTTCGCTTGTTTTCTTTAATATCCCACCCATTGATGCTTGGAATCGTTAAGAGCTCTCCAAAATCTCCATCGTAACCAAAGGACTTAATTTTAGATAAAAATCGAATCGCTTGGATCGAGTCCCCGCCGTTTGCAAAATAACTGGCAACGAGATTCACGGGGTGATCGAAAACTAAATTCCACGCATCGGTAATCAGTTGGTTGTATGTTGTAAACGATCGGTCGGAAAACTCCATTCCTGACTTCACGATGGGCGTTAATTTGCTTAGGGATTCCTCGGTTAAACAAAGGTCAATGTCAAAGGCCTGTGTAATCAGTTCAATACACATGGGTTGGAGCGCATTCCCCGCGCTAAGGGTCAGATAATCCAAGGATTCATGGATCGTAATGCAAATACTCCAGGTTGAATCTTGGTAGCTGTTTGTATCAGTAACTAGGATTCCTTTAGGATTTAATTTAGGGATTTCATCAAGTTCAGCATGTAACAAACGCGCGTGCTCAAGTACGATTTTTGCCGCATGTTTTATATCTCCGACTCCCTTGAAATTCAATGGGATGGCCTTGCGTTCTATGGTATATGCAACGTGGATCGAGTGCGCGTAAGATTTCCAAAGTGCTTCATAAATTGCGCTTGATAATAGAATCTTTGCCAGGCTTAATTTACCCTTTGATAACGAGATAAATCCGCTCGGTATTTTAATATCTATTTGGGTTTTATCGGATAGGGAGTAGATACCTTGAGCATCTAATCCTGATTCACTGTAGGATTGCCAATGGCTACGCATTTGTTTAGAATTCTTGGTTTAAATGGCTGATTAACCGGGTGAACTGAATAAGACTCCTTAGACCTATGGTTCTATTCTTTTCACCAGAGGTACCCTTGAACCCAAGGAAGGAAGCGCTGTAATTTTTATAGCTAGTGAAGCTTACCATTATTAATCTTGCCTTTGCACCCGGTTTTATATATATGTTGGGTAAAATATAGTTGATTTCTAATTCTTCCGATGCGGTATGTATTAATCGTACTCCTGAATCAATTTTTTGTAAATATGCTAACCAGTAAAATTTCCCATCCATATCCCAACGTTTTCGCCTACTTATTTTTCTTTTTCTTCAATTGAGCAATGTACTGATTTGTACACTCATCTTCAAATATATGCTCTATTTCCCAGTTGGTCAGATTCACGAGGCGTTTTAATTCGTCAATGGATAAAAACAAATAATCTGTCCATGGAGTTACATGCTTTTTGTATCTTATTCTAACATTCATTTGACCGCCTAAGCGTTTCCTTTCTAAATTTTGATTTACATAGTCAACGGTTTCTTGATCTAAAAATCCTTCAGTATAGGGACTCATTGATTCCAAATGCAATATGGAGTTTTCATGCGTGTATACTTCTAACAATTCCATGAGAT
>Ga0247843_1007246_pt1 | contig 13806 bp, 8 predicted proteins | sample LaCruzMarch2017__FD_192420 | JGI IMG/M metagenome (GOLD analysis project Ga0247843, IMG submission 192420) | Freshwater microbial communities from meromictic Lake La Cruz, Castile-La Mancha, Spain - LaCruzMarch2017_8m | ecosystem: Environmental > Aquatic > Freshwater > Lake | place: Spain...
AAACCTAAATCCTATTTATTATGACCATTTTTTTTCGCAAAAGTGCTTTTTTTCTTTTATTGCTTGGTTTCATTTCTTGCTTGAATGTTAAAAATCTGGACATTATCAAGCTAGATAATGGATTTATCAGTCAAAAAACGAAGCAAGTTTTAGATAAATCTTCCATTCAATTGGCTGATGGCCTCAAAATGGATTTATGGGCATCCGATTCCCTTTCTCCCGATCCGGTTTCCCTGGAAATTGACAACCTGGGTCGGGCTTATATCACCCGTGCCGTTCGTCAGAAAAATTCTGAATTCGATATTCGGGGTCATAGAGACTGGATGACGGCATCTATTAGCTTGCAATCTGTCGAAGATCGACGTGCTTTTTTAAGGAAAACATTTGCCCCTGAAAATTCAGAAAAAAATAAATGGCTGAAAGATTTAAATGAGGATGGAAGCCATGATTGGAAAGATTTGACCGTTGAAAAAGATGAAATCTGGCGGGTCGAAGACAAAGATGGCGATGGTGTCGCTGAAACATCTACAAAGGTTTTCGTCGGTCCAAGTGAGGAAATTACTGACGTTGCAGGTGGTGTCCTCGTCAGAGAAGATGATGCATTTTGGTGCACTGGTCCTGATATGTGGCGTTTGACGGATAAAAATAAAGACGGATTTTATGAGTCCAAAGAATCAATTAGCCATGGTTATGCCGTTCATATTGGTTTTGGTGCCCACGGTATGTCTGGGGTAATTCAAGGTCCGGATGGCAAAATTTATTGGCAAATTGGTGATATTGGCGCAAATATCGTCGATAAAGCAGGGGTGAAACACGAATATCCCAATGAAGGGGTATTAGTCCGTTCAAATCCGGATGGTACCGATTTCGAAGTCGTAGCGCATGGTATCAGAAATGATCATGAATTCGTTTTCGATGAATATGGCAATCTAATTTCTTCTGATAATGATGGCGATCATCAGGGGGAGAGTGAAAGATTGGTCCATTTGGTAGATGGTAGTGATTCAGGTTGGCGTTCCAACTGGCAATATGGAAAATATACCGATCCCAGGAATAATGGATATAATGTTTGGATGAAGGAGAAACTTTATACCGCCCGTTGGGAAGGACAAGCAGCCTATATCATTCCTCCCATTCAAAATTTTCATAATGGTCCAACTGGAATGGTGTATAATCCTGGAACTGCTTTGGGGAAAGAATATTTGAATAAATTCTTCCTGGTTGAATTTGTTGGAAATTCTTCCGGTTCTCATATCTATTCCTTTGGCCTGAAACCTAAGGGTGCCTCTTTCGTCCTGGATGGTGAAAAAATGTTAACCACAGGTATCCTGCCTACAGGTATTCGTTTTGGTATCGATGGCGCCCTTTATGCCGCCGATTGGGTCACTGGCTGGGATACCAAAAATTATGGACGAATCTGGAAAATTGATGTTAAATCAACAGATGATGCTTTTGCAGCTAAACGCTTAGAGACAAAAAAATGGATGACCCAACGTTTCAATAAATTAGCTGAATCCCAACTGGCAAGTCTTTTAGCTTACGAGGATTACAGGATCAGACTTAAAGCGCAATTTGAATTGGTCGCTCGTGGCGCTAAGGGTTTGGAAATACTTAAACAGGTAATTGGAGATAGGAAAAATCAACTGGCGCGCATTCATGCCATTTGGGGCATCGGTCAATTCGCTCAAAAGGATGTAAATGCCGCTTCATCACTAATCTCCCTGCTAAATGATGCTGATCAGGAAATTATTGCACAAACCCTAAAAACATTGGGTGACGTTCGTTTTGCTGCTGCAAATGATAAAATTATCCCGCTAATTAATCACTCAAATCCGCGTGTAAGTTTTTTTGCCACTCAAGCCATTGGTCGAATGAAAGATAAAAAGGCAATTAACGCCATTTTAACCATGGTAGAGAAAAATAAAGATGAGGATGTTTATTTGAGACATGCCGCTGTTTTAGCGCTAAGCAGAATCGGGGAGGTGGAACCTATCTTACAATTGAAATCAAATGCAAATAAATCGCTACGCTTATTGGCGGTTTTGGTTCTTAGAAAATGGAGTCATAAGGAAATGGCTTCTTTTTTAAATGACGAGGATGAATACATAGTTACTGAAGCAGCAAGGGCTATTAATGACGATTTGTCCATCGTTTCTGCATTACCTGCCCTGGCCAATATGTTGGGACAATCTCGTTTTAATAATGAACCCTTAATCAGACGAGCCATCAATGCTTGTTTGAGAGTAGGGGGTGAAAAGGAGCTGGATCTGCTCATTGCTTATGCTGAAAAGGAAAATATTCCGGAAGATTTGAAGGCGGAGGCGCTATCTGTCATTGGTACCTGGGCGAATCCTTCTGTCCTCGATAGAGTGGACGGAAGATTTCGTGGTGAATTAGTGCGCGATGCCGCATTGGTCAATGCAAAAATCAAGAATAAAATGGTGAGCTTCCTGCAAAGTAATAATCCAGCTGTTTTAATTTCTTCTGTGAAATTATTGTCGGAGCTCAATATTGCTGACTATAACGAATCTTTGGCAAGCATTTTTAATGCATCAGAGAGTCCTGAAGTCCGGGTTGCGACCATTACGTCTCTGGCAAATTTAAAATATGCATCGATTGCAGATTTAGTAAAAAAAGGGATTAGCGACAAGGACAAAACAGTTAGAACTACCTCATTGGGCCTTATAAATAAACTTAATGTCAGTAAAGAAGGCCTTTCCCTGATTGTAAATCCTGTTTTTGAAAATGGTAGTTTTCAAGAGCAGCAACAGGTTTTTAAGGTATTGAGCCAAATGCCTATTGATAATACCCGCGTTGTTTTGTCAGAATTAATTGATAAAATGGCAGAGGCCAAACTTTCTCCAAACGTTAAACTTGATCTGATAGAGTCGGTAGAGGCTACAAAAGATAATGATTTATTGGCGAAAGTTGACAAAATTAAAGGTAAAGGGTCTGAAACAGATCAGTATAATGACGCGCTCTTTGGTGGCAATGTTAGAGAAGGAAGAAATATTTTTCTTAATAATTCGGCGGCTCAATGTATTCGCTGTCATGCTATTGGCGATGGAGGAAGTATAGTAGGTCCAAATCTAAAAGATATTGGTAAATCATTGACTCGCGAACAAATCCTCCAGTCATTGATTGAGCCAAGTGCTCGTATTGCGCCCGGATTTGGTATGGTGTCCCTTGTTTTAGCCGACGGACAAGAGGTGAATGGTGTTTTGATGAGGGAAAATGCAGATGAGCTTTTATTGAAAACTTCTGCAGCCGAACCATTAAGAGTACCTATTTCAAGGATAAAAAGTAGAGAAAATTTCCCTTCTGCCATGCCGGTCATGGGATCCGTTTTATCAAAACGGGAAATAAGGGATTTGGTAGAATATCTATCTTCCATTTAACAAAAAAGGGAGGCTGTCTAAAAAGATAGCCTCCCTTTTTCATATAAACATGCGACCCCTTCAGGGTCGATTTCCCCAAAATCCCCATTAGGCCCCTGGCGGCACAAATCTTTTTTAATTAACCTTTATACCCGGTTTTAATCTAAAATGCACATATTTGTACATTTCCATCAAGAATAACAAGGAAAATCCTCCGCCAATGGCCAGGTAAAAGTGTTTATACCCTGGATATTCAAAACTAAACAATTCACGTAAATAAGGGACCGAAATAAGTAAAAACATCATGGTGCTGGCAACGAAAAGGATGATTTTTAAGGAAATATTATCTTCAAAAAGAACGTCAATTGCATTTCTTGTTTTGGATAGGGTAGTAAGAATAAGGAATATATTTCCAATGATTAAGGAGGTAAAGGCTATAGCCCTGATTTCCCCTTCCGTATGTCCTTCCTGCATGCTGAAAAAATAGACTGTCAATACCATGGCTAAAAGGATAAGGCCAACCAGAGAGCTCTTGAAAATTTGTTTGAGACCAAAAAAGGCCATATTCGGATCTCTTGGAGGTCTTTTCATAACCCCAATTTCTTCTTTTTCAGACTCGAAGGCAATAGAACATACAGGATCAATGATTAATTCCATGAACACAATATGCAAGGGCATTAGTAAAATGGATAAGGCTGGAAAAAAGGCGGGTAAAAGGGCTAGTCCGATAATCGGAATATGTATGGCAATGATGTACCCCATAGCCTTTTGAAGATTATCAAATATTCTCCTTCCCGATTTTATGGCCATGACGATGGAACTGAAATTATCATCCAATAACACCAGAGAAGATGATTCCCTGGCCACATCTGTCCCTTTTCCTCCCATGGAAATACCAATATCCGCAGCTTTTAAAGCGGGCGCATCATTTACGCCGTCACCAGTCATAGCGACTACTTCCCCGTTTGCTTTAAGTGCTTTAATGATCTGAAGTTTTTGCTCAGGAATAATACGGGCAAAAATATTGACATGCTTAATTTTTTCCTTTAATTCACTTTCCGACAGATTTTTTAAGTCATGGCCTGTTAAAATTTCATCCTGCTCATTGAGCCCTGCTTGCTTCCCAATATTTTTTGCTGTTTCCGGATAATCACCCGTTATCATAATCACTTTTATGCCAGCAGAATAGCACTGTTTTATGGCTTCCGGAACCTCGGGTCTGATAGGATCTTCAAATCCAAGGAAGCCCATGAATTCAAAGGAAAAATCTTTTTGAGACACTGGAAATTCTCTGTTTTCTACTTTCCCCTTAGCAACACCTAAAATCCGCTGTCCTCTCTTTGCCAGCATTTTCACTTTGGAAAGTAAATGAATTCTCTCTTCGTCGGAAATATTACATAACTCTAAAATCGCTTCAGGTGCCCCTTTTGTACCAATATAAAGTTGACCATTCTCATCGTCTAAAACCCTGGTCATTGCAAACAAATCTTTGCTAAGAGGATATTCCTTTAGTAAGGTAAAAGAGAGAGACTGACTGGAAGGAAGTGTTTTCTTTACAGCATAAATGGCCCTTTCCATGGGATCTATACTTTCAGGGGGACTAGCCAGAATGGCGGTAAAAATAAGCCCCTCAATATTTTCTATATTTTCCTCAAATTCATTTTTTTCAATGATAAAATGCTCCTTTATTAAGGTCGATAATACCATGTTATTTTGTGTAATCGTTCCTGTTTTATCACTGCACAAAACGGTGGCTGAACCTAAGGTCTCAATAGCTGAGGGTTTACGGGTCAGGACATTTTGCTGAGATAATCTCCAGGCGCCAATAGCCAGGAAAATAGTTAGCACAACGGGAAATTCTTCAGGAAGTATGGCCATGGCAGATGCCAGACCGGATAACAGTGAAGCGATGAAATCTCCTCTTGTCAGGTAAAAGGCAATGACTACTAAAACACTTAAAAATCCTCCAATAATGAACAGATTTCTGATGAGAACCTTCATTTCTTTTTGCAAACGGGTAGGGTCCTGAACAATTTGTTGTAAGGATTTGCCGATTTTTCCGAATTCTGTGTGAATGCCAATGGCAGTTACCTCCAATTTACCGCTTCCTTGTACGACCAATGTACCGCTGAAAACTTTCGAGCTACCTTCGTATGCCAGCGTATCTTTTGTCACGGGAATAGACTCACCCGTAAGCATAGATTCATCGACAGAAAGATTTGTACCATGGATCAACATACCATCGGCAGGTATGCGATCTCCTTCATTTATTAGCACAATATCACCGATAACAATCTCTCTACCAGGAATTTTAAATGTTTGTCCATTTCTTATTACCATCGCTTTTGGTGACGACAACTGTCGCAAAGATTCAATGGCTCTTTCCGTTTTTTGATATTGGTAAAAGGTGATGAAAATAATGATCAAAATGGAGGCGGACAACATAATGCCTTCCGTATAATCACCTAATAACAGATAAATGCTGCTGCAGACCAATAATAAGACAAACATGGGTTCTTTGACTACCTCGAGGGCAATCTGACCTATATTTTTCGATTTTGCCGTGGGAAGTTCGTTGTATTCTCGCATGTATTGACTGTTAACCTGCTATGGAAATTCCGATAAAATGACCAATACCAAAAGTTATTGCGGCGGCAATCAATCCGAAGGCAACTTGTCTGAATCCCGAAAAAAGTACATTTTTACCTGTAAATAAAGTGATAGCTGCACCGATAATAAATAATCCTATAGCACTTAAAGTGGCACTGAAAAGGACGGCCATCATACCACCTACAAAAAAGAAAGGAATAACGGGTAATATAGCGCCAACAGCGAATAAAACAAAAGAAGTGACGGCTGCCTCCATCGCTGAACCTTTCATTTCATCGACGTTTATACCCAGTTCTTCCCTGACCAATATTTCGTGTGCCTGACCTTTATCTAACATGATTTCTTTAGCCATTTGAATGGCCTGGGCTTCTGGAATCCCTTTCGTTATGTAAATGAGCGCCAGTTCTTTTTCTTCCCCCACTGGATTTGTTTCCAGTTCTTCCATTTCTAAATCCATCTGATTTTCATATAATTCCTGGGAACTTTTCACCGATATCCATTCACCTAATGCCATAGATAATGCACCGGCTAATAGTCCGGCTAAGCCAGCCAGTAAAACTTCCGATTGGCCACTGGTTGCTCCCGCGATACCCATAACAAGACTGAAATTGGAAACCAAGCCGTCATTTCCACCTAAAACAGCTGCTCTTAAGGCATTTCCACCCACAGATCGGTGTTTTTTCTCAAATCTTACTACATTATCACTGGAAATGTGTTTGTGATTATTTAATATATTTTTCAAGATAGTTACATGCGCCGTATCTGAAATGGAGCTTTGAGTATTCGTATTTTTTCGGGCGTGTTGTACGGCCGATGATATACTTTTCTCCGTATCAAGCAATACGCCTAATACATAATCGTAACCAATGATTTCTCCAATTTTATTAAGGATTCTCGCTCTGCCTGATGGTTTTGGAAGTTGATCTGCGCTTAAATTAAATTTTTTGGCAAAGGCCACGGCATGACTCAGTTCTATGTCACTCATTTGATCAAAAACCTTAGCTACATTGGCATCTTTTTCTACCTTACTCAGTTGTTTATATAAATAACTGGCATCAATCTCCGTTTGAATGTTTTTTAAATCCATAAAATGGTTCGTTTACGTAAAAAATGAGGGCATAAATTGGTTAGAACAAAAGTAGGTTCAAAGTACGATGAACTTTAACTAATTCTATATGATAATATTTATAAACTATTTAAATAAAGATCAGCTTTTGTTAAATGTTCTTGTTTTTTATCGTCTGACATTTTATCAAAGGTCCTTACTAGCATGCCTAATCTTGGATTTCCCAGAAAAAACGCCCGTTGTTTATCCATAAAATGCCAGAATAAGCTATCCCAAACCGGCTGCCAATCTCCTTTAGGATAATCACTCATTTTCATTAAATAATTACTTCCGCTGATGTAAGGCTTGGTGGACATGATACCCCCGTCTGCAAACTGACTCATTCCATAGACATTCGGCACCATAACCCAGTCAAAGGAGTCAATAAACAGTTCCATAAACCACCTATGTACTTCTTCCGGGTCAAACTCACAGAGGAGCATAAAGTTACCCAGAACCATCAGCCTTTCAATATGATGACAATAACCCGTTTCCAATACTTTCTTTATGGTCAGGTCAATAGGTAAAATACCCGTTTCCCCAGTCCAGAAACTTTCTGGAATTTTCCGTGTAAAGCCCCAAAAGTTTTTAGTTCGCTCTTCGGTTCCTTTTAACTCATAAACCGCTCTGATAAATTCCCGCCAACCTACCATCTGACGAATAAAACCCTCCAGAGAATTTTGGGGAATCTGATGTTCAGCGGCATATTTTAAGGTTTCATCAATAACAAAAGAAGGGTTTAGTAAACCAACATTTAGCAAGGGAGTCAATAGGCTATGATGTAACCATTTTTCATTATGTACAATGGCGTCCTCGTATTTACCAAATTCTTCAAATCTGGTTTGAAAGAATTCCTGCAACCATTTTTTACTCTCTTGGAAGGTGACGGGAAATAAATATTCGGCATCTATTTCACCATAATGGGTTGAAAAATGCTTATTTGTATAAATTATCGCCTCTTCATGAAATGAATTCGAGCGTTCAAAAGTAGTTTGTGGAGGAATTTTCCCTTTTGGATATTTCAATCGGTTTTCATCGTCAAAAGACCACTTACCACCCATGGGTTTTGAAAAATCATCCACCAGTATTTTCCTTTTCTTTCGCTGATGAATGTAGAAATCTGTCTGAAAAAATCGCTTTTTATCTGCGAAATACTGTTTGTTTTCGTCATACGTATTTAGAAAAAGAGGGGAAGAAAAGGAGGTCAGGACTACCTCGTTTTTCTCCGCTGCGATGTTTATCCTTCGCGCTAACAAATAGTCTGTTGGGTCAATATAGGCCAGTTCCCTGATATTTAAGGAAGGTAGATGCGCTATTAACTGCCGAATATCACTTAGTACATTAAAGGAATCTATATAAATGACCTTCTTATTTAGACTTTCTAAGTAAGATTGATAAAATTTCATGCTCGCTCTATGGAAAGCAATCTTCTTTTTATGGAAACGATATTGCCGAAAAAAAAGCCATTCTTCTATGAGAAAAATGGTTTGGCATTGATCTATAATTTCACTACGTTCAAATAGTTGGTGGGGGAAAACAATTCCAGTATCAGGCATTTTTAGTCTTATTAAGGCTGCATTTTTGACTACAATATTTTACTTCCAACCAATTTTTCTCCCATTTTTTACGCCAGGAAAAGGGCCTGTTACAGGTAACACATATTTTTTCCGGTAAATCACCCTTCTTTATCGCTTTCATGACATTTGTTCATTAGAAATGTCAACTAATAATAACAAATGGAAGATAAAGTTTAAACTTTCCTCAAGGTAGATTATTCTTCCTCCCAACGTATTGGACTAACATCATCATGATTGAGTACCCGTATTTCTTCCCTGTCAATCCTTAAAATGAGTCCACAGGCTGGGTCAGGGCAAGTTACACGCGCATCGGTTTCCATCCAGTCTGCGGGGTGATTTTTTCTTTGTTTTGCGGGTAAAAGTGGAATGGCTGATTGTAGGGCATACAGGCAGAAATCAGCCTTGTCGGGCATGGATAATTTACCTCCGCGAAGGTAAAAACAGTCTCCGATATTCATGTTGCAGGTACAGTGTCCGTTAATTTGTTCCACAACTATGCGTAAATCATAAAGTTCAAACTGGTCAGACCTTAAGGAATTGTTTTCACTCATTTTATTATTGTTTGTTCTTTTTCCACAAAAGAGAGCCGATAGTGATAATAGCCAGACCCCAGGAAATGAAATTATGCAAGCCAGCTTGTAAAGGAGAAACGGCTGCAATATCAAATGGTTTACCACTATTTGTTGTATTGGCCATTAAAATAACTGGAATGAAATAGGGTAGAAGGAAGGGGAAAACACATACCACCATACTTAGTAAATTCGCTCTTCTGATAGGATCAATCCCCTGTTTTTCTCCTGTTTGTCGCGTAAAATCAGCCACCATAAGTATCGCTACAATGCTATGCGTGGTTAGGAGAACGGCTATACTTCCGGCGGCAGCTATCCAGCTTTCCGCTTGCCGCGGGCTATGGCTATGATTTGCAGCCCATTGAACTAAACGGTCAATTAACCCACTCCCTTTTAATGTTTCCACAAGACCCATAAGTAGAATGGTAAAAAAACTGATGCCTGTGGCTCTGTTGATGCCTTCGATGATAAAGCTTTGGGCACGGAAATTCTCCAAATCTAAAGATATGATTTTTGTTACTGGTAATAAACCAAGTCCCCAGCCAAGAATTACCCCTGCAAGGAGACCAAATAATAATCCGTGGAGTAAATGTTTACCTTTTAGAAACAGGAAAATGATAAACGCAGGAATCAAGAACATGGGAAGTCCGGCAGGGTCACCCGTTAATTTTTCTCCATCTGAAATATTTCCTGAATAGGCTTTACTTAAAAAATAATAAATGGGTAATACAATGATGGCCAATGGTATTATAAATCGAAGCCTGCTTTTAACCGTTGCGCCGATGGGTGCTTCCTGGCTTAATGCACTGGCAATGGTGGTATCTGAAATGGGAGCAAAAAAATCGCCAAAGGTTGCTCCCGCTAAAATAGCGCCGGCAAGTAGGGGTAAATCGGCACCTAAAAGTCCTCCTGCCGGATAAAGTAAGGGGCCTCCAATGAGTATGGTGGCAAAACTGGAACCGGTAGAGAGGGATATCAAACAACAAATGATAAAGGTGACGGCGGTAAATCCGGCTGCCGATAAATGTAACTGGCTCGCAACCCAAAGCAAGGCATTGACAAAGCCCGTTTCAGACATCAATACGCCGATGGTTGAAGCTAACATCCAGGCAGTTAACATAATCATGACGATGGGCTGAGCCATTCCATTTATAACCGTTTCACTGTAAACTTTTCTGTCTTTGGCAAGTAACATGCCAATGGTTAGGGCTGCAATGAGTATCGGCCAAAATCCGCGTTCATCGGGTGCGCCTGAGAGTGCGAGGAAAACAACGCCTGTGGCAAATACAACAAAGGGTAAAATGGCGCCTATTGTTCCGCCGTAGAACGATAAATTTTCCTTATTTAAAGTTTCCTTTTCCGTCATTACCCCTTCGTATTTTGTCCATTCAGATTGTAGCGCATTATGGCACCGTGAGGCCCATTTTTATCTCTTTCCAAATCGTAAACGGGCCCAGCAGGACCTGTTGACTTTTTGGTTATCTCTTCGATGGCAGAAATATCAGCTTGATCTAAGGTAAAAGATTCGATTTTTAATAATTTTTCCAGATGATTCCGGTTTCGTGCGCCAATGATGATGCCACCCACCTGAGGTTTCTGAAGGATATATCTGGCGGCAACTTCGGCAATCCCTACTTTATGCTTCTTTGCTATTTCATGCAGTTTTGAGAGTAAAGATTGAAAAAGGTCATAACCACCATATTCCTCAATGATGAGCCTGTATTTAGTAAGAGATCGGTTTTCCAAAGGCTCGGAGGGCGAAGAAGTGTTCAAATATCGGTCACTCAAAAATCCTCCGGCAATAACACCATAGCACAAATAATGAAAGCCAGCCTCCCTGGCAAGTGGATTCATATCATTTTCTGGTCTATGATCCAATACTGAATATTGTACTTGATTGGCGATAATAGGTACACCGGCATCCAGTATCTCTTTTAAATGAGCTGCATCGAAATTAGTCACACCAATATGTCTGATTTTTCCAGCCAGCTGCAATTCATGTAAATGCATAGCGGTCTCGACATAATGGGGAAATTGATAATCCCACCAGGCAAATTGAACCAAATCGAGTTGTTCGACGCCTAACCTTTTTAAAGAGCGGTCTATAATGGCCTCCGTATTTGATTTTTTTATGGTGCCCAATACGTCATAATCCGGCACATATTTGGTATGAATCTGAACGGGAGAAAGATTTCCAGAGACAAAAGCATCGTGTTCAGAGCGTAAGAATTTTCCAATGAGTTCCTCCACACCGGTATAAATATCGGCACAATCGAACGTGGTGATACCTGCATCCACGAAGGAACGCATGTCTTGAATAGCCTCAGCTTCATTGACAGGTCCATGTCCACCGGACAAATGCCAGCCACCTTTAATAATGTTGGATATAGAATAGTCTTTTGTTAAAAAAATGCGTTCCATTTCAGCTTTTTAATTTGCATTGGGTTGGTTAGAATCAAAAATAGGAATAAAAAACCGAAAAGGCAGAGAGGTCCCATGTTTTTGAATCACGGATTTTAGGGATTATAGGATTTCACGGATGATAGTATGACCCGTCCTTAAAAAATTTACCTAGGTCAGTAATGATATATTTTTGATTTCTATCTTTTAAATTTTCTTTGACTGTATAATCTAGGTAGCCCTTCTCAATCAAAGGCTGAATATGCCTTTTGAAATTATCGGTATGTTTTTTCAATCCTAAAAATGTAAGAATTTCTTGTTTCGATTTTGGACTTGTACAATATGTAATAATCGAAATTATTTGGCCGCTTACTTGGTCGCTTACTCGGTCGCTTACATGGTCGGAAAATGCAGTATGAATGGGTATTTCAACAATAAAATGATTACGCTCGGGGTCATTAATATCAAAAATAGGTGCTGGTGAGCCATTCTCTTTCATTGTATTGAGAATGGTTGGGATTCCTGTTCCCCGACCTTCTGTAAGTTTTAGTTCCTTTAAAAACGCTCCGATGCTTCGATTTCGGTAACGTCTGGCGCGTACCCGACCCGCTTCAAATTCCGATGGTTTAATGGATGGGTCAACACCATTATAGCTAATAATTTCAATAGATGTTGGTAGAATTCTTACCTCAATGGGATCCGGTAATTCATAGTTTCTGTGGTAAACTGCATTCGCTAATGCTTCTTCAATCGCATCGTAGGGATAATTGATAAATCTATCCGATTTTTCTCGGTCTTTGTATTTTACAACTTTGGTTTTAATAATATTGCTATTAATATATGCCAATACATACGTCAACTGCTTTTGAATAGGGCCGTCAAATGTTTTTTCAGTAAATGGCTGGGTCAAGCCATTCGGGAACTCAACCAAATCAATAATTGCTCCTTTAAAGTAAATCTGAGGTTTTTTGGAAAATAATAAAAGCCCGATGTTTTTGGGAAACAAATGTTCGTTAGCTCCCTGGGACAAATTCATTCGCTCAGCTAATTCTTGCACCGACAAGTTTTCACTTTCAGCATATAATTTGCTGTTAATCTCTTCCAGGTGCTCTCGCATCAAGGACTTACTCAAATCCGTAATCGAGGCAAAGGTGTTCACTCTGTCATCAAAAGGTATTTTAGCTGTTAGCTGAATTAGTTCCGTCTCTTGTTCTTTATTGGGAACTAAACTACTGGATCGAAAGCGAATGCGATAATTCAATGTTTTATTACTAGCTAATACATCGTCTGGAACCTTGTATGGTCTATTGGCTCCAGCAGGAACCCATACTACTAATACATATTTCCCATCTACTTCTTCCAATGACAAACGAGGGAAGTAAGAGGGTTGAATCATATTACAATACCTCAATAGCTCTTGTTCTGCATGCTCTAAGGTACTTGAGTTAAACCCCAATACAGGTCGAAGGAGTTTACCATCCGTTTCTTCCGCGCCAATTATGATATATCCACTTCCTTCATCTTCAAAATCATTAGCAAACGCACAAATGGTGCGCATAATAGCCGTGGGATTCCATCCTTGCTTGAATTCCATGCGCGTCCCTTCCACAATCTTACCTGAAAGAAGATCTTCAATATTTATGGGAATACTCATGGATTACTTTTTTTGTTTTTTCCAAATTTAAATTATGGATATAGCAATCTGCTAAGTTGCTCATAAACTTGAGGATTTAATTTTCTCCAGAAACGTTTTTTTCTTCTCATCAGATGATTCGTTAGATGCTAAAATTGATTTGAGCTCTTTAATTTGACTACCTTTCAATTCATCCTTCAAAATTTCTACTTTGGAATCTAATTCAATAATAACCTTAATGGTATGACCTGTCCTAAAAAAGTTTTCCCTCCTTCATACCTGAACCCTTGGGGTCACATGTCTATTGATCATTATGCTCCTGGCGGCAGAAATTTCCCAAAATACATAAAAGATTAATCAATGTATCATTATTCTTAAATATTAAAAGGTGGTAACTCTTTTAAGTTCTAACTTATTGTAAAATGTTGAAATTTAGCGTTCCAAAATGTTGGTTTTCAAATCAAAATATTTTTTAATTAGTGGTTAATTTATTTTTAAATTTTCCTTCCTCCTACATCTTCATGTAGTTTTTTAT
>Ga0247843_1007247_pt1 | contig 13805 bp, 14 predicted proteins | sample LaCruzMarch2017__FD_192420 | JGI IMG/M metagenome (GOLD analysis project Ga0247843, IMG submission 192420) | Freshwater microbial communities from meromictic Lake La Cruz, Castile-La Mancha, Spain - LaCruzMarch2017_8m | ecosystem: Environmental > Aquatic > Freshwater > Lake | place: Spain...
CAAGCGCCTCGACGTGACGACGGCAGACGGTGTCAGGGGTCACCGGAGCGGGATGGGAGGATCGCATGCCCCCGAGGCTCGCCGATCACGGCAACCCTCACCGCCATGGGGATTGCGCACCGGGTACCATCATCTCCGTCAGGTCCCGCTCGAAGGCCGGAGCCCGCTCGACGCCGCGCGCCTGTCGCGCGATGCGCTCGGCGTTCTTGCGCTCCGAGGGCCCCAGGAGCCCGCGGACGTAGGTGGCGGCCAGGCGCCGCTCACGCCCCGGGGGAATCGCCAGGAGCGCAGGGCCGAGGAAGCGATCCAAGCGGTCCAGAACATCGGCGGTGGGCGGCGTGAGCGGCTGCATCCCCCGGCGTTGCCAGATACTTGTGCGCCTCCGCAACTTCCTGGCGGGGCCGCGTAATATTCACTCCCGCCAGAAAAACTTCCAGGGGTTGTGCTTGAGGTCCCGGATCATCTCCTGGAGGTCGTCGTAGATCTCCTCGTCCATCAGGAGCGCCCCGACCGTGCCATGGCCCGCGCGCACCCGGGTGCTCACGGCCTGCACGTCGGTCATCACGGTGTTGGCCCGCTCGGTGAGTGTGCGCACCTCGCGCAGGGTGCGCTGAAGGTCCTGGATCTGCGGGTCGCCCACGCCCTGGGCGATGTGGTCGAGCCGCGCCATGAGCGCCCGCGCGTCGCGGGAGAGCGGCGGCGCCTCGCGGTCGATGGTCGTCAGGATGGACTCCGCGCGCTGGATGATGCGCCGGGCCTGCGCGCCGTCGACGTAGCGGTCGCGCGCGGCGTTCACCAGCCCGTCGGCGTCCCGGATCGCGCGGTCGGTGTTCTCGAGGATGCTGTCGACGCGTCCGGCGTTGCGGTGGAGCACCCCGCGGGTCTCGTGGAGGACGCCGGACAGGTCATCGACCATCGCGCCGATCTGCTGCCGGTTGGAGCGCAGGGCGGTGACCGTGTCGTCGAGGAGCGAGTAGGCGCGTGCGACGAAGAGGTCGATGCGCGGCGGGTCGATGCCCTCGATCGGAAGGGAGATGTCGAGTGGAGGCTGCGCCGGGGTGCCGGGTTCGATGGCGAGGAACTGCTCGCCGAGCACGCCCTGCGTGGTGACGTAGAAGGCCGCGTCGGCGTGCAGCTCCGGGCGGTAGCGCTCGTCGACCTCGACGTGCACCCTCACGAGCGATCTGCGGTTGGTGCCCGGGACCGCAGGGGGAAAGGGCTGCAGCCGGTCGACCTGGCCCACGCGCACGCCGGCGATCTTCACCGGCGCCCCACCCTGGAGACCGCCCGGGTTGTTGAAGTCCACCGCGATGGGAAAGCGCCGCCCGAAGTGCACGCCCCCCATCACCAGCACCAGCGCCACGAGCAGGCCCGCGGCGACGAGCACCAGGAGCCCTACCTTCACCTCGATCGATCGCGCGGCGGCCATCAGCGTTACGACCGGAGACTATCGTTGAATCGCATCGCCCTATACCTCCATCGGACCTTCGGCGATGCCGCGGGTGAACTGGGCGACGATCGGGTCGTCGCTGGCCCGGAACTCACCGGGCGTACCGACCTTTCGCAGCGTCCCCTTGTAGAGGAACGCGATGCGGTCGGCGATGCTGAAGATCGACGCGAGGTCGTGCGAGACCACGATGCTGGTGACCCCGCGCTTGTCGGACAGCTCGCGGATCAGCCGGTCGACCCGTCGGGCGCTCACCGGGTCGAGCGACGTGGTGGGCTCGTCGAAGAGGACGTACCGGGGGTCGACGGTGAGCGCGCGGGCGATGGCCACGCGCTTGCGCATGCCGTCTCCGAGCTCCGCGGGGTATCGGTCGCCGTAGGCGTGCATGTGCACCACCTCGAGCCGCTGCCTCGCCTCGGCGAGGGCCTCCTTCATCGAGAGGCCTCGGTGCTTGCGCAGCGGGAGCGCCACGTTTTCCGCGCAGGTCATCGAGTCGAAGAGCGTGGAGTGCTGGAAGACCATCGCGCACACCCGCCGCACCTCGTAGAGCGCCGCGGTGTCGAGGCGCGAGACATCCCGGCCATCGACGAAGATCTCCCCGGAGTCGGGCTTGAGCAGCCCGATGAGGTGCTTGATGAGCACGCTCTTCCCCGCCCCGGACGCGCCGATGAGGAAGAACACCTCGCCGTCGGGGATCACCAGATCGACCCCATCGAGCACCAGCTTCGGGCCGAAGCTCTTCCGGATGCCGCGGAACTCGATCACACGAACACCACGAAGCCCGCGCCCGAGATCACCAGGTCGAGCATGATCACCGCGAGGGAGCTGTTGACCACGGCGCTGGTGGTGGCCGACCCGACGCCCTCGCTGCCCCCGCGGGTGGTGAGCCCGCACCACCCCGACACGATGGGGATCGCCGCGCCGTACGCGACGCACTTGAGCAGGCCCGTGATGAGGTCGCCGCGGTCGAGCAGCGAGAGGTTGATGTACGTGAGCGGCTGCACGTCGAAGACGAACCACGCCGTCGCGCCTCCCGCCGCGAAGCTGACGAGGCCCGAGAACATCACCAGCGCCGCGGTCATCACCACCGACGCGATGAAGCGGGGCACCACGAGGTGGTCCACCGGGTCGACGCCGCACATCCGCAGGGCGTCGACCTGCTCGGTCACCACCATGCTCCCGATCTCCGCCGCGATGCCGGCGCCTACCCGCGTGGCGAGCATCATCGCCGCGATGGTGGGCCCGAGGTCGCGCACCAGCAGCTCGAGGAAGGTCGCGCCCAGCAGCGTAAGGTCGGGCACCACCCGCAGGAGCTGCAGCCCGCTCTGGAACACCAGGATCATCCCGATGAAGCCCATCGTCACCGACAGGAAGAAGGCCGACCGGTAGCCCACCTCGAAGCACTGCCGCGCGACCTCGCCGGGCTCGCGCCGCCCCTTCGCGGTCCAGTAGAGCGTGCGCAGGAAGACGCCCTGCAGCTCGCGCGCGTCCGCCAGCACGCGCCGGGCGGCGACCTCCGCGGGCCCCTGCGGCCGCTCCATCGCGTGGGGCTCGGCGCTCATTGCAGCACGTAGGTCGCGAGGTAGTCGCAGACGAAGATGCCCGTCGCGCTCGCCACCACCGAGGCGTTGACCGCGCGGCCCACGCCCGGCGCTCCGCCGGTCACGGCGAGCCCGAAGTGGCTGCTGGAGAGCGCGATCACGCCGCCGAACAGGGCGCTCTTGATCAGCCCCGTAGCCATGTCCCACACCCGGATGGTCTCGAGGAAGCCGTTCCAGAAGGTGGCGGTGCTCACGCCGAGGAGGGCGTCGCCCATGAAGGCCGCGCCCGTCAGCGCGAGCACGTCACCGTAGATCGTGAGCACGAAGAGCATGACGACCATCGCGATCACCCGCGGCAGGATCAGGTACGAGAGGGGGTCGATCGCCAGGGTCTCGAGCGCGTCAATCTGCTCGGTGACCGTCATCGTCGCGAGCTCGGCGGTGTTGTTCGCGCCCACGCGGCCCGAGAACATCAACGCGATGAGGATGGGCCCGACCTCGCGCAGCGTCGCGAAGCCAGCGCCCCAGCCGAGCAGCCCCTCGGCCCCGAAGCGGCGGATGAGCACCCCCGCCTGGATCACCATGATCCCGCCGGTGAAGAGCGCGGTCACGCCGACGATGGGCAGCGAGCGCACCCCCATGCGGTGCAGGTTGCGCCAGAGCTCTGGCCCGTCGAGCCGCGGCGGCGCCATCCGTCGCAGCAGGCGCCCGGCCAGCACCGCCGCCCCGCCGACGTCCGTCGCCAGGGAGAGCACCACGCGGCCGGTCTGCGCGGAGAGGCCTTCTTCCTCGGTCGCCATAAGGGTGTCGTGCTGCGCGACGGAGCCTACAACGGCCCGTCGACCTCCCCGTGCACGAACTGCTTCACCACCGGGTGAAGCGACCCCTTCGCCTCGGCGGTGGTCCCGTCGAAGATCAGCGCGCCGTCGAGCATCATCCCCACCCGGTCGGTGACCGTGAGCAGGCGGTCGATGTCGCTCGACACCATCACCACCGTGGCACCAGCCTCCTGCTGCTCGCGGCGCAGCAGGTCAAAGATCTTCTGCGACGTCACCGGGTCGAGCCCCGCCGCGGGCTCGTCGTAGAGCACCACCTCCGCGCGGGTCACCGTGGCGCGCGCCACCCCGACGCGCTTCTTCTGTCCCCCCGAGAGCCCCCCCGGGAGGCGCTGCTCGAAGCCCGCGAGGGACACCGCGCGTAGCCGGTCGGCCACCCGCGCGGCGATCTCGGACTCGTCGGTGATCCCCCGGCGCCGCAGCGGAAACGCGATGTTCTCGGCTACCGTGAGGTGGTCGAAGAGGGCGTTGTTCTGGAAGAGCATCCCGACCCGGTTGCGAACCGCCTGGAGGGACACCTCGTCGAGGGCCTCGATCGCCTGCCCGAACAACCGCACCGACCCCCGCTCCGGGCGGAGCAGGCCCGCGAGGCACTTGAGCAGCACGCTCTTCCCCGCGGCGCCGGGTCCGATCAGGCCGTACAGGCACCCGCTCGGCACCGTCAGGGTGACGTCGCGGAGCACCGGCGCCGCGAACCGCTTCCACACCTTCGTCACCTCGATCATCACGCGAACGATCCCACACCCGCGACATCGGTGTACCTTCCCCGGCGCTCCCCTATGGCTCCCCGGTGGCTCCTCGTCTTCATTCCCCTCGTCGCGTGCAGTTCGCGCAATGAGACCGCGTACGGATCGTGCCAGGCCTCGGCGGCCTGCGCGGAGGCAACGCCGCGCTGCGTGCTCTTCAACAACCGGCTCACCGGTCGCCAGATCGGGCTCTGCACCGTGGCGTGCACCACCAGCGCGGACTGTCCCGACCGCGGGGTTTGCATCAACACCGAGACCGCCGCGCTCGGCTCGGTGTGCGTTCAGCGCTGCTCGGACGCGTCCGAGTGCCGCTTCCCGAGCGCCATCTGTCCCAACGTCCGGCCGGCAGGGCAGCCGAGCGAAAACGGCTGCGTCCCGTAGCGGACTACCACCAGGCCGGCGGGTGGTTGTATGCCCTGCGGGGTGATGACCACCCAGGACACCGCTGCCTCCAGGCTACAACCCGTCGTCGAGCGAACCTTCGCCGACCGCACCCTCCTTCGCTCGCCCGAGTGCACCGCGGCCGTCGAGGAGACCCTCGAGCTTCTCGATCGCGGCGTGATCCGCGTCGCCACCCGCGACGCTGCCGGCTGGACCGTGCACCCGTGGATCAAGCAGGCGATCCTGCTCTACTTCGCGCTGCGCCCGATGGAGCGCACGAGCGCCGGTCCGCTCTCCTTCCAGGACAAGATCCCGATCAAGACCCCGCCGGATGGTGTGCGCATCGTGCCGCCGGGCACCGTGCGCTACGGCGCGTATGTCGCCCCGGGCGCGATCGTGATGCCCGGCTACGTCAACATCGGCGCGTACGTCGACTCGGGCTCGATGGTCGACACCTGGGCGACGGTCGGGTCGTGCGCGCAGATCGGCCGCGACGTCCACCTGGCGGGCGGCGTCGGCATCGGCGGGGTGCTCGAACCGCCGGGCGCGCGCCCGGTCATCATCGAGGACGGCGCCTTCGTCGGGTCGAGGGTCATCGTCGTGGAGGGCGTACACGTCGAGCAGGAGGCGGTGCTGGGCGCCGGGGTCGTGCTCACGTCGAGCACGGCCATCGTCGACGTCACGGGAGACTCCCCCATCGAGTGGAAGGGGCGTATTCCGGCGCGTAGCGTGGTGATCCCCGGCATGCGTCCGAAGCGCTTCCCAGCGGGGGAGTACAACGTCCCGTGCGCGCTCATCATCGGGCGGCGGTCGGAGAGCACCGATCGCAAGACCTCCCTGGAGCGAGCCCTTCGCGACCACGAGGTGTCGGTGTGAGCATCACCCCGGTTGAACAGCACCTCCTCGATCTGTGCGCGATCCCGTCGCTGACCGGCGACGAGGGCGCCATCTGCGATCGGGTGGAGGCGCAGCTCCGCGCGCTGCTCGGTGACGACGCGGTCGCTCGCGATGGTCACAGCCTGGTGGTGACCCCGCGGGTGGAGTCCAGCGGTCCGTCGGTGGTGCTGGCGGGGCACTTCGACGTGGTGAAGACCGAGCACGACGGCCCGACCCGGGTCGAGGGCGACCGCATCTACGGCGCGGGGGCGGCGGACATGAAGTCGGGCCTCGCGGTGATGCTCTGCCTGCTCGAAGACCTGGCGCGCGGGGCGGCGCCGAAGGGACGACCGACCTTCGTGTTCTATGAGCGCGAAGAGGGGCCCTTCCTCGAGAACCGTCTGGGAGACCTGCTGGAGCGCTTCCCGGCGTTGAAGTCCGCGGCGCTCGCGGTGTGCCTTGAGCCGAGCTCCAACCAGCTCCAACTGGGGTGCATGGGCAGCCTGCACGCGCGCGTCCACTTTCATGGGCGCACTTCCCACAGCGCCCGTCCCTGGCAGGGCGAGAACGCCATCCACAAGTCGGGAGCGTTCCTCTCGCGGCTGGGCGCGCTGGCGCCGCGAGACGTGACCATCGAGGGGATGCTCTACCGGGAGGTCATCTCCGCGACGCTCGCCGAGGGCGGCCGCGGTCGCAACATCGTTCCCGATCGTTTCAGTCTCAACGTCAACCACCGCTTCGCGCCCGGGCGCACGCCCGACGACGCCCTCTCCGACCTCGAGGCGCTGGTGCAGGGAGAGGCCGAAATCGAGGTGTTCGACCGATCGCCCTCAGCCCCGCCGTTCCGGGAGAACCCGCTGGTGAAGAGCCTCATTGACGAGGGCGTCGAGGGCGTCGAGTCCAAGCAGGCGTGGACCGACGTGGCCCGCTTCGCGAGCGTGGGCGTCGCGGCGGTCAACCTCGGCCCTGGCACCCAGGCCCAGGCGCACCAGCGAAACGAGTGGACCGAGCGCGCGTCCCTCGAACGTGGGCTCGCCTTCTTCCGTCGTTGGCTCCTGGGCCTCGCTTGATCAGGTCCCCCCACCGCGCCCTCGTCCTCCGTTGAGGCGCTCCGCCCGGCTCGCGCTGTCGCTCGGGCTCAGCGCACCGTTGGCTGCGTGGGCGCAGCCGGCCGCGTCACCGGCGACGTCCGCGGGCAACACCGGCCTCGCGGTGCGACCCGGCCTGGAGGTCTTCGCCCAGTACGGGGTGCGGTCGACCGCCTTTGCGGGTGCCCCGACGACGTGGTCCCACGCCTTCGATGCGCCGCGGGTGCACGCCGCTTTTCAGCAGCGCGACGACCGGCTCGACGGCAACCAGATCCACTCGGCGCTCGGTACCGTGGGATACCGGGTCATCGACCCGCTGGAGGTCTTCGCGGCGGTGGGACGAACGGCGCCCGGCGCCGCTGCTGCGGCGGCTCAACCCGGCAGCGATCAATGGGAGTTTCGTGTCGTGAGTCGCGGTGTGTATTGAGAAGGACGAACATGAGAATGATAGGGTATTGGGTCGCACTGGTGGGCCTTGTTGGATGTGATGACACGACCCCTGCGGTCACCGATGTGCCCATAGTCCTCACGGATATTGCTGCGGACGCCGCCGCAGACGTGGGCAATCCGGTTGATGTGGACAATCCGGTTGATGTGGCGATGACGGGGGACGTGCCCTCCGGCGGACGGGTGGTGATCAATGAGATTCAGGCTGCCGGCGACGACTGGGTCGAACTCACCAACGTCGGCGGTGCCCCGGTCGATCTGGGCGGTCTCGTCCTGGCGGACTCCGACACCTCCGTCGACGGTGGCGCGCCGCGGCTCACCGACGGGCTCACCTTCCCGGTCGGCACCTCCCTCGCGCCAGGGCAATACCTCCTGGTGGTCGCCGACCTCTCCGACGCCAGCACGGGGCAGCAGATGACCTGCCTCGGCGATGGGGGTCCGACGAGCTGCTACCACGCCAGTTTCGGCATCAGCGCACTGCGTGGGGAGCGGATCTACCTGATCGGGGCGGGTGGCGCCGAGGTGGCGGCCGCGGACTACCCCCCCAACGCCGTCGCGGCGGGGCGCACCTGGGGACGACTCCCGGACGGCACTGGCGCCTTTGCGTCCACCGCGCCGACTCCGGGTGCGCGCAACACGGCGCCGTGATTGCCCGCTCCGCCGCGCGCTGTTAGAGGGAGCGCGTGCCCCTAGCAAGCCATGACATCCAGCGAGACCCGGTTGGTTCCTACCTCGAAGAGTGGGAGGCCCTGCTCGCCACCTGGGGTGAGCGCCCCTTTCGGGCGAAGCAGGTGTTCCGCTGGATCCACACCCGGTCCGTCGCCGACCCTGCGGGGATGACCGACATCGCGAAGACGCTTCGCGAGAAGCTCACGGGCGCAACGCTGCATATGCCCGTTGCCATCGAGCGCCTGCACCGCGCCGCCGACGACACCCGCAAGGTCCTCGTAGGCTTCCCCGACACGCCCGGCAGCGGGACCGTCGAGACGGTGCTGATCCCCCCGATGCCCGACGATGACTCCGACGACGAGGCCGACGACGAGGCCGACCCTTCGATGCCCCGCGTGGCCGCCCGCCGGGTCACCCAATGCATCTCGACGCAGGTTGGCTGCGCGATGGGATGCGTGTTCTGCGCGTCGGGCGTGGCGGGCCTGAAGCGACACCTCACGGCGGGCGAGATCGTGGGGCAGGTGCTGCTCGGGCGCACGCTCCTCGACGAGGGCGAGGCGATCCGCAACGTCGTGCTGATGGGCATGGGTGAGCCGCTGCACAACTACGACGCCGTGGCGCGCGCGCTGCGACTGCTCACCCACCGCGACGGGCTCGACCTCTCCACGCGGCGGGTGACCGTGAGCACCTCCGGGCTGGTCCCGGAAATCGACCGGCTGGGGCAGGACTTCCGGGGCGAGGTAGCCTTGGCGATCTCGCTCCACGCGCCGACCGACGAGCTCCGCTCCTCGCTGATGCCCATCAACCGCCGCTACCCCCTCGCGGAGCTCATGCCTGCGCTGCGCCGGTATCCCCTCGCGCGCCGCCGCCGCATCACGGTGGAGTACACGCTCATCCGCGGGGTCAACGACCAGGCTGCGCACGCGCGCGCGCTGTCGAAGCTGCTCCGCGGGCTCTCGGTGAAGGTGAACCTCATCCCGCTCAACCCGGTGGACGGCGTCCCCTACGCAGCGCCGGTGCGCGACGACGTGCTGTCGTTCCAGACACGCCTGCGCGACGACGGGTACAGCGTGTTCATCCGGAAGACCCGCGGCGACGACATCGACGCTGCCTGCGGCCAGCTGGCGCTCCACGGTGCGAAGCCGGTCAAGCGGACGCTTCCGGTCTTCGGAGGGGCCCGCGACGCGTGAGCGAGCGCGAGCCACCGACCGACGACCGACGGGCGCGATCGCTGCTCGCGGCGCTCACGGTGCTCCTCGGGGCCGTGTTGTTGCTCGCCGAGTTCGCGCCCGGCGCGACGGCGGTGCTGCCGTACTCGGAGTTCCGGACCCGGGTCCAGGCGTGGCGGGTCTCCTCCGTAGTGATCGGCGACCGGATGATCCGCGGGCGCTACCGGCGACCGGCCACGGCCGCGCCGCCGCGACCGCGTTCGCCGATGGACTTCGAGGTGGTCCGCGTCGCCGACCCGCAGCTGATCCCGATGCTGGCGGAGAAGGGGGTCGCCTTCGAGGGCACCGCCGACGCCCGGTGGCTGTCCTGGTCGCTCACGGCTGGCCTGATGCTGCTCGCGATGCTCCTGCTGGGGCGTTGGCTGCTTCAGCGGGTGCAGGGGCCCACCGGGGGCGTGCTGTCCTTTGGAAAGAGCCGGGGGAGGGTGGCGGGCGAGAAGGACGTCACGGTCCGCTTCGACGACGTCGCCGGGGTTGACGAGGCCAAGCGTGAACTGCTCGAGGTCGTGGAGTTCCTGCGCGACGCCGAGCGCTTCAAGCGGGTGGGCGCGCGCATCCCCCGCGGCGTGCTGCTGGTTGGGCCCCCTGGCACCGGCAAGACCCTGCTCGCGAAGGCGGTGGCGGGCGAGGCGCGGGTACCGTTCATCTCCCTCAGCGGCAGCGAGTTCGTCGAGATGTTCGTTGGCGTCGGCGCGGCCCGGGTGCGCGACCTCTTCGAGGGAGCCCAGGCGCAGGCGCCGTGCATCGTATTCATTGATGAACTCGACGCCCTCGGGCGCAGCCGCGGCGGCAGCGCGATGGGGTCCAACGAGGAGCGCGAGCAGACGCTCAACCAGCTCCTGGTCGAGATGGATGGCTTCGCGACCAACAACGGCGTGATCGTGCTGGCGGCGACCAATCGGCCCGAGATCCTCGATGCGGCGCTACTTCGACCAGGGCGCTTCGATCGACAGGTGCTGGTCGACCGTCCCGACCGGTCAGGGCGACTGGCGATCCTGAAGGTGCACGCCCGGACGGTGTCGCTGGCGCCCGACGTCGACATGGAGACCATCGCGCTCGAGACCACGGGCTACGCGGGCGCCGACCTCGCCAATCTCATCAACGAGGGCGCGCTCCTGGCCGCTCGCCGCGGAGCCTCCGCGGCGACGGGCGCCGACCTCCAGGAGGCGATGGAGCGGGTGGCCGCGGGGTTGGAGCGCCGCTCGCGGGTGCTGTCGCCGGACGAGCGTCGACGCGTCGCCTACCACGAGCTCGGCCACGCACTGGTGGGCGAGGTGCTGGGCGGCGCGTCGCGGGTGACGAAGGTCTCCATCGTGCCGCGCGGGCTCGGGGCGCTAGGGTACACATTGAAGCGCCCCACCGAGGATCGATACCTCATGACGGAGAGCGAACTCCGAGCCCAGCTGGCCACGCTCCTGGGCGGGCGGGTGGCTGAGGCGTTGTTCCTCGGGGAGGTCTCGACCGGCGCGGCGAGCGACCTGTCGCAGGCGACGGAGATGGCGCGCGCGATGGTAGTCGAGTTCGGGATGTCCCAGAAGCTCGGCGCCCTGTCCCTCGGTCGTGGCCGCCAGATCGGCGACTGGGGTCTCCTGACGGAGCACGGCGGTGGCTCCGAGCATGGCGGCGAGTTGGCCGACCTCGTGGACACCGAGATCCGGTTGATGGTGTCGACAGCGGAGAGCGTCGCGCGCAAGGTGCTGGAAGACCGCGGTCCCGCGGTCCACTCCATTGCCGCGACGCTGCTGGAGCGGGAGCACCTCGATGGTGCTGAACTGCGAACGTTGTTGGAAGAGGCGATGCGAGGAGACGTGGCGAGATGATGACGCGCGCGGGTCGATGCAGGTTGTTCTGCCTGGTGGGATTCACCCTGCTGATGGGGTGTGGTCGCACGGAGCTCGAGGGCGAATCGCTCGACCGGGGCGATGGCGCGCTCGAGGAGCGCCCGCTGCCCGACGTGGCGACGTCCGATCGTCTGGACGCGAGCCGGGTGGACGCCCCGATCGACCCGCGTGACGCCGCTGACGTGGCAGACGTCGAGGATGGGAAAGATGCGGAGGACGTCCAGGACGTGCCGGACGCGGAGGACATCGAAGACGTCGAAGATGTGCGCGATGTTCCCGACCGCCCTGACGGGACGGACGCCGATTGCTTCGACTGCGCCCCGGGCGACCGTTGTTGCGGTGGCGCCTGCATCGACGTCGCCGGCGATCGCGAGAACTGCGGCGGCTGCGGCATGGCGTGCGCGGCAGGGGAGGTGTGCGTGGCCGGTGGGTGTCGGCGGGCGAGCGCGTGCGGTCCCGGCGGGCTGTGCGCGCGCGGCCAGCTTTGCTGCAGCGAAAGGTGCATCGACGTAATCAGCGATCGCGCCAACTGTGGTGCGTGTGGGGTGGCGTGTCGCGACACGCAACGGTGCACCTCCGGTCGCTGTGAGGCGGTCGGTTGCGGCCGGGGTCCAGCTTGCGGGGTGGGTGCGTCGTGCTGCGGAGACAGCTGCGTCGATGTCCGATCGGATGTCGCGAACTGCGGCGCCTGCGGCATGCCGTGCCGCCCGGGGCAGGAGTGCTCGTCCGGGCGCTGCGTCATGCCGACGAGCGGTTGTGGCGGTGGGCCGGCGTGTGATCCGGGGCTCCAGTGTTGCGGTGTCTTCTGCGTCGATGTGAGTGGCGATCTCAGCAACTGCGGTGCTTGCGGTCGGGCGTGCGTCGCCCCGCCGGGAAGGATGATCGTGTGTCGCGCGAACGCGTGCGTGATCGGCGCCTGCCTCCCCGGGTCTGCCGACTGCAACGGTCAGGTGGGCGACGGTTGTGAAGTCAACACCGCGTCGGACGCGTCGAACTGCGGTCGTTGCGGCGCGCCGTGCATGGCCGGTGCGGCATGCAACGACGGTGTGTGCGGGCGACCGAGCACTGGTGGCGACGGGCCGTTCAACCCGAGGGTGAACCCCACGTACCTCAGCCCCGGGGTGCACAACTTCACGACCATCAACGTGCCAGCAGGCGTGGTGGTGTTCGTGGCGGGTGGGGGTGCCGACAACGGAACTCTGGACCTGCGTGCGACCGGCGACGTGGTGATTGATGGCACGGTCGATGTGTCCGGTGGCCCGGGCAGCCAGTCTACGATCACATCGCGCAACACGCGGGAGGGCAGAGCGGGCGCAGGCGGTTTCACGGGTGATCCCCGAACCGCGACGCCCGGGCCCGCGTGTGAGTGGGTCGCAGGGGTATCCGGGGGCAACGGCCGCGGCACCGCTGGCACGAGCGGAACCTGCGCGGTCGGCACGAACACCGCGTGTATCTCCGACAACCGCACCCGCCTCGTCTTCGCCTCGCCGGCGGCACAGTTTGGCGGCGGTGGTGGGGTCTTCACCGGCTATCGCGCCTATGGGGCGGGCGGCGGTGGGCTGGCGGGGGGCGGCGCAGGGGCGCTCGGTGCGTCCTTTCCGGGCCAGTCGGATTGTTCTGGGGTGACGGCGGGCGGCGGGGCGCTAGTCGGTCGCGGCGGCAGTGCCGGCCCAACCGCGACGTACAACGGTCGGGACGGTGTGCTGGGACAAACGCAATGCCCTGGAACGCGCCCTGACATCCCTGCCTCGTGGGTCGGTGGTGGCGGGGGCGGCAGCATCGGCAGCGAGGCAGCGGGTGACCTCGCAGTCGACCGGACGTTCTACCCGGGTTCCGGGGGCGGCGGCGGGAGTGGTGACTACCTCAATCGACCGGCGTTCGGTGGAACCTCCGGCGGTGGGGGCGGCGGCGGCGCGCTTCGGATCTGGTCGGACACGCGCATCACGATCAACGGGAGGGTGCTCGCGAATGGGGGCGAAGGCGGGGACGCGTACATCGGCACCAACCGTGCGGCTGGCTGCGACCCGCAACCCGGCGCTGCGGGCGGCGGCGGCTCCGGCGGCGTGATCTTCCTGCGCGCTCCGACTCTTACCGTGACGGCGCGCGGCGAGGTGTCTGCCGCAGGTGGTCCGGGCGGTGCTGGGAGCCTGTACGCAACGGGTGGTTCGGGCGGTGCCGGCGGCGTGGGACGAATCCGCTTGAGCGTGGACACTGCGCGTTGCCGCCTGGATGGGCGCTTCTCGCCGGCGCTGATTGCTGGTTGTGCAGCGACTGCCGACAGCGGCGTTCCCGCTCGAGTGTTTGTAGCTACCTATCCTCGCTGAACCCGGTGTCGGCTGCGCGGACCGATGGGGGACCACGGGTAGCCTCAATCGGGTCTGGGCCACCTCGGTCGGCGGCGGGTCTATCCTGTCGCCGGTCGCGCCTGCGATCTTGCCGGACACACCCCACCTGGCTGATGCCGTCAATGGGACATGGTATCGAAGCGATCGCACGTCGGTCCTCGCGCGCCCGCACTCCCTAACTGACTGGCTGTCACGATGCCCATGGCTGACCGGTGAGTTGGTCGTACTTCCAGTACCCGTTCCGCCGACCCCGTTACTGACGCCCTCGCGGCGCTGTGGTTTGCGCGTGCGCGCACGATCGCGCCGGCTCGGGCGGCGTGATATCGAGCGTGGCGGTGACGCCCGACCTCGACCTCTTC
>Ga0247843_1007248_pt1 | contig 13805 bp, 10 predicted proteins | sample LaCruzMarch2017__FD_192420 | JGI IMG/M metagenome (GOLD analysis project Ga0247843, IMG submission 192420) | Freshwater microbial communities from meromictic Lake La Cruz, Castile-La Mancha, Spain - LaCruzMarch2017_8m | ecosystem: Environmental > Aquatic > Freshwater > Lake | place: Spain...
CACCACCACTCGAAAGCTGAAAACTCTGTCGAAAAATGATTTGTTGAAACACCCTCAGCCTGCATCATTTTCCTTACACTAACAAAAAAATTCGGCTTGAACCGAAAATCCAATGTCGGAAATCGGAATTCGATATAATCTTGATAGTGTCCCGAAGAATAAGCTTTAAGACATTTCTTTGTCATCACCTCCAACTCGATGAGTTGCTTTTGTGTGAATTTATTCTCAATTTTTCGACGGTTACTAAAGGTGGTATTTGTGTCGGACAAGACTAGAGTTACAGGCGTATAACTCAGGTTTTCCCAAAATGTTGTAGGATCCGGATTGGCGCTAGAAAAATCAGGCGAGGAATGACGACTACGCCAAACAAACGCAGCAATCATTAAGAGCGTGGGCAAGGTCATTACGAACACTACAATTCGCTTATTCACTTTTATTTTAGAAGATTAAATTGCAATTTAATTGTATTATCGGATAGGTGGCGAGGATGCTTTAGTCCACGCCATCCTCTCACACCATCGGACGTAGGATTCCGTATCCGACGATTCCGCTGAACAACGTTTTATGCAGGGTCTATGAGCATCTGCATGCACCTTAACTATTCTTTGAGCAATGTTTAAGCAGGGCCTTTTGCGATGCTTCCCACCGAACGCGTCAAAAGATTTTTACTCGCGGATGCCTATCGGTTCAGCGCTTCATGGATTTGCCTCGACTATTATAAAATCCGCTGACCTTCTTAGCAGATATTCAACGCCTTTTGGCTACAATCATTCTATCGCACATCTGTAGATCTTCCCGGGTAATGCGCACTCTCCTCGGCAGCAACGACCGTCGGATCTACGCCCGTGGTTTACATATAATTTGAGGAATACAAAGAACTTAGAGTTCTTATATCTTCACACTTGCCTAATATCCGCTCTTTGTTCGGCGGTTCAATTCTCTACCTCCAACTTTCTCTGGTTTCCGCATTGCGGCCGGCATCCTTGCCCTGCCGCTGTTCAGGTCCCAATGACGAACTTATTCGGATTTCTAACCCGGCGGGAAGCGCACCTTTCTGGGCGTGAAAACTATGATACAAAAATTACTGGTATTTATTTAGAGCCATTAAACTAATTCTAACGAGAATACTCAACACAGCTAGCAACATCATAATCTACTTTAAGCGAACCGCCCTTACCAATTAGCGTAACTTTTAAACTGCCACCTTTGGTTACTGTTTTGCACGTTGACCGACCGTTCTCGCAGCATGAATTAAAAAACTTAACACCACCTTCTGGATATTGTTTACTCACCGGAATGGTGGTGCAAACCTGACAAGGTTGAGAGTTGTCACCACATTTCGCAGCGTTCTTGAGAGCTTCAGAACATGTGTCAGCATGGATCACAAATGATGTAAATAGTAATGCACTAATAATTGATTTTGAATGTTTCATTGCGTTTTTATGGTTAACTAAAATGTCTAATTATACCGAAATTTTGTTTGGATTTCCTAAAACTATTAATCTACTAGTCCTCGTTGATTCCAGCAGCAAAATAGATTTGACGAGTGAAAAATAATACCGAGAGATGACATCGGAGCAGAACCTGGGCAGTAGTTGGGGCCGCGGAAGGTTTGTCGTGCTCCGGAGGCACGGCATGAAGCGAGATCCTCGACCTTCCTGCGCAGTTGAGGTAACGTTGGAGTCGGGCGAATGGCTGTGCGCGGGTGACCGAGTCGCCAAGTCGGGAGTGAGCCTCTGTCCTTCGCGATGGTGGGCTTGGGATTACACAAGCGGCGATGCCTGCCTCGGGCAACCGGGGGGCAGCAACATTCCCAACGGGCTGACTGCCGAAACTTCGGCGCAGCTTCCACGGTTGGGTAAGCTTTCTCATCGGTGGATGGTTATTTTCTAAAATCAGCATTCGGATCAGTCAACGTTTTTAATTTTTTGGGCATCATTTTCGTGCAATTCGATTCGAGTGACTCGGATTTTGGCCTCTTTTGTGGATAATTTTGCGTCATCCTGCCCCGTTTTTGTGTCTTATTCTCTGGCGTATTGATGATTTTTGAACACTCCTAGGGGACCGACGGAGTTATCCTGAGTCTTCAGGTAGTGGCGTTCTAGGAAGTTCGTGCCGTCGAAGGGGCCGAAAATTGAGGTGATGTCATGGGTCTGGTCGTGGGTCCAGACCGCGTCGGGCGGGGTCTTTTGCAGAATCGGCAAGGCTGACTCGGGACTCAGGTCGCCGCACAGACGGCGCTTCCCAACCACCAACTCCAACCCCTTCACTGGCAGCGCGCCGGAACGGAACACTGTGGGACCAGGACTGCTGGCCAAGACCGTCCCCGTCTGGGATCCATGGCGCTCCAGCATCTCCAGCATCTCCAGCATCTCCAGCATCTCCAGCATCTCCAGCATCTCCAGCATCTCCAGCATCTCCAGCATCTCCAGCATCTCCAGCATCTCCAGCATCTCCAGCATCGCCTGCGCGTCGCGGTCCCTATCTGGGTTCACTGTCCGGCGCACGGCACACAGGTTTTCCGCGTGCTCCAATCTTCAGGCAGCCGACCCAAGCCCGCCTTGGCCCCCCGCTCCCGCAACCCGGACCGCAATCCGAATCCCAACCTGAACCGCAGGCCGTAGCAGCCAGCGCCTTCCTCGAAATCCGCGCCTTGCGCGACGGGGCGGGGTCTGGCATTTGTTGATGGTCGAAGTGCCATGCGTTCCAAGCTCTCCATTCAGGCGATCGGGTTGATCGGGCAGATCGAGAAGATCGAGCACGTCGGAATCCGGAAAATTCCGGGACGATCCGAGAGCCGGCACTGTTGAACGCCTGGGAAGAAACCCCGTTCCGCACGCCGGAACGGGGTTTTTTGATTCCCACCCCACCCGACTTCAGGGCCGAATTCAGGACAGCACGACACCGACCTCATTCATGAAGCCAAAACAGATCGAAATCTACGACACCACGCTCCGGGATGGTTCCCAGGGCGAGGGCATCAATTTCTCGCTCTCCGACAAGCTGCGGATCGCGGAGCGGCTCGATCAGTTCGGGGTTCATTACATCGAGGGCGGCTGGCCGGGTTCCAATCCGAAGGACCTGGAGTTCTTCAAGCAGGCCGCGCGGCGCAAGTGGAAGAATGCCCGCATCGCCAGCTTTGGCTTCACCCGCCGCAAAGGGGTGTCCGTCGAGAATGACGAGCAAATCCGCATGCTGCTCGATGCCGAGACCCCGGTGATCACCATCGTGGGCAAGACGTGGCTGCTGCATGTCACCGAGGTGCTCCGGGCCAAGCCCGATGAGAACATCGGCATGATCGGTGACACGATCCGCTTCCTCAAGGACCACGGGAAAACCGTGGTGTACGATGCCGAGCACAGCTTCGACGGCTTCAAGGATCAGCCCGAGTACGCGCTGGCGACGTGGCAAGCCGCCGAGCAGGCCGGTGCCGATGTCATCTGCCTGTGCGACACCAACGGCGGATGCCTGCCGTCGGAAATCGCGCGCATCACCGCCTTCGCCAAGGGCAAGCTCAGCACGGCCATCGGCATCCACACCCACAATGACTGCGGGCTGGGCGTGGCCAACGGCATCACCGCCCTCGAGGCGGGAGCGACCCAAATCCAGGGCGTGATCAATGGCTACGGCGAGCGCACCGGCAATTGCAACCTCACCAGCGTGATCCCCATCGTGCAGTTCAAGATGGGCCTGCGCGGGGTGCCGGCCAAGTCGCTGCCCAAGCTCAAAGAGCTGTCGGAGTTCGTGGACGGCGTCGCCAACATGCGGCATGACCCGCGCCAACCGTGGATCGGCCAGACGGCCTTCGCACACAAGGGCGGCATCCACGTGCACGCCATCGAACGCGTGGCCCGCAGCTACGAGCACATCACGCCGGAGTCGGTGGGCAATCATCGTCGCGTTTTGGTCAGCGACATGTCCGGCCGCACCAACATCTTGGTGAAGGCCGCAGAGTTGGGCTTCAAGCTGACCGCGAGCCAACCCGAGACCCAGGCCATTACCGCCAAGATCAAGGACCGGGAAAACGCCGGCTACGAATACGAGGCGGCCGAAGCGTCATTGGCCCTGCTCATCCGCGGGGTGCTCGACAACAACCCCGAACTGCTCTTCACCGTCGACGGCTACCATGTCTCGATGCGGGCCAACGGGCCGCAGTCGGTGTGCGAGGCCACGGTGAAGGTGCGGGTCGGCAATCAGGTGCACCACACGGTGGCCGAAGGTGACGGCCCGGTGAATGCCCTGGATGGGGCTCTGCGCTCGGCGCTGGCCAAGTCGTTCCCCAAGATCCGGTCGTTGGCACTGACCGATTACAAGGTGCGTATCCTCGATGGCGTCGCCGGAACCGGAGCCAAGACCCGCGTGCTTATTCAGAGCACCGACGGCAAGCGCGAGTGGGGCACGGTGGGTGTCAGCGAGAACATCATCACCGCTTCGCTCGAGGCTCTGGTGGACTCCATGGAGTACGCCCTCCTCAAGAAATAGTGTTCGGGGCCAGAGCCTGTGTTTGCCAAAGCCGGGCTGGCGGCATAGCAATGGGTGCACGCACTCCTGCAGTGGAGTGCGGACGTCGGTATTGGGCGCGTGGTGGAATTGGCAGACACGATGGACTTAGGATCCATTGGCGAAAGCTGTGCAGGTTCAAGTCCTGTCGCGCCCACCATTGCCGACGTCAAAACGCATCAGTTTCATCGACACTCTTCCAGCACCACGGATGAACGCCCACGGGAACCCGAAACGATGCCCCTCACCCGTTTCTCTGGCCGGGCTTTCCATTCCAGCCTTGGGTCTGCTGTTGGCCGGATGCAGCCCGTCGGGCGAACGGGCGTTGATCGAAGGCGATCGACTGCTTCAAAGCGGAAAGGCCGCTGAAGCCATTCCATTGCTGGAGCGGGCCGCCTTGGATCTCCCGCAGAATGCCCCAGCGCTGAATCATCTGGGCCTGGCCTACCACGCCACCGGCAAGACCAACGAGGCCCGGCGGGCTTATTTGCGGGCTCTGGAAATCGACCGCAACCGGATTGAGGCCACCTACAACTTGGCCATCACCCACCTGGAGCGAGGTGAGTTGCTGGAGGCCGAGAAGGGCTTGCGGGCCTACTTGGTGGCCCACCCCACAGACGCGGCAGTCTGGGAGGTTCTTGCTCAAGTGCAGTTCCAGTCCGGCCGTTGGGACGATGCCGAACGCTCCTTCGCCACCATCCAACCGGCCACGGCCATTAGCGCCGACGGCTGGAATACCCGCGGCCTGCTGAGCCTGCGGAAACGGCGCTTCAAGGATGCCGCCAATTGTTTCCAATACGCTCAGAGCTTGGACCCGGCCGCCGCGACGCCGCTCTACAACCTGGGTGTCACCCATCAGCTTCAGGGAGATCGACGGTCGGCCGCGGCCCAATATCGCCGCTGGCTGGCGCTCAGCCCGGGGGCCCCTCAAAGCGCCGCCGTGCAGGAGTTGATCCGGCAGTGGGAAACCCCGACGACCGCTCCCACCGCCCTGGTCAGCACTAATGCACCGGCGCCGTTGGTTCCGCAGAAAGCCGTCCGACCGACCGCCCTAGTGGCCCCCAGCTCGCGGACCAATGCCGTGGCGGTGGCCGAAGCCCCGCGACCCTCAGCGACGCCGACGCCTCCGTCCACCGCTCCCACGAGCCCGGCCCGCACGACAGAGCCCCCGGCCGCCAAACCGGTCACCCCTCCGCCGACGCCTAAGGTCGTCAACGTCACCCCGCCGCCCCCGCCCCCGCTTCAGGTCGTCAACGTGCAGGAAGATCCGCCTCTGCGCCCGGCCCAAGACGAGCCCGTAGCCAAACCCGCCGCCAAACCGGTGGCCGCCATTCCCGCAGAGGTCGCAGCGCCTGCGCCCCAGAAACCCAACGAGCCTGCAACTCCCACGGCCGCTTCTCCGAGCGCCGCCGAAGGCAAAACGGCTTCGACGGAGACCGACGATTCCAACAAATCGGCCAAGCGCTCGCTGTGGCAACGTGTAACCCCCGGCAAATGGGCCAACCCGGTGCAGTGGTTTCGCAAGTCTTCGGAAACCAACACCGCCGCGGCCTCCGAGGCCCGGCCACCGGGAAACCCCGCCGAAGTCGCCGCCAAGGCAGCGTCCAAACCGAGCTCTTCGCCGCAGAAAAAACCCACGCCCTTGTCATCGCCCGCCGCCGTGAGCCCAGCGACTACGCCGGCCTCCGCCGCAACGACTCCCTCGCGACCGGCGCCCCGAACGGAAATTGCCTCGCCCCGGCGCCCCGCCCCGCCCCGCTACATCCGACGCGCAGTGGGTCTGCTGCCTGCGGGCAATCGCGCCGCGGCCGAACCGCACTTCCAGCAAGGCATCGGCGCCCATCAACGCCGGGATTTGGTCACCGCAGCGGCCCAATATCGCCGAGCCACCGAGGTCGATCCGTCCTTCCACGAGGCCTATCACAACCTCGCCCTCGTCGCATTGGATCAAGGGGATTTGAATCTCGCTCTTGTGGCCTGTGAACAAGCCTTGCTCCTCCGCCCCTCCGACTCCGAATCGCGCCGCAATTTCGCCGTGGCACTGAAGCAGGCCGGCCATCCCCAGGACGCCGTCGAACAAATCGAACTGTTCCTCGCCGCCAAGCCCACCGAGACGGCGCTCCATCTGGCCGCCGCAGGCTTGTACGCCGGAGAACTGGACGATCCGGCCAAGGCCCGGGGCCACTACGAGGCGGTGCTGGCTCTCGAACCCAGCCATCCCCAGGCAGCAGCCATCCGTGGTTGGTTGGCCTCGCATCCGAAATAGGCCTTCACAACCGGGGCCCCTGACCAACGACTCCCAGTGACTCCCGATTCCGTCCCGCCACTGATACCGGTGTCTCCAGGCCTCCCGGCCTCCGAACATCAGGCACAAGGCAAGTTCCACTGCCCGGCCTGCGGCGGGGAAACCACCTGGGATCCATCCACCAAGACCCTCGTCTGCGCCTACTGCGCCACCCCTGCCAGCGAACACCCCGAGGCGCTGGTCCGCAATGACACCATCCGCGAGCACGATCTGGCCGAGGCGCTGGAACAACTGCCCGACTCCGCGCGCGGTTGGAGTCCCAAGGCCAGTTCCGTCCGCTGCCAAAGCTGCAACGCCATCTCGGTCTTCGAGGCTGAGCACGCCGGCAAGCGGTGTGATTTCTGCGGTTCTTCGGCATTGGTGCCCTACCAAGAACTCCAGCAATCCATTCGGCCGGAGAGCCTGCTGCCCTTGCGCATCAGCGAGGTGGAGATCCGGGAAAGCATCCGGAAGTGGTACTCCAAACGCTGGTTTGCCCCATCCAATCTGGGCCAGAAAGCGCTCACCGACACGATCCACGGCGTTTACCTGCCCTACTGGACCTTCGACGCGCACGCCGCCGCCCATTGGACGGCCCTCAGCGGCTACTACTATTACACGACCGAGTCCTACACCGACTCCAACGGCCGCACCCAAACCCGACAAGTCCGTCACACGCGCTGGGTCCCGAGCTCCGGCTCTTTGGCACACTTTTTCGATGATGAACTGGTGCCCGGATCGAAGGGCGTGAAGTCGGACCTCCTGCGCAAAATCGAGCCGTTCCCCACTGCTGAACTGGTGCCCTATCACGATGGGTTCGTCGCTGGCTGGACCGTCGAACGCTACCAGATTGACCTCGTGGGAGCCGCCACCGCTGCACGCCAAGACATGGCCGACCAAGTCCGCTCGATGTGCGCAGGCCAAGTTCCCGGAGACACCCACATGAACCTTCAGGTGTCGATCCAGTGGAGCGCCCAGACCTTCAAGCACATCCTCGCCCCCGTGTGGTTGCTGACTTACGACTACGGACGCAAGAGCTACCAGGTGGTGATCAACGGCTACACCGGAAACATCGCCGGAGAACGGCCCTACAGCTTCCTCAAGATTTTCTTCGCGGTGCTGGCGGTGGTGGCCTTCATGGCGGCAGTGGCGTGGCACGCGGAGAACCAGAAATACCGCTAAAAGATCCCGGTCGATCGAGTTCAACGCCGAGGCATCACGCCGGAGAGCAGCGCGCCCGCCAAGGTGAACGCAGTCCATGCCGAGGCGGGGATGTAGAGCCCGAACTCGGCCAATCCATGGGTGAACCATCCGAGCAGGCCCATGAACACCGCCAACTCCAGGCGCCGACGGTCGGCCTCGGGCCACGACTTCCATCCGCTCGCGTTGGGGTTCAGCGCATCAGCGGGGGATTCCTTCGAGAGCGGTGACCCCAGAGTTTGCGACGCGGTGATTCGCCGACCCAAGGTCCAAAGGAGGCCGCCGATCCAGGCCGTGTAGAGGGCAAAGCCGGGCAACCCGGAGTCGCTGGCTTGCTCCAGGAAATCATTATGAACCAGCCGGGCCATTTCCGACTCCGGAGCCTTCAGGCGGGCGTAAGGCCGCTGGAATGTTCCGGGTCCACTGCCCCATAGCGGGTGCTCGCGGGTGTTTTGGACAGCGGCCTTCCAGTAATCGGCCCGAGCCACGGCGCTGGTCGCCCCCTTGGCGAAGTAGCCCGCAAAGCGAAGACCAAAAAGCCCCAACCCGCCGGCCAACAGCAACGCCACCAAAGCTGCCTTGTGTCGAACTGAACCGGGCCGCAGCAGGAGCGCCACCGCGCCGACTCCGATGGCCACCAACCAACCGGCCTTGGAACCCGTCCAGTACAGGGCCAGGAGTCCCAAGATACCGAAGCTTCCCACCACCAACCGTCGGACCGAAGCCTTGAGGGTGGCGCTGACCGTGGCCAGCACCGCCAAGGATGCCGGCAAGAGCAACAAGATGAGTCCGGCCAGCGCATTGGGATAAACCATCGTTCCGTTCACGCGGGCCCGCCGCATCTTGTCGAGGATGGCCGGGTTGGCGATGTCCACGCCGTTGGTCTGGATGATCAGGAGGTTGGCCTTCATCTCTGCCAGCGAGGCCGCGGTGAAGTTGGTCCAACCCGTCGCCTGCCCTTCGAGCAGCACCTGATAGTCTTGGCGCAATTCGAAGAGATGCTGTTGAGCGGCCTTGTTGAGGCAGAGTCCGAAACCAGCGATGATGCCCACCCACAGCCAACCGCTGCGCAAGGCCGGGCCCAGCACCAGAAATCCCAGGCCATAACAGGCCAGGCAACCGGCCAACTGCGGGAGCGTCAACCCGGTGAGCACCGGATCGACAGAACGGCCCGCCGCCAACGATTGCCAAGCCATCCAGATGGCGGGCAAGAGGAGCAGGAGGGCTGGAAAGTGACGCCCCCGAAGCGACGCCATCGGCTTGGAAGTCATCACTCCGACTACGGCCAGCACCATCAGGAACGGCGACGCCAAACGCGACGGCCACGGCTGCTGGAGCCACTCGGCCGCATCCCGGGGCATGGGAATCTGGCCGTCGAGGATCACCGGGTTGCCCCACTTCAGGATGCACAACCCCAAGAACGCACCGAAAACCAAGGCAAAGAAACGCAGTGCTTCCGGACTGGAAGAACGGCTGGGAGATGCGGAGCCACTCACAAGGTCAACCTCAGCAAACCGACTTCCAGGGCCAAGGCCTCCTGGACATTGGTGTGGAGGAGTCGCTGGGTGCTCTCCCAACTCTCCAAATTGTTCTGAGCCTGCTCCACCTTAAGGCGAGCAGCCACGGCCTCCGTGGCGGATTCCAGCATGGGGAAGAAGGCCGATTCGCCCGTCATCCCGCAAACCCGCAGCCACACATCGCGCAACCAAGCCTGGAGGCCTGAGAGGTATTCTCCGCGACGCCGACGGTACTCGGCCTCGATGGCGGCGGTGAGAGCGTCTTCCCACTGTTCCTTCTGGACCGGTGTGGCATCCGGATACTTGGCCAGCGGCGAACTCGCGGTGAGTTGCTCTTCGATCGCCTCGCGCGCCGCACCCAGCGATTCGAGCAAGGTGCCCAGCAACTGGTAGCGGGCCAGGACTCCGGTGGAACCCGGAGCGGCCTTGCGGGCGAAGTCAGTCACCCAGCGACCCACCTCATCGCCCACACGAAAGGGCCTCACCCCGAAGCTGACCCGCTGGCATCGCGAAAGGATGGTCTCCAGCAACCGACTCGGCTCGGTAGTCAGCAAAATCAGCACAGAACCCGCCGGCGGCTCTTCGAGGGTCTTGAGGAAGATGTTGGCTGCCGCCGTGTTCATGCGATCGGCCCCCGCAAAGACCACCATCTTGTGGAAGCCCTGCATGGGTTTGAGGGTGATCGTGCGGACAATTTCGCGCGTCTGGTCGGCGCTGATCTGGCGGGACTTGTTCTCCGGACGCACCCAGGTGACGTCGGCATGGTTGCGCGCGGCGATGCGCTTGCAGTTGGGGCACTGGCCACACGGGGCCATGGGAGTGCCGCCCGGGGATCGCTCCAGGGGCGCGGAGCAGTTCAACGTCTGGGCCAACGCCTCCGCCCCGGCTTCCAGCGAATCCAAGTCGTCGCCAATGAAGAGATAGCCATGGGCCAGGCGATCCCGCGACAGGCTTCGGCGCAGGAGTTCCCAGGCTTTGGACGAGGCGAGATCCGGATCCATGGATTCAGGCAACGGAGTCGATGCGACAGCTACTTCTTGGTCATTTCCTTGGCCCAACTGTCCTTGAGGCCCAGCGTCCGATTGAAGATGAGCGGCACCGAGGCCGGCGCGACGCCGGTCGGGGAATACGGCACATCCAGCGTAAAATAACCAAGTCGCTCGAACTGGAAGCGGTCGGTTTGACGCGCGTCGGCCAAGGACGCCTCCAGCAAGGCGGTGATGGTGAGAGCGCTCTCGGGATTGAGCACCGACTTGAAGTCGCGCCCCTCGGCTTCCGGTGCCTCTTCGGTGAACAACCGGTCGTAGAGGCGCACCTCGGCCCGGAGGGCATGAGCGGCACTCACCCAGTGGATGGTTCCCTTGACCTTCTTGGCGGCATTGGCTCCGCCGCTGCGGGTCTCGAGATCGGCCGTGCAACGCAGTTCAACGATCGCGCCTGCGGCATCCTTGACGACTTCGTCACAGCGAATGATGCAGGCGTACTTGAGGCGCACCTCGCCGCCCGGACGCAGCCGGAAATACTTCGGCGGCGGCACCTCCATGAAGTCGTCGGAGTCGATCCACAGCTCGCGAGTGAAGGCGATCTTGCGCGTGCCCAACTCCGGATTGGACGGGTTGTTCACCGCATCAAACCAGTGGGTTTCACCCTCGGCGATATTGGTGAGCACCACCTTGATGGGCCGCAAGACGGCCAGACGGCGCAGAGCCACCAGGTTCAGGTCGTCGCGAATGCAGCCCTCGAATACCGACACCTCGGTGAGGCCGTTGTACTTGGTCACGCCGATGGCAGCGGCAAAGGCGCGCAACGCCTCGGGCCGAACACCCCGACGACGCAGGCCGCTCAAGGTCGGCATGCGCGGATCGTCCCAGCCGGTCACCAGGCCTTCTTCGACGAGCTGCAGCAACTTGCGCTTGCTCATCACCGTGTAGCCGAGGCTCAGGCGGGCGAACTCAATCTGGCGGGGCAGCGTGCGCGGGAGGTCGAGCGACTGAAGCACCCAGTCGTAGAACGGCCGGTGGATCTCGAACTCGAGCGTGCAAATGGAGTGGGTGATGCCCTCCAGATAATCGCTGATCGGATGGGCGTAATCGTACATCGGGTACAGGCACCAGCGGTCGCCAGTCCGGTGGTGCGTGGCGTGGCGAATGCGGTACAGGGCCGGGTCCCGCAAATGGATGTTCGGCGACGCCATGTCGATGCGCGACCGCAGGGTGCGGGTGCCGTCGGGGAATTCGCCCTTCCGCATGCGCTCGAACAAATCGAGGTTCTCCTCCACGGAGCGATCGCGCCAGGGGCTGGGCTTGCCGGGCCGCTCGGGCACACCCCGGTACTCGGACATTTGCTCCGGGTTCAGGTCGCAGACATAAGCCTTGCCCCGGCGGATGAGTTCCACCGCGAAGGCCAGCATTTGCTCGAAATAGTCGGAGGCGAAGAACGGCTCCAGCGGACGGCCCGAGGCCTCCGAGGGCAGCACCGCCGTGCCGCTGACATCGCCGGGCACCTTGCGGCCCAACCGGTCATCGGCCCAGCCGCGGATCAACCAATCGACGTCGGCCTGGATGGACTCCACATACTCGACCTCTTCCTTGGTGGGATTGGTGTCGTCCATCCGCAGGTTGCAACGCCCGTGCGTCTCCCGCGCGATGCCGAAGTTGAGGCAAATCGACTTCGCGTGGCCGATGTGCAGGTAGCCATTGGGCTCCGGCGGAAAGCGGGTGACGCTGAGCGGGTGCTTCCCGGACTGCAGATCCTCCGCGACGATATCGCGAATGAAGTCTGCCGGGGCGGGAGGCGTCGTGGGTTCAGATTCCGACATACGAGTTCGACCCAGAGTCTTACGGCCACCCCCGGGGATGTCGAGAACCGCAGACGGGAGCGACTCATGCCCAAATGCCCCGCGGCCCGCGTCATCGCACAGGCTCAACAAGCCATCGGCGGCACGGGAAACCAAACATCTGGTCCAAGGGGGGCGGATCAACCCGTCGCTAAGCAATGGTCCCAATGATGTGCCTTCAGACGTCGCCAAGCCTTGGTCAAATGCTCGGGCTTCATGATGCGGCGCTTGCGCGGGTTCCACCTGTGGACCGCGGAAACCGCCGATTCGGCGGAATTCCGGGCATCCAGGTTGTCTCGCATGACCCAGTGCACCGAGCTGAGCAACTCCAGCCCATAGGGATCTTCAAAGCCCTCGATCAGTTGCGTCACGCGATCCATCCGTTGACGCATCAACTCATCGTTGACGAGAAATGATTCCGCCTCTTCGACGGCTCCTGGCAGCAGTTCGATCGGTTTGGTCGGCGTATCCTTTCCATCGCCGTATCCCTGCGTGTAGTGCTTTTCCAGGCGGATGAGAACCTGACGCAGATTCCGGGCGTAGGGGCCAAAGGTGCGCGCCTCGTATCGAAGCCGCAGCGGCTGTCCTGCAGACTGCAGGAAATACAACATTTTGTGGATTTCCAGGAGGCTGACAAATGGGTCCAACAGCCCTTTGAGATACCGATCCATCAACACGATCAACGCCGCCTGACCGACCGTCATTTTTGGCCGCTCGGTTTGATTGGGCATGGACTTCGCCTCGGGCGATCCGGCAGGAGCGAAGACCATCACCTGCACTGCAGGAAGAGCCGCAAACGTGGACTCGATGCGAGGTTTGACTTCATTCCAATCCAATCCGCCGTTGCCGCACCCCAACGGCGGAACGGCGATCGACTGGATCTGCAGTCGCTCGATCGTGGCAGCAAGGTCCTTGAGACCCATTTCGATGTCGGACATCCGGCTGGGAGAACGCCAATGACCTTTAGTTGGAAAATTGATGATCCATCGCGGTCCACCCGCCAGACCCCCCAGGTCAAAGATGTGGACTTCCCCCAGTTTGACCTGCCCCAATTTGCAATCCCTCTCGTAGGCCCGAAACATCTGCGGATAGGCCTGCTTGAACTGCAAGGCGATCCCCTTGCCCATGACTCCCACCGTGTTCACGGTGTTGACCAGAGCCTGTGTGGGTGCCTGCAGCAAATTGCCGTGCGTCAATTCAATCATGCCTCAGTAGTACCAGTCGGATTCGACGGTGACGGCCGGTTGGTGGCGTTGAGATTCCAATAGTTTTTGGACTTTTCTTTGGACTTCTTCGTTGTGACATCCAACGGCACTGACCCTGGTCCACGGAAAAAAATCCGCCACCAGGAACTCTGCCGCTTTTGGATTGGTCCGACCCGCCCAATCGGTGGCTCGAATGGCGCTCCAGTCAAGCCCGGTCAAGGCGCGAACATCGGCAAAAAAGGAGGTATGGAACGCTCCTGCAT
>Ga0247843_1007249_pt1 | contig 13805 bp, 8 predicted proteins | sample LaCruzMarch2017__FD_192420 | JGI IMG/M metagenome (GOLD analysis project Ga0247843, IMG submission 192420) | Freshwater microbial communities from meromictic Lake La Cruz, Castile-La Mancha, Spain - LaCruzMarch2017_8m | ecosystem: Environmental > Aquatic > Freshwater > Lake | place: Spain...
GGGCCGAGTGAATTGCGCATTGCCCCGTTGGTGGAGCGTTGCATGAGCGATGAGGTGACCGAGGTAATCCTGGCTCTGAGTACCACCATGGAGGGCGATACCACCAACTTCTATCTCTTTCGCCAATTGAAACCCTGCAATGTGAAGGTGAGCACCTTGGCGCGCGGTGTATCTATTGGTGGTGGACTCGAATTTACCGATGAAATTACTCTTGGTCGCTCGCTCGTGCTGCGTGTGCCCTACGAAAACTCATTGGGGCGGTAGTTTTTATCGAAAAATACAATCGGATTAGGATGTTGTAGTCAGGAGTGCCCTCGGTGGAACTCATAGAGCACTATCACAATTCGGATAGCCCTCTGTGGAACCCACGGAGCACTTTCGCAATTCGGAGAGTCCTCTGTGGAATCCACGGAGCATACACCGAACACGGTGTGCCTTCTTGGAAGTTCACGGAGCATACACCGAACGCGGTGTGCCCTCTGTAGAATCCACGGAGCATACACCGAACACGGTGTGCCCTCTTGGAAATTCACGGAGCACTCACCGAACACGGTGAGCCCTCTGTAGAATCCACGGAGCATACACCGAACGCGGTGTGCCCTCTTGGAAGTTCATGGAGCATACACCGAACGCGGTGTGCCTTGTAGTGTCCAAAGAACCAAATCACTTTCCCAAATTTCGGTTTTCTATTTTCTATCCTACCATTTCCCCCATCTTTGCCAACCTTATTTGTAGCGTACCGTGCAACTCTCTATTGTTATCGTCAACTATAATGTGCAGCACTTCCTCGAGTCGTGCCTGCAATCGGTAGTGGTGGCATGTGCGGGCATCGAAGCTGAGGTTTTTGTGGTGGATAACGATTCTGTAGATGGGTCGGTGGCTATGGTGCAGGCCAAGTTTCCACAGGTAAAATTGATTGCCAATAAAGAGAACCTTGGTTTTTCGCGGGCAAACAATCAAGCCATGCGGCTGGCAACAGGTGAGTTGATGCTGCTGCTCAATCCAGATACTTTGGTAGAGGCCGATACGTTTAGCAAGGTGATTGCGTTTATGAATGCGCATCCCGATTGCGGTGGGTTGGGCATTAAAATGGTGAATGGCAAAGGCCAGTTTTTGCCCGAAAGCAAGCGCAGTTTGCCCACTCCCGAGGTGGCGTTTTACAAAATCTTTGGGCTGTCGTGGCTGTTTCCAAAGTCAAAGCGGTTTGGGCGCTATCATCTCACCTATTTATCGAACGATCAAACTCATCAAATAGAGGTGCTGTCGGGTGCATTTATGCTAATGCGCAAGGCTGCGTTGGATAAAGTGGGCCTATTGGACGAAGATTTTTTCATGTATGGCGAGGATGTAGACCTCTCGTATCGCATCATCAAGGGTGGCTACAAGAACTATTACTACCCCGATGCGCGCATCATTCATTACAAAGGCGAGAGCACCAGGAAGGGCAGTTTGAACTACGTGTATGTGTTTTACAACGCCATGGCCATATTTGCGCGCAAGCATTTTTCGGCCGAGAGTGCGCGTATGTTTTCGTTGCTCATCAACGTAGCTATTGTAGTTCGAGCTTCAGTTGCGCTGGTGCATCGGTTTGCGAAAACAGTGGCCTTGCCGCTGCTCGATGCTTCTGTTTTGTACGCAGGACTGTACCTTATTGCTAGCTATTGGTCGGGCAGTGTGCACCAAGCAGATGGGTTGAGCTACCCCATCGAGTTCTACATGTTCGTGTTGCCAGCCTACATCATGGTGTGGCTTTTGGCGGTTTGGTTTGCTGGTGGATATGACAAACCCATCAAAATACAGCGCATTCTTACGGGGCTTTTATCTGGTTCGGCCATCATTCTTATCGCCTATGGATTGATGAGCGAAGACGTACGTTTTAGCCGTGCCGTGGTGCTATTTGGTGCGCTGTGGGCTGTGATTGCGCTTCCTATGATTAGAGTAATGCTGCATGGTCTCAAAATAAATGGCTTCAATTTGGCCAGCGAGCGCAATAGGCGATTTGCCATTGTAGGGAAAGAACAAGAGGTGACTCGAGTGGAGCAATTATTGAATGAAACCTTTCGCACGCCTCAGTTTATTGGGTTTGTAGCCTGCGACAACCAGCTTTTTGCCAATGCCTTGGGGGCAATCACCCAGCTGGACGAAATTATCCGCATTCACCATGTGACCGAAGTTATTTTCTGTGCGAAGGATATGCCCGCGCAGCAGATTATCGACATCATGACGCAGACCAAGCATCCTAATGTCGACTTCAAAATTGCTCCGCAAGAAAGCATGTTCCTCATTGGCAGCAATAGCATCAATACTGCTGGCGATCTCTACACCTTTGGGATGAACGCAGTGAGTAAGCCATCCAACCAACGCGTAAAGCGGCTGGTAGATGTGGCAGTGGCGCTGCTTCTATTGATTAGTGCGCCAGTGGCAATGTGGTTTTTGCACAATCCACTTGGGTTGCTACGCAATGTGGCGTTCGTCTTTCTGGGCAAATGCACATGGGTAGGATATGCCCAAGAGCAGCGTGCCGATCAAGATTTTCAACTGCCCAAGCTAGCGCGTGGAGTGCTTAGTCCGCTCGATGGGATGGACAATGGAAACTTGGATGCTGAGGGTTTGGTGCGCCTCAATATGCGCTACGCCAAAGATTATAGTGCCCTTAATGATTTAAGTATTGTGTTGAAAGGATTTCGGCAGTTGGGTAGATAATTGGGACCCAAATCGGTGCCCATAATCAAGCTATTCTTTCTCGTTTTTCACGATGCGCACCACCTTCACAAAGCGCTTTACGAAATAGTCGTAGCCATCCAATACCGATACTACAATGCCTTTGTGGTTGCTGGTTTGGCTATGGATAAACTTAATTGGTTCTCCTTTTTCCGAAACAATAATACCGGCATGCCCAATAGGGCGGCTCTTGGGGTCGCTGCCACCAAAAAGGATAATATCGCCTTTCTTACTCTCTGATAGCGGAATTTCTTTGCCTATGGCACCCATCTCTGAGGAAGAACGGGGTAATGACAGCCCTACTTTATCAAAAATATAGTTCACAAATCCACTGCAATCGAACCCTGCCAACGTGCGACCTCCATATTTGTAAGGTATGCCCACCAATGTTTTGGCATATGACATCAGGCTGTCTAGGTCAATATCAAAGCCAAGGTATTTGGTGCTGTCGTGCTTGCTCGATTCTGCAATTGCAATTTCCTTTTTGCTGGTTTCGGCCATCGCTGTACATGAAGAAAATAGCGTTACAACTACCATCAATGCCAACAAGGCCGAGTAAAGTATGCTGGTGCTTTTTGTCATCATTTTCTTAGGTGTTGCCAAAATGAGCAAACTATTTTTTCAGTGCAATACTAGCTGATTTGGCTTTAATCTTCTCGCTAGTTGGGAAGAATTTCGCTCCCCACACGTCCAACGTTTTGCGTGCCGAGTCCACGTAACTCTTCGCAATCAAAGCATCTGCAAAGCGAATAAGTCCATCTTCCAGTAGTGGAGCCGATACTTTGCTTGGTTTGTATTTTGGGTCTGAATATGCCAATGCCAATCCATTCATGGCATCCTTAATGTTGCGTTCGGCCTCACCTTCATTGCGGGTTAAGGTTTCTAACAAACCTTTGTAAAATAGGATGTTGAAGTCTTCAGGCATTGCTTTGTTGAGGTTTTTGTACGTGGTCACAGCCATTCTACGTTTCTTTTCGTCATCCACATAAGGAGCAGCCTCCACAATTGATGCTTTTTTCAATTCCTCAAAGTAATCGTAGTTGTCTTTAAACCATGTGCCATCTTTGTCTTTGGTGCGAAAACGGGTAGCGTATTTCACTGCGTCAAAAAGTGCTTTAGGATAGGCTTCCTTCAAGTTTGGGTCGTTTTCTACTTGGCTTATCTTGTAGAATGCCATGCTGGCGTACAAATAAGGCTCTGGGTCTTTTTTATACTTCTCATCTTCCATCATTGTGATGGCTTTGTCGCCCAAATCTTCCCATTTCTCACTGTTGTAAAGTTTCTCCAATTTGAAATCCATACCGCCTACCACTTGGGCCGACACAGACAATGTAGAAAGGGCAAGCGCAAAGGCAATAAAAAGTTTCATCAAAGAGTAATTTTGAATGATGTGTTAAAAAAGAGCAGCGCGAAAGTAAGAATCTCTTGTTGAACAATGCTTGATGTGGCTAGTCTATCTTAACAATTCGTAACGTTTTATCAACATGTTCGCTGGCAAATCGCACAAAATATAGTCCAGATGCAATGCCTTGCAGCGAGAGTTCGGGGGATGTAATAGTTCCGATTTTCACTGAGCGACCATAGGCATCCATAACGGTGTAATCCAAGCGCATTCCGTCATTCCAGCCTTTTAAGCGATAATCATTTTGTCCAGGATTGGGGTAGACTAGGAGGTCAGTAAGATTTGTTTCGTCTACACCAGCGGGCTCATCTCCCGAATACACAACGATGTTATCCACCAATAAGTGATTGCCTCGGCTGTTTGTAGTTTGAAATTTAAGAAGGATGCTTTCACCTGCGTAGTTACTTAAATCAACATAAGTTGTGGCCCATTCTGCTATCGAATCGGGCAGTTGATTGGCGCCAGTTTCTTCGTGGGTAGCAAGTTCTACTCCTCCTTTTCGATACACCGAATCCCACGAACTTCCGCAATCTGCGGAGAGCAAAATGGCTAGTGTATCCTCAAAAGTGGAATGAAAGACGCTGTAGAAATGATCAAATCGAAGGGTAGATGGAACTGTTGCATCAGCTAGCGGAAGCAACGGGCTTATGATTCCATCTTTTTGAAAAAGTTTTGGTTGGTAATTACCTAAGTCCACATGGGCCGAAATAGTGCTCCAATTCGGGCCTTCAATTGTAAGTGTATCCCACGTAGTTTTTCCATCTGGATTTTCGAGTATCCACTTATCGTCTTTGAATGTCACGGTTTCAAAATTCTCGAAGAAAGGCATAGATTCTTCTGTCCGTCTGTTAAAGCGATACATTGAGTGATTATTGTGCCTATCCAATTCTGTTTCATCATTGGTAAGCGCAGTGCGACACCATATTTCGGTTAATCCATTTCCTGCCAGGCTAATATTGCCCAAAACCACATCTACCGTTTGGCCTGAACCAAGCGTTCCATTCCATGTGAAGTTTTGGTCAGATTGGCCTACTTGGCCAAAGGTTATGGCGACTTCTGTAATGGTTTGCAGCCCATGATTGAATAGTCGCAAGGTAGGAGTGATGGCATTTGCGCAGCTGAAGTTTTCTTGCGGTGAAATAACTTTAGCAGCTAAATCCCAATCGTTTGCTAATGGAGGAACGGGAATAAAGGTCTGTGATAGATAATTGTATGCGGATTCAAGGTTAATCATGCCCATCCCAAAGGTGTTGTCTTCGCCTGCATCGCCAAGATCTATAGCAGAGTAGTACAAGGCAAGTAAAACTTCTTCGCCTGTTGCCATTGGAAACGCTTCTTTAAGCAACAAAACCGCACCTGCTGTGTGGGGCGATGCCATAGATGTGCCAGAATATGTTGCATACAATCCATCCTCTACCGAGGATCGAACGTCTTCGCCTGGAGCAGAAACTTCTGGTTTGATAGCCAACGAGCCTTCGCCACCACACACCGAAGGCCCATGGCTAGAAAAATTGGCAATAGGGTAGGTAGAAGTGTTTCCGTTCAATGCTCCAACAGTAAATGTGTTTACAAGCCCTGTGTTGATGTAGTTTGGAGTGCCGATGGTGGATGCTCCTGGGCCTTCATTGCCAGCGGCAAATACATTTGCAATACCCGCCAATTCAACTGCTGTAAGCACATCGGCAACTACACTAGTACACACAAGGGTATCTGCTGGAGGGTCGAAACCCCAAGAGTTGTTGATTACATCTGGAACATCGTTTAATGTAGATGGGTCGCCATCGGGGTCGATTGCCCATTCAAAGGCATAAATGAAATCAGTGAGCGGTTTTAAATCAGCCAAGTTGCTTACCACTGGATCAGAACAAATGAAGTTGGCGTTGAACGCTACACCTATAGTATCGGCAGTGGCGGGGTCGAGCCCCATCATGGTTCCAGTAACGTGCGATCCATGCGAACTCGATTTATCTCCCGGAACGGGCAAATCATACGGAAACCATGTTTGGGCCAAAGGATAATGGGTGTATAGAAATCTATCACGAATGGCAGGGTGGTCGGGCCACACGCCAGTATCTAAAGTATAGGCAATGCGGTTGCGACCAGTGTAACCTAGGTTCCACATAAATCGCGCACCGATAGCTTCCAATCCGGGTTCAATTCCGCCTAACGATTTAACAGAAGATGCAGGTTCCATTTTTGGAAGGTCGATGGGGCTAAGTTTCCAACGGCTATCTAAATCAATGATTTCAATGGCGGTGTTTTGTGCTAAGAGCATTATTAAAGTGCGACTAGCATCAAGCGTTATTATATTCCTAATCCACAGTTTTTTAATGTTTGAAACTTCTTCCAGGTGCTGATTTGAAAACGCTTGAATTTGGTTTAGAATGGGCTGCTGTGTTGTCTTGGCATGTGCTTGCAGAGTTTGAGAAACCAGTTGAGCACGCTCGTTCACGGGTAGCCTTGTGGCGTTAATTTGAGTTTTTAATGCTTCTAAATCGGCCTTTTCCTCAAGCACGAGTTGAACCCGAAACATGTCACGAGCAGTCGCACTTTCCAATTCCTGTTTTAGGAAACTGCTGAGACGCTCTTGCGCCATAGTTTGAGGAATAATGAGAAACGGTAGCGCTATTGCGAGTAACAATTTTTTCACGGTCGAAGATTAAAGATGCACCTTCAAAAGTAGAAGTTATATCAACAAATGGAGCAAATGCTATGATAGCAATGCATATTCATTTGGTTGTAGCATCTTTGTGAGGCATGAAAAAGCTCCTTGTAATCACCTACTATTGGCCGCCAAGTGGAGGTGCAGGAGTGCAGCGTTGGCTCAAGTTTGTGAAATATCTGGCCCAAATGGGCTGGGAAATCCATGTGATTACGGTGGATGATGCGGTTGCTACCTATCCGCATCGCGATTCATCCTTGCCAACCACTATTGAAGGAAATGTCACGGTTTACCGCACGTCTACTAGCGAGCCGTACCGTTACTATTCCATGCTTTCGGGCGGAAAAGTGCCATCGGCTGGGTTTGCAAACGAAGCCACAGGAAGTTCGGCCGGAATACTAAAACGCTTTGCTCGGTTTGTGCGCGGCAACGTGTTTATTCCAGACCCGCGAAAAGGCTGGAACTCCTATGCCATCAAAAAGGCAAAAGAAATTATTGATGCGAATGGAATACAGGTAGTGGTTACTACATCGCCACCGCATTCTACCCAACTGATTGGTTTAGAATTGAAAAAATGCCGTGACATAAAGTGGATTACCGATATGCGTGATCCATGGACGGGCATCTATTATGCTTCCGAATTGCTGCAAACCGCTTGGGCCGAGCGCCAAAACGCTAAAATGGAGCGCGAAGTATTGCTCACTGCAGACCATATTATCACGGTGAGCAATCAATTGAAGCGCGATTTCATGAAGCTAGTGCCAGATTTATCTGCCAATGGCATTTCGGTAATTCCAAATGGCTATGATCCAGATGATTTTACTAATAACCAGTCTGTAGACAACGCATTTACTATCGGGTATATGGGTACCATCACCACTCAATATGATATAGCTGCCTTGGTGTCGGTGCTCAAAAGCATGGAGCAAAGTATTACACTACGCTTTATTGGGGAAGTTCCTATGGATATTCAATTTTCTCTAAAAGAAACAGGACATAATTGTGAATTCACAGGCTATTTGCCGCACGATGAGGCGCTGCGTAAGGCTTCGTCCTGTGCCATGTTGCTCTTGGTTATTCCCAAAGTGGCAGGTAATAGCGGCATAGTTACAGGTAAAATTTTCGAATACGTGGCATTGAAACGCCCAGTGTTGGCCATTGGCCCTATAGGAGGCGATGCTGCCGCAATTTTGGCGGAAACCGAAGCTGGACAAATGTTCGATTATTCAGATAGCTCAGGTATACAGTCATTTATCCAATCTGCCATGCAGAAATCTGATAAAAAAGGGGGTACTGCCTCGGAAATTTATTCTCGAATAGAGCTCACCAAGAAGTTGGAGCATTTATTACAACATACACTTGGCAACTGAATGGATATTTATCGTCCTTTTCGTCAATGAGCTTCATTCTACTATTAGTGCGTTTCACTTTACTTTTCATTTTGGTAGGAGTAACCGCGCAGGCTCAAGATTTATTGAATGGCCTTATTGTGCATTACCCCATGAATGGAAACGCGCTGGACGTTGGTCCCAATGGCTTTCATGGAAGTGTAAACGGAGCTATTCTTGGCCCGGATCAAGATGGCAATGCCAATAGCGCTTATTATTTTGATGGTGTAAATGATTTCGTAGATTTTCCCATTGATCCACTTTTGAAACCTCAGTTTCCATTTACAGTGGCTTGTGTGGTGAGGTATGACAATGTTCAAATTTTAGATGACGCCCATGTGTTTACTACCGATTTTTCTGAGAACAACTACTGTGGAGCTTTCTCTTCTATAGTAGGGGATAGGCAAACTATTAGCTTTGGAGGAAGTGCTGGAAATACTAATCCATCAAGTAGAAGAACAAAGACTGGGACGTCCATTTTAAACTCTATGCAATGGTATCGGATTACCTTCATTGTTAGGGGTAGTTCAGATATGGAGATATATCTTGATTGTATCAACGATGGAGGAACTTATTCGGGAACAGGCCCCACCGCAATCCAATATTCAAATATCCCTGGATGTCTTGGTCGAATGGATACTGATTTTAGCGGGCCATCCAATTACTTCAAGGGTGCTATTAGCGATTTTCGGATGTGGAACAGGGAACTTACGGAGTTGGAGATCACTTACATGTGCGACCAACCATGCTTCTCGCAGGTGTCTCCCAACGATACAATCTGCGTAGGAGAAAGTACTCTCATGACCGCTCAAACAACTGTTTTCAATGGTTGGGCAGATGCAACCGCGCCTAATCTCATCCTATCGATGGACACGTTTCTTACTGTTTCCCCGTTGGAGACCACACTCTATCTCGCCTATTCCGATTGCGGCACCGACAGTGTGACCATTCAAGTGGATACCGTAGTTCAGCTTGACTTGGGAAGCGATACGTTGCTTTGCCCCGAGCAAACATTGGTATTGGGCAATGGGGCAAGTACATACCCATTTCAGTGGCAAGATGGGAGCATTGGCAATTCATTTCTGGTAGAATCAGAAGGATCTTTCTGGGCAACATATTCCAATGCCTGCGGTACTGATAAAGATACAATTGATATCACATATAGCGATTACGCATTGGATCTTGGGCCTGATGTTGAGTTATGTCTCGGGGAAGATCTGGAATTGATGGCAGATTCCATTTCTCCAATCATTCTACTGTGGTCTGATGGTTCAGCTAATGCCTCTTTTACTGTCGATACGAGCGGTACATACTGGATCAGTGTGACCGTTGATGGTTGTGTTTTCTTGGATAGCATTTCCGCAGTATTCAACGACACGCCATCGGTCGACCTCGGGCCGGATATGCTCCTGTGCAATGGGGAAAGTGCCTTTCTTGAGGTGGATGTTCCTAATGCAGAAATCGTTTGGATGGACAACTTGACCCAGTTAGTACTTTCTGTCTCGGCCACTGGCGAATATTGGGCAAGTGTTACTGTTTCAGGGTGCCCATCGGTGTATGATACCATTTCGGTGGAGGCCATTTCGGTCATTGTGGACATAGGAGACGATGCCGTGCTATGTCAAGGAGACACGGTAGCTTTTGATGTTGAAGTGCCCGGAGGCCAGTATCTATGGGAGAACGGATCAACATCACCTATGCGTCAGGTCAGCGTGGGAGGTGAATATGCTGTGGAGGTGTCTGTTCAAGGCTGTGTTTCAGTGGACACCGTCAATCTGACCTTCAATACAGCGGTGGCAGTCGACCTTGGCGGAGACACTACCCTCTGCCCTGAAGCTCAGATGGTCTTGGAAGTGGAACCCGGAATCGCGGAGGTACTGTGGAGCGATGGACAATCAGACTCGTTGATGAATGTGAATTCTGAAGGGATCTATTGGGTCAGTCTTCAGGTTGATGGCTGTGAACCAGTAGTCGATTCTGTTATTGTTGCTATATGGCCTGTGGTGACGGTGGATCTTGGGCCTGACCAGACAATTTGTTCAGGCGACACGGTAGAACTGTATCCCCAGTTGACGGGGAGCATGGATTATCTATGGAATACGGGAGATGTCACTCCATCATTGACGGTATCCTCGGCATCCGAATTCTGGCTTGCCGTCACGAACAATGGATGCACCTTTAGCGACACTGTAGAGATATTCCTACAACCGCTGCCTGAGGTTTTTCTTGGTCCCGACAGTACTCATTGCTTTGCTGAACCCTTCCGGCTTTGGGCCAATGTCTCCGCATCTGCAACATTGGTGTGGAATGATGGGTCAACTGCCGATACACTGATGGCCTTGGACGCGGGGCAATATTTCATTGATGTCCTGTTGAACGGATGCGCGGCCTCAGACACCATTGTTCTGGAATCCGACCCCTGTGCGCTTGATTTTACAATGCCGAATGTGTTCACTCCGAATGGTGACGGACTGAATGATACTTTCCGACCCGACAGTCTTGCCAATGCGTCCCGAATAGGTATCTGGATATATAATAGATGGGGCCTTCTCTTGTTTGAGACGGATAATCTGGCAGGTGGTTGGGACGGACGTACGTCCTTAGGCGCAGAAGTACCCGTTGGAACTTATTTTTGGATAATTGAAGTTATTTCTTTTGAAGGTATTGAGAATCGTTCTCACGGATACTTGACATTATTAAGATAGGAAGAACATGGTGTTCACAAACCGCACATTACTTGGCATCCTCATTATTTTTCTTGCGGTTGGCAAAGAGACTTTAGGGCAAGATTTGTTGAATGGCCTCATTGTGCATTACCCCATGACTGGAAATGCACAGGACTTTGGCCCAAGTGGTTTTCATGGCACCGTTAATGGCGCTGTGCTTGGCCCTGATGGGGATGGTAATCCAAATAGTGCGTACTATTTTGATGGGGTGGATGATTTTATCGATTTTCCAATTGACCCTTTATTAAAGCCGCAATTTCCGTTTACAGTGGCCTGCGTAGTTCGCTATGATGATGTAACTATTGTGGATGATGCTCATGTCTTCACTACAGATTTTTCTGAAAACAATTACTACGGAGCATTTTGTTCCTTAGTAGGGGAAAGGCAAACTATAAGTTTTGGTGGTGGGGCCGGAAATACGAATCCTGCTAGCAGAAGAACCAAAACAGGCATGTCGCAACTAAATTCCATGCAGTGGTATAGAATTACATTCATTGTTCGCGGAAGCATGGATATGGAGATTTATCTAGATTGTGTCAATGATGGTGGAACTTATTCGGGAACAGGCCCCACCACGCTCCAATATTCAAATATCCCTGGATGTCTTGGTCGAATGGATACTGATTTTAGCGGACCATCCAATTACTTCAAGGGTGCTATTAGCGATTTTCGTATGTGGAACCGGGAACTTACGGAGTTGGAGATCACGTATATGTGTAACGAGATAGACCCTTGTATAACTTCAATTTCGTCCGATACAACTATTTGTTTAGGTAGCGCTGCATTGCTCCAAATTCAATCTACTGATTTTGTGGGTTGGGCCGCTGCCACTGCCCCAACAGTTGTTTTTTCTACCGACCCAAACACACTTGTGAGTCCCAACGTAAATTCCATCTACCTAGCATACACGCTGTGCGACACCGTGCCTGTGCAAGTTCAGGTTTTAGAAGCGCCTGTGGTCGATTTTCAATTATCCATCGATTCAGGATGCCAACCCTTGCAAGTGCATTTTGGCGATTCATCCGTAATTGCCGCAGGTGCAACCGTGTCGTGGAATTGGGATTTTGGGGATGGAACTAACTCACAACTCCAACATCCAAACCATCAATACACCTCAGCCGGAATTTTTGATGTGTCGCTCACTGTGGCATACAATGGTGGCTGCTCGGCCATTTTTCAAGCCCAAAATGCAGTTAGTGTAAGCGCTTCGCCTATTGCTGCATTTTCATACACACCAACTGTGGTCAACGTGCTTGGGCCCGAGGTGCAGTTTGGCAATCAATCTGTAGGTGCCACCAGCTGGCAATGGAACTTTGGAGATGGCTTCATTTCAAATCAGCAGCATCCTGCGCATACTTTCGAAGATGCGGGCATATTTTTGGTTGAACTGATAGCTATAAACGATGCGGGTTGTGCCGATACCACCCATCGGTATTATGAGGTGAAACCAGTATTCACCATCTATGTGCCCAGTGCATTTACCCCTGGCGGAAATAGGAAAAACGAAGTGTTTTATGCCTATGGCGAAGGCGTCACCAAGTTTCGGATGCGCATTTTTAACCGTTGGGGTATGGAACTTTTTCGTTCCGAAAATATCCTAACCGGTTGGGATGGCACCTACCTTGGGCAGCCCGCGCAAATGGGCGTGTACACTTGGAAAATCGATGCTTCTTCCGATTTTGGGGAAGAATTTAACGAGGTTGGTAGGGTTACTTTGCTTCGATAATCATTATACCAAATATGTTGCTTTCGACTTTCGAGCGAAATCATATAAATATGTTTTTTTTCTGTAGGTATCCGTAACCTTTAGTTTGGCGATTCATAAGGTATTTCCTTTACAGTGCTGTTCAAAGCCATGAAATACGAATCTTTAAGAATCGAAACGTCATTTGGAGAGTTGGAATTTGTTTCTTTCTAGTCATCGCCTGGTTGGCCTTAAAAGTCCTAGGATTTTACGAATTTGTAAGTGAATAGTGAAATGTACTTTTGTCCGCATCAACAATGATTCTGACGTATGTCGCAGCTAAAAAGTAAGGAAGAAGTAAAAGGATTTTATGACAAATTTGAAAGTGAAGAAATAGGACTGCATCTGTCCATCCGCCATTTCACCATTTTCAAGGAACTGGTGTATTCAGGATTGAAAAAACATCATCAGGTGCTAGAAGTGGGCAGCGGATATGGCCCAGTTACGCATTTGATGGCAAGCTATCTCAAAAACGGGTCGGTTCTGGCCACGGACATTAGTGAAGGGAGAATTTCTGCCGCTAAACAATTACTCAAGAAACATCAGAATATTGACTATGTAGTAGCTGATGTGGCCGAGTTTAATTCAGATAAGAAATTCGATGCTATTGTTCTTCCCGATGTGTTGGAACATATTCCAATGGACGACCACGACCGACTGTTTGGAGCCTTTGCCCGCATGTTGAAGCCTGATGGATTCATTTTTATTCACATTCCGCATCCTCTTTGTATTGATTACATCCGCAACCACGAACCGGAAACCTTGCAGATTATAGATCAAGCAATTAGTTCCGATTTGTTGATGCAACGCTTCTACAAACATGGATTCTATTTAGTTCGGCTTGAGTCTAGAGCTTTGTCTCGTTCGTTCGCAGATTATCAGGTCATTGTGTTCAAGCGGAATCTGCCATATTTAGGCTACAAGCTACAGCCACAATTCAAGATTATTTGGCGTAAGCTCTGGCGCAGGGTGTTTTGGTGGAAGAGCTGCATGTAATGCTACCCAAACTACTATATCTACATCCGCAATCCTCTACTTTCATTCGAAAGGACATTAATTTCCTATCGCACCATTTCGCGATAAGGGAGCATGGTTTTCTTTTGCAGAATAAAGCGCTGTTGCCACGTATGTTCTTAAGGCAGCTGCTTTTCCTCGCATTACA
>Ga0247843_1007251_pt1 | contig 13799 bp, 10 predicted proteins | sample LaCruzMarch2017__FD_192420 | JGI IMG/M metagenome (GOLD analysis project Ga0247843, IMG submission 192420) | Freshwater microbial communities from meromictic Lake La Cruz, Castile-La Mancha, Spain - LaCruzMarch2017_8m | ecosystem: Environmental > Aquatic > Freshwater > Lake | place: Spain...
CACGGAGAGGATCACGCGTTTCATGGTATGCTGGATGTGAACGGTGCGTTGCCGGTGAACCGTCGGCAAGTGCCGTTGCAATTGCTGGAATCAGAAACGGAGTTCAACCGCTTTCGGAAGCATCGGAGGGACAGGCTCCTTGGGAAGCATCGGAGGGGGCATCGGAAGGACAGGCTCCTTGGGGTCATTTGTTGGGGGTGGGACGATGGGTGGAACTTCCGCCCGTGGAAGCCTGGGAGAGGGTGATGGAGCAAAACCTGCCGTCGGGAAGGCAAGATCGGGGCAGTCGGCGATGCAGGGGGTTCCCAAAGTGCGGGTGCTGTGCCGACGATGGAATTGGTTGAAAACACAAGCGCCCGTCCTGCCCGGGCTGCCTCCGCCTCCGAGATCCAGGCCTGCTCGCACTGCGGGTTGCCTTGCGGCGAATCCACCTTGCGCCGAGGTGCACGGCGCTTCTGCTGCGCCGGGTGCCAGACTGTCTTCGAGTTGCTCACTGAGGGCGGCCTGGATGAGTTCTACCGGCTGGGAGGGGCTCAGGGAGTTCGAGGGGGTGGGGCGGAGGAGGAGGGGAGGTTCGCGTTTTTGGACGCTCCGGAGGTGCGCTCTGCGTTGGTGGACTACTCCGATGAACGACGGACTCGGGTGACATTCCGGGTTCCGGCCATCCATTGCGTGGCCTGCGTGTGGCTCTTGGAGCATGTGTTCCGTCTGCGCCCGGGGATCGGCGACTCTTCGGTCAATTTCCTCCGTCGGGAGGTGGCGTTGAGCTTCGATCCATCGGTGCTCCGGCTGAGTCAGGTGGGGTCGCTGCTGGCGTCTTTGGGGTATGAGCCGGACTTGCGCGCGTCGGATCTGGAGGGCTCCGAAGTTCGGCCGGTTTCGCGGCGGTTGTGGTTGCAGTTGGGGGTAGCCGGTTTCGCCTTCGGCAACACCATGCTGCTGAGTCTGGCCATATATCTGGGACTCGACAGTGTCAGTGGCCCGGCGTTCCGGCATCTGGCGGGTTGGATCAGCTTCATCCTGTCAATTCCGGTGGTGACGTTCAGCGCATGGGACTACTACAAGGCAGCTTGGACAGGCCTTCGGCAGCGGGTTCCGGTGATCGAGATTCCGATCGCATTGGGCATCCTTGCGTTAATGGGCCAGAGCGTGTTCGAGGTGTTTTCTCGCCGGGGCGAAGGCTATTTCGACTCTCTGGCCGGGCTTCTGTTCTTTCTGCTGTGCGGGCGGCTGTTCCAGCAGAAGACCTATGCTCGATTGGTGTTCGACCGCGATTATCGGTCGTTCTTCCCATTGGCAGTTACTCGTTCCTCGGAGCGGGGTGAGGAGAGGGTGGCAGTGGCTCAAGTGGCTGTCGGTGATCGTCTGATCCTGCGCCATGGTGAGCTGGTTCCGGCCGATTCGCGGTTGCTCCATGGCGAGGCCCGGATCGATTACGCCTTCGTCACCGGCGAATCGCAGCCAGAGTCGTGCGCTCTGGGCGGGGTGCTTTTTGCTGGGGGGCGACAAACGGCCGGGCGCATCGAGGTGGAAATCCTCAAGCCGGTTTCCCAGGGCTATCTCACCTCGCTGTGGAACCAGGAAGCCTTCCAGAAGGTCCATTCGGTCGACCCGGTGGACCGTATCACCGAGGCCTACAGTCGCCGGTTTTCACTGTTGCTCTTGGTGATCGCCAGCGGTGCCGCGGCCGCATGGTGGGTCGTGGGTGATGGGGTCCGGGCCGTCCAGGCGCTGGTTTCGGTGCTCATCGTGGCCTGTCCTTGTGCATTGGCGCTGGCCTCGCCGTTCACTTTGGGAACGGCCCAGAGGGTGCTGGGGCGACTGGGAATCTACCTCAAGAATCCGTTCGTTCTGGAGACCTTGGCGCGGGTGGATTGCGTGGTTCTGGACAAGACCGGAACCCTGACGCAGACGGGTGCGGCTGCGGTCCGTTGGGATGGGGAGCCCCTCGATTCGTTGGAAATCCGCAGGATCCGTGCGCTCATCGCCCAGTCCAATCATCCGTTGTCCGGTCGGGTCCGCGAATTCCTAGAAGCTCAGGAACTGTCCGCAATCGAGTCGGTTTCCGAGTTTGTCGAGACCCCGGGTCGGGGAATCTCCGGTTCCGTGCACGGTCTCTCGGTGGTGGTGGGTTCGCTCGACCACCTTCGCGATCACGGTGTGGACTTTGCCAATGGGTCTCACGAGACCTCGGTGGCGGAGTCGGCCGGAAGCCGAGTCTACGTGGCTTTGGAGGGGCGATATCGCGGGTTCTTCGTGGCGGGCCATCCGCTGCGTCCGGGGATCGAGTCGTTAATCGGCGTCCTTCAAACCCGTGCCGAGTTGGCGTTGCTCAGCGGGGACAATGCCGCCGAGGCGGAGCGCTTCCGAACGCTGTTCGGGTCGTCCGCAGCCCTCCATTTCAATCAGAGTCCATCGCAGAAGCTGGAGTTCGTCCGCCAGCGTCAGACGGACGGCGGCCGGACGGTGCTCATGATCGGCGACGGGTTGAATGATGCCGGAGCTCTGCAACAAGCCGATGTGGGTGTGGCGGTCGTGGAGGAGGCGGGAGCATTCTCGCCTGCCAGCGACCTCATCCTGGCCGCACATCGGGTTCCGGACTTGGACCGCATCCTGGGTTTTGCGGATGCCTCGGTCGGGTGGGTCCATCGGGGGTTCCTCATCTCGGGGCTCTACAATGTCGTGGGCATTTCGATCGCGGCTTCCGGTCGACTCTCCCCCTTGGTGTGCGCGGTGTTGATGCCGCTAAGTTCCTTCACGGTCGTATCCTTCTCGGTGCTGGGCATCGAATGGCTGGGACGCCGCTGGTTTCCAGCCCCGTCGAGGACCCGACCATGAGTGTGCTGCTGCTGCTCATCCCCCTGAGCGTTCTGATCGCTGCTTGTTTTTTAGCGGCCTTCTTCTGGGCCGTCCGGTCTGGGCAGTACGAGGACACTTGCACGCCCGCACTGAGGATTCTCACGGACGACGCGCCGTCGGCCATTGCTCTGCCAGTTGCAAAACCTGATCAGGTCTCGCCAAGCCTGGGTGAGCCTCTGATGCCTGCGACACCGGAAATTCAAAATGCTTTGGACGCATCGTTCCGGAGGTCTCAGGCGCCTCCGGTCTGAGACACCAAGACACGGCAACCTTCCCATGAATCAGGATACATTCCGTTACGACAACCGCATTGTTCGCGCATTCGCCATCGCCACCGTCATCTGGGGGTTGATTGGATTCTTGGCTGGCCTGTTGATCGCCTGCCAGTTGTTCCTGCCGGAGCTCAACCTCAACCTTCAGTACACGACCTTTGGTCGGCTGCGGCCGCTCCACACCAATGCCGTGATCTTCGCCTTCGTGGGCAACGGGTTGTTCATGGGCATCTACTATTCGCTGCAGCGGCTCTGCAAAGCCCGGATGTTCAGTGACGGTCTGGGGTGGTTCCACTTCTGGGGCTGGCAGGCCATCATCGTCGCCGCGGCCGTCACGCTGCCCCTGGGTCTGACCTCCAGCAAGGAGTACGCCGAGCTGGAATGGCCCATCGACATCGCCATCGCAGTGGTCTGGGTGGCGTTCACGGTCAACCTCATGGGCACCATTGTGAAGCGCCGTGAGAAGCACCTCTACGTCGCCATCTGGTTCTACATCGCGACGGCGGTGACGGTCGCTCTGCTGCACATCGGCAACTCGCTGGCGGTGCCGGCCGGCCTCTTTAAAAGCTACTCCATTTACGCCGGCGTCCAGGATGCGTTGGTGCAGTGGTGGTACGGCCACAATGCCGTGGCCTTCTTCCTGACCACTCCCTACCTGGGCCTGATGTACTACTTCTTGCCCAAGGCTGCGCAGCGCCCGGTGTTTTCTTACCGCCTGTCCATCATCCACTTCTGGGGCCTGATCTTCATCTACATCTGGGCCGGGCCGCACCACTTGCTCTACACCGCTCTGCCGGACTGGGCGCAGTCCTTGGGCATGGTGTTTTCGGTGATGCTCGTCGCGCCTTCTTGGGGTGGAATGCTCAATGGGTTGCTGACCTTGCGCGGTGCCTGGGATCGCGTACGCCAAGACCCCATGCTCAAGTTCATGGTGGTGGCCCTGACCGCCTATGGCATGGCCACGCTGGAAGGTCCGCTGCTGGCGATCAAGAGCGTCAACGCTCTGTCCCACTACACCGACTGGACCATCGCCCACGTCCACACGGGGGCCCTCGGGTGGAACGGGTTCTTCACCTTCTCCATGCTCTACTGGTTATTCCCTCGGTTGTACCGCACCGAGCTCTACTCGGTGAAGCTGGCGAATTGGCATTTCTGGGTCGCCCTCTTGGGCATGATGTTCTACGCGGTGCCGATGTATTGGAGCGGCATCACGCAGGGCTTGATGTGGAAGCAGTTCACTGCCGACGGATTCCTCCAGTACCCGAACTTTCTGGAGACCGTGCTCCAGCTCTTTCCGATGTACCGCCTGCGGGCTATCGGCGGGACATTGTACATCATCGGGGCCTTCATCATGGCCTACAATTTGTGGAAGACCGCTCAGGCCGGATCCTTCGAGGAAGAATCCGAGGTGGTCGTGCCCGCGAAGATTTCCTCCCAGGCCGAGACGGGGACACCGGGCAAGTTCGCCTGGGGACACCGATGGCTGGAGGCCCGTCCCTTGACCATGACGGCCTTGGCCTTCGTCGCAGTATTGGTGGGTGGTTTGGTCGAAATCGTGCCCATGTACCTAGTGAAGGAGAACGTGCCCACCATCACCGGAGTTCGTCCCTACACCCCGCTCGAAGTCATGGGACGCGATCTCTACATCCGGGAAGGCTGTGTCGGATGCCATTCCCAGATGGTCCGCCCGTTCCGTTCTGAGACCGAGCGCTATGGGGAATATTCCAAGGCCGGTGAGTTCGTGTACGACCATCCCTTTCTCTGGGGTTCCAAGCGCACCGGTCCGGACTTGCATCGCGTCGGCGGCAAGTACCCGGATGCCTGGCACTTCAACCACATGGACAATCCCCGGAGCACCTCGCCCGGGTCCATGATGCCGCGTTACTCGTGGCTCCTGGATCAGAAGATCGACATGGCCGCCGTCGCGCCCCGTATTGCTGCCTTGCGCTCGGTGGGGGTTCCCTATCCGGCGGGCTATGAAACCCAGGCGATGGTGGATCTGAAACAGCAGGCCGCCGTCATCGTGACTGGCCTCAAGACGGCGCGGATCGAGACCCAGCCCGACCGCGAGATCATCGCCTTGATCGCCTACCTGCAGCGCTTGGGCACCGACATCAAGGCCTCAAAACCCACCGCTCAGGCGACAGCCTCCCTTCAGCCATGATCAAGAACATCCTCACCCACACCGGGGGCATCGCCCTGTATGGCATCGTTTCGATTTGCCTCTTCTTCGCGGTGTTTGCCGCCGCTGTCCTCTGGACCCTGGCCCAGCGGGCGAGCCATGTCCGTCACATGGGAGAACTCCCGCTGAACGACGGTGAAATCCGCCCCTTCTCACCCTCCGCATCCAAGACCCATGAATAAGGACCCGAACGATCCGCTCCTGATGGACCACGAGGCCGACGGCATTCGTGAACTCGACAACAACCTGCCGCGTTGGTGGGTTTGGTTGTTCGTTCTCTGCACAGTCTTTGCCGTCGGGTACATGGTGTATTACCACGTGCTGCGGGTGGGCCCGCTGCAGGCAGCCGAATACCAGGCTGAGGCAGCCGAGGGCGCTGCCCTGAAGAACGCCGCACTGGTGCGGTTTGAATCCGATCTGGCGACGTTGAAGCCGGTCTCGGACGCCGCCGTCTTGGAACAGGGGAGGCAGTCCTTCGCCAATCTCTGTGCCCCGTGCCACCGGGCCGATGGTGGTGGCCTGGTGGGGCCCAACCTCTGCGACTCGGTCTGGAGCCATGGGTCCAATTACGTGGACACGGTCCAAGTGATCATCAATGGCGTTGCCGAGAAAGGGATGCTCAGTTGGCGCGGGGTACTCAAGCCGGCCGAGATCCAAGCGGTGGCCAGCTACATCTACACGCTGCGCGGCAGCAATCCCCCGGATCCCAAGCCCCCGGAAGATCCCTCGAATCCGGTTGTTCCCATGGATTTCGAGTGAAGAAGGATCCGGGGTCCGTCCGAGGACTCTTCGCCATGAAAACTTCCACTGACCGGTCTCCGAAAGAGACAGCGGATTCGATCCCGGAACAGACCGGCAGCCTGCATGAGGTGGATTGGCGGGATTTCCGCGATCACATCGCGACCGCTGACAAAGATGGACGCCGTCGTTGGCTATTTCCCAAGGCCCCATCGGGTATCTGGCATCGACGGCGTGCCGGGTTCGCCGCGTTCCTGATCGTCCTGATGTTCGCCGGGCCTTGGATTCGCATTCAGGGCAACCCTCTCCTTTTGTTCAATCTGGCGGAGCGGCGCTTTTCTATCCTGGGTCAAATTTTCTGGCCCCAAGACTCGGGGGTGTTTGCGGTGGCCATGCTGGTGTTCATCAGTGGCATCGTGGTCTTCACGGTCGCCTTCGGTCGCCTGTGGTGCGGGTGGGCTTGCCCGCAGACGGTCATGATGGAAATGGTGTTCCGGAAGGTGGAGTACCTCATCGATGGCGATTCGGCCGCCCAGCGATCCTTGGCTGCGGCACCCTGGACCGTGTCCAAGACCGCCCGCCGCTTGTTCAAACACGCGGTGTTTTTCGGCCTCTCCTTCATCGTGGGGAACACCCTGTTGGCCTACATCATTGGCAGCGAACAGCTCCTGGCCATCCAGTTCGAGGATCCTCGGAAGCATTGGGCAGGACTGACCTTCATGATGCTGTTCTCACTGGTCTTTTACGCCATCTTCGCCCGGTTCCGGGAACAGGCTTGCACCTTCATTTGTCCTTATGGGCGATTCCAGTCGGCGTTGCTGGACGAGAACTCCTTGGTGGTGGCCTACGATCGCTGTCGGGGCGAAAAGCGGGCGACGCTGCATCGGGATCAGGGTGTTGACGCCCGGAAGTCCTCCGGCTTTGGAGACTGCGTCGATTGCCGTCAGTGCGTGGCGGTGTGTCCGACGGGTATCGACATCCGGGACGGGACGCAAATGGAGTGCGTGAACTGCACGGCGTGCATTGATGCCTGCGATTCCATCATGCTCAAGGTGGGGCGGCCGACCGGGCTGATCCGCTTTGCCTCCCAGAACAATTTGGAACGGGGCGAGCCCCAGCACTTCACCCCGCGCATGGCCCTGTACTCGGTCGTTCTGGCGGCGCTGATTGGTGTCTTCCTGTGGTTGGTGTTTTCGCGCTCACCGGTGGAGACGACCTTCCTCCGAGTTTCGGGTTCTTTGTACCAAAGCCTTCCGGACGGACGGATCCGGAATTTGTTTTCGGTGAAGATGATCAACAAGTCGCACGAGCCCCTGCCGGTGGAAGTGCGCCTCGAGAACATCCCGGGCTCCGTCCGGTTGATGGGCGCGACGAATCCGGTGGTGCAGGTCGGTCAATATTTGCAGACATCGGCCTTGGTTGATCTGGATCCGGCCCAACTGACCGGTTCAGCCACAGAGCTGAAGTTGGGCATTTACTCCAACGGGCGCTTGTTGGAGCGCGTGACGACCCAGTTCTCCAGCCCCCGAAATCTCTCTCCGAAATCCCATCCATGAACACCCCTCAACCGCGGATTGAACCCTGGCCGATCGGCATTGCAGGCTTCTTTGTTGTATTGATCGCCGCACTGGCCACGTGGGCTGTGGTGGCACAACGCAATCGCGAGGAACTGGTGAGCGCTGACTACTATGAGCAGGAGGTGGCTTACCAACAGCAGATCAACCGGTTGAGGCGCTCCGCTGATTCGGGAGTCGTGATTGGGTTTGTCCCGGTCGGGCAGGGAGGAGTAATCCGCATCGCTTGGCCGCTGGTTTCCCGGCCGGCCGATGCGCCGGGCCGTGTCCGCCTCTACCGGCCATCTGAGGCTGCCTTGGATCGCGAGGTTCCCTTGTTGGTCGGTGCCGACGGCATCCAGCGTATTGATGCGGGTACTCTGAAGCCGGGCCTCTGGAAGGTTCGGGTAAACTGGGGACCCGAAGACTCCGGCTACTACGCCGAAGGTTCTGTGGTGGTTCCGCCGATGGTAGCCTGGGTTCCGGCCCCGTGAGGTGGAGAAGGTTCGACTCATGGAATTCTTTTCGGCATTGGTCCTTGGATTGGGAGGCAGCCTGCATTGTGGCGGGATGTGCGGTCCGTTGATGATGGCTCTTTTCTCCGGCGCCGATTCCGCATCACGCCTGCGTTCCAGAGTGGCTTATCACTCGGGCCGACTTCTCACCTACGCCCTCATCGGTCTGGTGTTTGGCCTGCTGGGTCGTGGTTTCCATGTGGCCGGTTGGCAGCGAACCGTCTCGCTGTTGGCTGGTGTGCTGCTGCTGGTCGGGGGTGCCGTGGCCTCACGCTTGTCGCTCGATGCCTGGTTGGTTCGGTCGGTGGGCTGGGTGAAGGCCTTGTTTCGGTTGGGCATGGGACGCAAGACGACCGGTTCCCTGATGTTTCTGGGCATGGTCAACGGGTTCCTTCCCTGTGGGCTGGTTTATGCAGCAGGAGTCTCGGCGGCGGCCTCCGGAAATCCACTATCCGGTGCTCTCTCGATGGTGGTGTTTGGTTTGGGAACACTGCCTCTGCTGCTGGTCGTCGACCGTCTGGGGCAGCGGCTTGGGGCGACTTCTCGGGCCCGGTTTCAAAAAGTCGTTCCATGGGTGGTCGCCGGAGTAGGGGCGCTGTTGATCGTCCGCGGATTGGCCTTGGGCATCCCGTATTTGAGTCCCTCGTCCGAAGGAGCCTGTCCCCGTTGCGAAGGCTGATTTCAAGACTGGCTGGAATCGGTGGTATGGAAGCTCTGCCAGGGGGAGGCGCAAATCCGATTGGACCATCGATGGGACACGGGGCAGAGTGGTCATGTTGTGAACTCCCCCGCCTCTTCCCTTTCTCCGGTGCACGCTGGATTTCGGATCCTTCTTTTGGCATGGCTTTGGGTCGGGGGAGTTACCTGGGCTGCATCGACAAATGCTGTACGCAGGGATCATTGGGCTTGGAAGGCTCCGGTACGGCCTGAATTGCCTCACGTACGCAGCGCGGACTGGGTCCGGACGCCCATCGATCGGTTCATTCTGGCCCGCCTCGAAGCCGAAGGCCTCAAGCCTTCCACGGAGGCCGACCGGATCACTTGGTTGCGCCGTCTCCATCTGGATCTGACCGGGTTGCCGCCGACCCCGGCCGAAGTGGATCGGTTCCTTGCTGACAAGGCTCCCGATGCCGGGGACCGCGCGGTGTCGGGTCTGCTCGCCTCTCCCCATCACGGTGAGCGCTGGGGGCGGCATTGGTTGGATGCGGCCCGCTACGCCGACTCGGACGGTTTCGAGAAGGACAAGCCCCGGTTTGTCTGGGCCTACCGGGACTGGGTGGTGGACGCCTTGAACCGTGATTTGCCGTACAACCAATTTTTGATCGAGCAAATCGCCGGAGATCAATTGCCTCAGGCCACCGACTCACAGCGTGTGGCAACCGGGTTCCTGCGCAACGCGATGCTCAATGAAGAAGGCGGTGCCGACCCGGAACAGTTCCGCATCGATGGCTTGATCGACCGCATGGACTGCATCGGCAAGGCGGTGCTGGGCATTACCATTCAGTGCGCCCAGTGCCACGATCACAAATACGATCCCATCTCGCAGGAGGAGTACTACCGCCTCTTTGCCTTCCTCAACAACGACCACGAATCGTCGATGGTGGCCTACAGCCCCTCTGAGCAGCGTCTGCGCGACCAGTTGGCCCGGCAAATCCGCGAGGAAGAGGAGAAACTCCGTCACACCACTCCGGATTGGGAGGCAAGCATGGCGGCGTGGGAAGCCTCAGTGCGCGGCGACCAACCCGAATGGACGGTCGTGCGCTGCGAGCATGTCGGGGAACGGGGTGAGCGATTTTACCAGTATGAAGATGGTTCGATCCGTGCCGCCAGTTACGCTCCCACTCAGTGGGCTCCCCACTTCCGGGGCACGAACTCACTTGCCTCCATTGCCTCGTTTCGTCTCGAGCAATTGACCGATCCGAACCTGCCTTGTCAGGGGCCAGGGCGGTCCATTCGCGGCATGGCGGCACTCAGCGAGTTCAAGGTGACTGCCACGGATCCGGAAAACCCGACCAACAAGGTCTCGGTAAAATTCGTTCAGGCGACCGCCGACTTCGCGAATACGGAGAAACCGTTGGAGGCCGAATTCGACGACCCTTCCACCAAGAAGCGCACGTACGGACCAGTGGCCCACGCCATCGATGGCAAGCCGGAGACGGCCTGGGGCATCGATGCCGGCCCTGGTCGCCGGAACCAATCCCGCAAGGCGGTCTTCGTGGCCGAAAAGCCGGTGACCTTTCCGAAGGGCGCCATCCTGGAGTTTGAGCTCCATCAGGAACACGGTGGTTGGAACTCCGACGACTTGCAGACCCACAATCTTGGGCGGTTCCGTTTCTCGGTCAGCCCGGCCACGAACGCCGTGGCCGATCCGTTGCCCGCGGCGGTGCGGGAGATCGTGATGAAGGTTCCGACGGAACGACGGACCCCAGCCCAGAATGCGGCGGTGTTTTCCTACTGGCGCACCACCCAGACAGACGTTGCCGAGGTGAATTCCCGGATCGAGGCGCTGTGGAAGCAATGGCCAGAGGGCGCTCCGGCGCTGGTCTTCGCCGCGCGACAAGGGCAGGGCCCCGGCGAAAGCCGCATGGCCACTCGCCTGTTCCGGCGGGGGGACTGGTTGAAACCCGATCGCGAAGTGACTCATGGGACTCCGGCGTTTCTGCCTCCGTTGCCTGCGGGTGCGGATGATTCGCGCCTGACGCTCGCCCGTTGGTTGGTGGATCCGCGTTCTCCCACCACCGCGCGGGTGGCGGTCAATCGCCTGTGGCAGCAGTACTTCGGAGTGGGTTTGGTGGAGACCGTTGAAGACCTCGGAACGCAGTCGCCCCCGGCTTCCCATCGGGAATTGCTCGATTGGTTGGCCGTTGAGTTCATGCAGCCCTCCGAACCGGGCGTGGCTCCGTGGTCCCTCAAGCACTTGCACCGTCTCATCGTGAATTCGGCGACGTACCGTCAAGCCAGTCGGGTGAATCCTGTTTTGCTCGAGCGCGATCCCAACAACCGGCTGTTGGCTCGGGGGCCGCGCTTCCGGGTCGAGGGTGAAATCGTTCGGGACATCGCGTTGTCCGTGTCTGGGTTGATCAATCCCGCACTCGGAGGCCGAGCGGTGTATCCTCCGGCTCCTGAGTTCCTGTTCCAGCCCCCGGCGAGCTATGGACCCAAGACTTGGATCGAGGAGAAGGGGCCCGAGCGGTACCGGCGATCCTTGTACACCTTCCGCTTCCGCAGCATCCCGTATCCGGTGTTGCAGGCCTTCGACGCGCCCAACGGCGATGCCTCGTGTGTGCGTCGTCTGCGTTCCAATACGCCGTTGCAGGCGCTCACTTCGCTGAATGAACCGCAGTTCGTGGAAGCCGCCCAAGCCTTGGCGCGGAAGTCGGTGAATGAAGGCGGCAAGACCGATGAGCAGCGGATCGCCTTTGCGTTTCGACAAGTCTTGAGCCGGTCGCCGCAACCGGAGGAGTTGCGGGCGCTCAGGCGTCTTCTGAAGCAGCAGCGGGCGCGCATTGCTGAGGGTTGGCTGAACGCGGCCGAGATGGCTATTGGTCGATCCGAACCGGTGACCGGGCTCCCTGCGGGAGTCACGCCGGCAACCCTTGCTGCCCATGCCGCCGTGGCCCGGGCCCTCTTGAATCTCGACGAGACCTTCACCAAGGAGTGAATCCCATGAACCCTCAATCCATTCTTCAACAGGCTTTGTCCCAGCATCAGGCACACCTCACCCGGCGGTGGTTCTTTCGGGATTGCGGTGTGGGCTTGGGCATGGCGGCCCTGCATGCGCTTCTGGGGGATTCGGCGCAGGCCGGTCCAGCCCGACCGGGAGTGTCCGTTTCGGGTCCGTTGGCGGCCAAATCTTCGCCGTTCCCGGCCAAGGCCAAGCGGGTCATCTACCTCTTCCAGGCCGGGGCTCCGAGCCACTTGGAGCTCTTCGATCACAAGCCGGAGTTGACGAAGTGGAACGGAAAACTTCCCCCGGCCGAACTGCTCAAGGGGTATCGGTCGGCTTTCATCAACCCGGATGCCAAATTGCTGGGGCCCAAATTCAAGTTCGCCCGTCATGGCCAGTCGGGTCAGGAAATCTCCGAGCTCATGCCTCACTTGGCTCGGGTAGCCGATGACATTGCCATCGTGCGATCGATGCACACCGACGCCTTCAATCACGCGCCGGCACAAATCTTCATGAACACGGGTTCCCAGCAATTCGGCCGACCGAGCCTGGGTGCCTGGACGACCTACGGTCTGGGAAGCGAGAGCAGCAATCTTCCGGCTTATGTGGTATTCTCCACCGGAAGCAAGGGGAGCAGCGGTGGCGCCTCCAACTGGGGGGCGGGATTCTTGCCCAGCGTCTACAATGGCGTCCTTTTTCGCAGTGGGAGTGATCCAGTTCTGTACCTCTCCAATCCCAAGGGCGTGGACAGCACTTCCCAGCGCCAGACATTGGATGCCATCCAAGAACTCAACCGCCAGCGTCTGGGTCGGGTGGGTGACCCCGAGATCGCGACTCGGATCAATTCCTTCGAGATGGCTTACCAGATGCAGTCGAGTGCGCCCGAGCTCATGGACATTCGTCAGGAGCCTCAGCACATCTTGGATCTCTATGGAGCCACGCCCGGCAAGACCACCTACGCCACGGCCTGCCTTCTGGCTCGCCGCCTGGTCGAACGGGGTACTCGGTTTGTGCAGATCTTCCATGAGGCTTGGGACCAGCACGGAAATTTATCGGGCGATCTGAAGCGCAACTGTGCCGACACCGACCGGGCCAACGCCGCATTAATCCAGGACCTCAAGGCCCGGGGTTTGCTGGACGACACCTTGGTGATCTGGGGCGGCGAATTCGGCCGGACGCCGATGGTGCAAGGCGGCGATGACGGTCGTGACCATCATCCGAATTGTTTCTCCATGTGGATGGCTGGCGGCGGGATTCGTCCCGGAATGACTTTGGGGGAGTCGGACGAATTCGGCTTCAACGCGACGGTGGACAAGGTCCATGTGCATGACCTGCATGCCACGATCCTGCGGCTTCTGGGCTTCGACCATGAGAAGCTGACTTACCGTTTTCAGGGGCGTGATTTCCGACTCACCGATGTGTTCGGCGAGGTGGTTCAAAAGCTCATTGCTTGAGGCCCGCGATGCATGGGGCGCTCCGCGGGATGGGTCCTGCGCCCGCAGGGAAGCTCGGGTGAGGTTCAGCATTCGCGCTGCGCGCGAGGGGTGAGGAAGATCGCTTCCAAAGCGGGCTTCGGACCCATCCCGCTCCGCTGGAGTAGTTTGAGTTGAGTATGGGGTCCTGCGCCCGCAGGGAAGCTCTGGCGAGGTTCAGCATTCGCGCTGCGCGCGAGGGGTGAGGAAGATCGCTTCCAAAGCGGGCTTCGGACCCATCCCGCTCCGCTGGAGTAGTTTGAGTTGAGTATGGGGTCCTGCGCCCGCAGGGAAGCTCCTCAAACCTTCTCTGGCGTGCCTTGCGGGGGTGGTGTATGGGGTTTCTATCTCTATGAAAGCCAATGCCGCGCGCGCAGGGTTCACACTCATCGAACTGCTGGTGGTCATTGCCATTATTGCAATCTTGGCAGGAATGCTCCTGCCTGCCCTCGCCAAGGCCAAGGTGAAGGCCAACGCCACCCGCTGCGTGGCCAACCAGAAGCAACAGTATCTGGGCTATGCCATGTATTCGTCGGACAAT
>Ga0247843_1007255_pt1 | contig 13793 bp, 10 predicted proteins | sample LaCruzMarch2017__FD_192420 | JGI IMG/M metagenome (GOLD analysis project Ga0247843, IMG submission 192420) | Freshwater microbial communities from meromictic Lake La Cruz, Castile-La Mancha, Spain - LaCruzMarch2017_8m | ecosystem: Environmental > Aquatic > Freshwater > Lake | place: Spain...
AACACGATTGGACCCGACGGAAACAAAGCCGCTAACGGCTTTGCCGCTCTCGCCAAGTATGATGACAACAACGACGGCCTTATCACCGCAAATGACTCGGTCTTCTTCAAGCTTCGTCTTTGGAAAGATCAGAACTGCGACGGCGAAGCCGCTCGTCGCGAACTTCGCTCACTCGAAGATGCGATGATCGCGATGATCGACCTCAACTACGTCGACATGCTGGAGCGAGACGCGCACGGCAACGAGACTCGTCAACGCTCCGTCGTCGAAACGGTAACCGGAAAACTCATGATGATCTTCGACGTCTGGTTCATAACCCGTTAAAGCGCGCGCTTTAGTTAGGTTGGAAAATGAACGGATAAGTTACCTGAGTGGGGCGACCGTTCGGAGCTTTTGGAAAACGCATCTGCTGAATAACTTGCGAGAGACAACTTTCGAAAGAAGGTGCTGCGAGTTCAGAGCCACCGACACTGACCCTCTGAACTCCTCCGTCGGGTCGAATCAACCAGTTGTAAGAGATCTTGCCTCGTAGCGAAGGATTGCTGACGAGTGCTTGCTCGTAGCAAAGTCTGAGTCGTCCGGAGTTCTCGCGCACCACACGTTGAACTGCGTTTTTATCGAGACCTCCTGCGCCACCGATCGAAGCTCCTTCGGAGCCGCCGAAGCCACCCTGTCCGCCGCCGCCGCGACCACTGCCAAGACCGCTACCCAGTCCCAGGCCACCTACGACGCCATTCGCAACTCCACCCGTCACTCCCGCGACATCCGCGCCACCGGGACCACCCACGCCTCGTCTTGCTGATGAAAGGCCTCCGCCCACTCCCGCTCCGGAAGTGGTTCCGGTTCCGCCACCCACTCCGCCGCCAACGCCGCCCCCCTGCCCGCTTTGTCCAACGACCTTCACGCGCGCGCGCTCATTCTGAGCCATGTTCCCCATCGACGATTCAGAGGCACCGCGTCCGCCTCCAGCCTTGCCCGATCCGATGAGTCCCAGAAGTCCACTCTCTTCCGCCTTGGGAGCAGGAGCGGGGTTCGGTGTTCCACTCGAGCCCGTGGTCGTCGGAACCCCAGTTCCTTTCGGAAGCGCGCGATTGCCGAAAGGTGTGGGATTTTTCCTAGGAGAAGGAGTTTGAGGTCCTCCCATGCCCACTTCTTTTCGGGGACCCACAGGAGCTCCGCCAACTTCAGTTGAAGAAGTATCAGCGAATTCTTGAACTTCAGGAACAGGCTCCAGGGCCACAGGACTCACTTCGACGCGCGCAATGCGCTCGGGTTCTTTTGGTTTGGGAACTTCGGGTTCGGAAACAGAAACCCACATAAGGAGCGCCACCACTAAAGGCAGGAAAACCCAACCCAATAATTGCGAAATGAAACGATCCCCATCCCAACCTCTCTTAAGAGGAGGAATCGCTAGCTCGTTCACAAAGCGGACGTAGTAGCTGCGACTCATCCAATCGATGCGCAGAATTTGATTCATGTCGATGACGGCATCGGTGCTGAGCTGACCCTGCTTCCAAATCTGGACGGAAGGGAGCTGCGTGCAATCAACCGCACAACGCAGCCCGGCACCGTTCCCGCTCGAAATGTGCAGCTTCATCGGAACGCCGAACATCGGATAGACACCGCCCTCTCTCAGCGCTTTCATATTGGGATCGAGATGGATGATTTCCTCGGGGACGCGGCTATCACCTCTGAGTTCGAGGATTTCAAGCAGCCATTTATCGGTCAAATACTCGAGATTTTTTTTGGAGTTGTCTTCGGACTCTTCTGCGCTTTTCAGCGACTTCTCCATGACACCTTGTTGGTATTCTGAAGCCTGAAGAGATCGTTTCACGACTTCGAAAGTGTAGCCAGCGAAGTCCACGCGTTTGCCGAGGCTAAGCTCGACGGTGCTGTTGGCTCCCTTTGCCGCACGAAGATCGATAATGAACCATCCCTTAGGGCCCGCCTGAGACACAAGAAACTGTATAGGTGGCACGCCTTTCACTCGGAGCACGGCATCGCAAGTCGGAGACCTCCCGATCGCAACATCACGGCCAGCAAGTTGCACCTCGACGAGATCGAGGTCATGTCGGCTAATGCGCAAGAAATAACGTTCTTGCGTCGAGGGGAGTTTATCAGGACCCTTACCAAGCTGATTCATTTAGAAAAATCTCCCGCTTCGCGACGGAACAAAACACGCTCTCGAACTTTGGTTTTCTGAGAACCGCGACCCAATGTACGGAATTCTGACTTCTGAAAATCCACAAAATCTTTGCGCAGGTAGAGAAGAGAATCAAAAGAAGGCCCTTGGGTCCCCTGAAAAAATGTCTGGAAAGGACCCGAGCGCTCACCGCTGATTCGGTCAGCTTCGAAGTCCAGAACGGCAGTCCCCGACTCAGCTGGCCGCTTTTGAGCCGACACAGAAACCGAGAAGCTCAAAGCCAAAATGCAGAAACTATAAAATCCAGGACTCAGGATAGATAATTTCATAAGCTGCTTTTCCACTCCTCTAGAGCTTTCTTCCCATCATCTCCAGTCGCCGAAAGAGAATTGAACATAAACTCTCGAGTTCCAAACTTGGGAGAAAGCGACAAAATCAGCCCTGTGCTGCCCCAGTGAAAGACAGAAGACTGCAAAGCCAGCGGTGCTCGAACAAGTTCCCACGAAACAAGAAGTCGGAGGTACTCTTTCTTCTGTAAGGCTTCCGAATACAATCCAGCGAGACCGGAATCCTCACCGAGCTCATGTTTCCAGTCGGGCCAGTCGAAACCACTCGGATTCAGAGCCTCGGGGACCGAGGACTGAACCAAATTACGATCGTCTTTTGTGTTTTTCTCAAGAGTCTCGCGTGAATTCGAATAATCTTCTGACGCCTCATCAAACTCTTCGTTAATTTTTTCGATCTCAGCCTTGTAGGTTTTCACCCCAGCTTCGTCCAAACCAGTCGGGACAGACGCCTCTTCCAGAGCTTCGGCCACGAGCTTCGTTTTCTCCGCTAAGGATCTAAGAATTACAAGACGATCGGCACTTAGTATCGGCTCAAGTTCTTTTGAGAGATCCTCGCGAATTTTTCGTAAATCGCGAATCATGATCGCCAATGCTTGATCGCGTTCCTTGCCCTCCTGAGCAGGCAGATTGAGTTTCTCAAGACGTTTGCCGAGAGAAGAGTTCTGAGAGGAATTAAGAGGAAACAGGTTCGGAAACTTCTTCTTCAGAGCAAAGTACTTGGCATCGAGACTGTCTTCGTCGAAGGGGGAATCATAGATGTTTCGATAGTTCATCAACGCAAAAGTTCCCAACTCGGGAGAAGAGATCTTGCTGCGAAGAGTTTCGGAAATGAAGGTCGCAGAATTTCCGAACGCAAACCAACTCAACGCCGTAGCGCGGTAAGCTTTGTCCAAGGCCCAGATTTCCTCGAGCGAAGAACTAGTCGATGGATCTTCTAACAGACCCGCGACGTACTCATAGAAGGCGAGTTCAGAACCAAGCGGATTTCGCGAAAGAGCCTTCGGCTTTGCCTTGCCCTTGGATTTTGGAGAAAGCTTTGTTTCTGCATTTTGAGTCTTGAAATAAGTCAGCAAGTCGCGGCACCCAGCGGGCTCCATGAATACCAGCGACCACCTACAGGCCTGTGGCAGTAGGGACTTCAGGTTCTCGCCGCCAAGAATCCACTTATTGGCCCGAACGTGTTCAACAAACGGTAGGTACTTCTTCTGCTTTAGGAGGAGTAAGGCGTAGTCCCTCAGGACAAGTGCTTGTGAGGAAGGCGACAAGTGGCGCTTCGTAGCCTCGAAGACTTTCAAAGAATGTACGGCATCCGCACTTTGATTGATGCCCGTATCGAGAATTCGAATCGCACTTTGCTCGTAGATTTCGCGCACATTCGCATCTTTGGCCGCGACGGTCTCAATAAGAGGATCATTCACGATATCCTCGAACTTCGACTGTTTGAACTGGAGATGAGCTTTCTGTTGTACCAGGCGAGACTCGTCGGGAAATTCTTGGAGTGCCCGCTGGACGCGATCCATAGCCCCTTCCCAATCTTTCTCCTTAGAGCGAAGCTCGATGGCTCGGATAAGAACTTCTTTTCTTAGTTTAGGCGTCGAAGTCTTGCTCTCATATTTATCGAGAAAAAATCTTATCTGCTTGGGATCCTTACGATCCTCCAGAGTCTTCCAAATCTTCGAAAACACTCTCTCGCGACGAAGAACTGCCAAATCACCCATGGAAAGATACTCTTCGAGACAGACGATATCATTCATTTCGATACAGGCGTCTTGCCCAAGATCACGCACACGTGAAACATATTTAGAGGATGGGAATCTCTGAGGATACGCACGCAAGATCCACAAGAGATCCTGCATCACCTGTGTGGCAGCGTACTTGTTGTCAGAACTCCGCACTCGTCTCGAATACGTATCAACCAAGGCCTTGATCGCAAGACGGTACTCCTCCTCGAGAGCAGCGTCTTCTTCGGTCGCGTCGTCAAACTGATAGGTCATCTTCTCGAGCGTGCCATCGACCCAGCGAACGGCCTTGGAATAGTTCGAAGTAGCAAAGGGACCCGCGTGCACCGTGATCAAAGCTGCCAGCAATGTAATTCGATTCTCGAGATCCATTTCTTTGGAATCCTTAAAACGACTCCAGAGATGAGAGAGACTCGCAGAGTCTCTCTTCTCGCGATACTGCTCAATAGCAGCTCCGAGCCTATCGTCCTGGGAGAGTTCTTCTTCGCGAACGCTCTCGTTCACTTTCAAAAAATCGCTCGCGTTCTTGCTGCGAAGCGCGACATGTATCAGATCCGCAGCAACCTCTTGGGTCATGGAACTTTTTTGATCACGCGCAAGGAGCAAGGCCTGCTGGAAGGCATGGACGGCGCCGTTGAAATTCTTGAGATTGAACTGAGACCAACCCTGCCGATAATACGCCATGAGTCGGGGAGAGGGCTCCTCGCTCTTCGCGATCTTTTGGTAGAGCTTAAGGGCTGCCGCGAAGTTTGATTCAATAAAGCGCTGCTCGGCCACGAAAAGATTCACGAGCGAAACCCAGCTAGCGTTAGGATCCAGACTTTCGGCGGCTTCAAAATGATTGGCAGCCTTTGAAGCATGACCTTGATAGAGATTGGAAAGACCCAAAAGAAATTGTGCGCGGGACATTAAGTCTGAGTTAGCAGCATGCTTCTGCAGTTCAATAAGACTCCCCAGGGAATCCTTGTCGGCAAGCTGAAGATATTTAACGGCGCGCGCTTGGCTCTGGGCCCCCCCCGTTTTTAGTACTTTCTGAGCAATCGCCACATAAGCCGAAGCGCGATTGATCTGCATGGTGTGTCTCTCTCGCAGGCGACCTGCTCCGGCACTGCGTATGAGAACAGTGAAAGATTGGATCGACTCCACGAGTTCCGGTACGGGACGAGAATCCAAGGCCGGAAATTCAACCCCCTCGACGCCCTGAGCCTTACGCTCTTGGCTACGGATTCGAGTCTTTTTTTCCTGCCGAGTCGTACTGAAATCAAGCTGCGCGTAGGCAGAGGCCGAGGCCACTAGTATCGAAAATACTAGCAAGCTGCGGCCCCATCTCATTTGCAGCCACTCTTCCCCATGTAAACGTGCGAGCCGATCTCGTCGGCCCAGTACTCGCCACCGGTGTGTGGCCAAACTTCAAGCCCACGCGCGAAATAGCTTTCGCGATCGCCGAGTGGCGCGAGTTTTTGTAACTTCCTTTGAGTCTCGGGCATATTGGCTAAAAATCCGATGGCTTTGAGTTTGGTGTAAGACTTTTGAATGTCGTTGTATTCGACCGCAAAATCTTTGCGCAAATGACCATAGATATTTTTTCGTTCTTTCTCGGCACGAGCATCGAGCAAACCTCGCGAACCGCTCTCGATGAGATTCCAAAGAACGAGTGTCTCGTAATCTTTCTTCACCCAGATTCTGAAAAGCTGCTCGTTGGTGAAACGTGTGAAATCCATTTTCTTCATCTGCTCGTAGACCTTGGTCGCCTCGTCTTTGAGGCAAAGAGCCTGAAGAGCATAGATTGCGACTAAAAATTCTTCCGGCGCCACGAACTCCGAGAAGAATGGAGAACGAATCGAATACCAAACTCCGATAGCATGGGGAGCGTTTCCCGAACGAATTGCAGCCCACATCTTTTCGAGAAGCGCGATGCGCATACGAGGATAGGCCACCGGAAGCCAGCCGTAGACCTTCAACGCTCCTTCGAAATCTCCGGCTCCATAGAGAGCGCGAGCAAGATCATGCAGAACATAGGGATAGAAGATACGAGCCTGTTCCCAAGCCGCATCGTCGCCCGAAGCTTGCAACAGCTTCAGATCTTCCTTCGACTGCCGAGCGACGCGCGCATACTCGAGCGCCGCTTGACGGAACTGCCGACTCAAACTAAGGCGATCGGCCTCGACGAGCATTTTATCAAAACTTGTGGGGTTGGCTTTGGAAAGACTTCTCTCTACCCTGTCCCACTGATACAGAAGATCCAGTCCGACTTCGGGAGTCTGGTAAATGAGGCTCCGCAGCTCCTTAAAATCCTGAGGACTCAGCTTTTGTCGGCCGATCTGCTGCTTCATCTGAATACGAAGCTCGAGATAGCGCCCGTCGGACTTCAGCGAACGCAAGCTGTCGATCCACGGATGCGCCCATGCCGCAGTCGGCACGAGTAAAAGACACAAACCGAGCGCAAGACGACGTGCGTTCATCGATCAAGACCCCGTCGCGATAAAGAGGACGTTGTCGACGTTTCTCACGCGAACCGCCTGAAGCACGTTGAAGATCACGACATAAGGAAGATCCTTATCTGCGACGAAATTTAAAGTCACTCCGTTTTGTCTCATCGCGGGGCTGAGCGCATTAACCATCTTTGTGACCTGCGCTTGAAATGAGGCGATCTGGGGACCGGAGGGGTTCTTTGTCTTAAAGATCTCGACCGGCATCGTGTACTGAAGACTTGGGATACTGACTTGAGTAGCGGAAACGTGAACCTGAGTCGCGAGTTCGATGTCTTCTTTGCTATCGCTAAATGGGAGCTTGAGGCCGGGTGGCAACACCATATCGGCAGGAGCGAAATAAGTCCCAACCACGAGATAGATCACGAGAATCGTGAAAACGTCGATGAGTGGAGCCAAGGGCAACTCGAACTCTTTTCGTTTTTTCCTGCCCACCATTTTAAAAGACTCCTTTTACATTCGGGCGTCGACGCCGTTGTAGTCGATGAGCACGATGTCGGGCATCAGCGGCTGAACGCCATCCATGACATTGATGAGACTTTGGTAAAGCGTTTCTGACGTCATTCCCATCTGAATTGTTTTTTCTTTGGGATGTTTTTTGGTAAAGCTAGTGACAAGCGCCACGACGCGTTCTTGCAGAATCTTGCGGGAGGCTTGATCTTGCCCAAGGATTTTTACAGTGTCGCGCTGAGATCCCGGATTTGCACCTTTCCAACTCATTTCCAGAACAAGATTCTCGCCCTTCTGGGCGATCAAAAGCATCGGCTGAAGAGGCGGAGGGCCGCTGGCATCTACCTTGGTACTGATTCCTGACGGAGGAAGCGTGTGTTTGGTGTACGCCGTAAAAGAGGTCGTAAGAACAAGGAAAAAGATAATCGTCGTCATCATATCAATGATGGCGACAAGACTCATCTGAGGCGCAGGACGCCTTGCCCGCTTAACGGAGAGCAGATCGTTCGAAAAAAAATCCGTTTCGGAACGACTCATGAGCCCGACCTATTTCCTATCGTCTTTGCGTTCGGCCTGTTCGACCCACGCGAGAATCTTGAGCCCCGCGTCTTGGCAAGAACCGATGAGTTTGTCGGCTCGCGTGGTAAAGAGACTATGAAGAACCATCGCAGTGATACCCACGATAAGACCGGCCGCCGTCGAATACATCGCTTCCGAGATTCCTTCGCCGAGGCCCTTGGCTTTCTCGGAAGGATCCATTTGTGCCAAGTTACTGAACGTGGTGATAAGGCCCGTGATCGTGCCAAGAAGTCCCAAAAGAGTCGCGACGTTTGCAATCAGGTTGATCAACGGCAGCCGCTCTTCGCATTTCTCCATGACCTGCATGAGCTCGCTGCCTTGAGCCGACTTCATCGCTTCGCGACCGTTTTCGACTGACAGCAGCGCGGCTTTCACCACACCCATTTGAGGCGCCGTCGATCGACGCGAACAAATCTGAAGCGCTTCAGCGTAGTTGCGTTGTACGACGAAAGGACGCATCCCCTCAAGAAGATCGCCGATTTTGTAGGACTTCATAAGATAGAGCCAAACAAAGCGTTCTATTCCGACCACAATGAGAAGAATGCCTGAGATCATAATAAAGATCGTCGGAAGACCTCCTTGGTTGATCATGGTCGTTATTAAATTGCCCTTGCCGCTAAAATCCATATGTTCTCCCCCGAACAATTCACTAGCCTTAAGTTTCTAAAAGTAGCCCACGACTCCCAGCTCTAAGAACGCCATAAAGGAATAACCCTTGGTGCCATCGAGAATCGTTTGTGCATAAGCTCCGGTCGCCGAAAAGCGGTAAGAAAGAAATCTTGTCAAAAAAAATGATTTTCCGATCCCACCAAAGAAACGCATACCGCTTCCATCTTGAAACTGAGTCATTGCGACACCCGCCTTGAGAAAACTGTCGCTTCGAACAACGATGTCGCCAATCATGCTGTCTTTTCCGTAAGCAGGAGTCCAAAAAATCTCCGCGCCATATTGCAGCTTAGGTTTCGAAAAAGTGATCGTGGCCTTGTCTCCATTTTCAAGTTGAAGTTGTTCGACTTTAGCGACAATGCTTCGCGGTTTAGAAACAAAGAACGGAGCAATGTTCAAATATACTTCCCAGTATTCGTTGAGAGCGTAGCCTGGATTCAACTGAAGAGCGTACATCGTGTAGGGGCCATCGGAAAAATCTACCGAAAAATGGCTATCGAGCAAGAAACGGTCGTTCTTTACGAACGCTTTGCGCTGTACGACGCCCATTTCACGGTAGAGCGCAGGAATATCCTGCGAATCGTTGTAAGGCGGAGCAAGCGCATCCAGATCCGAGACGATGCTTTCGGCCCTGGCATTTAAGCATGCCAAAGCGCAGAGCACGACGGGGATCACCCGCACTATTCGAAAATTCATATGCAATAACTTTAAGGCACGGAGTTCATTTGCAGAAACTGATGCCTGACAAAAAATCGACGCTAACTCAGTGCGCCCAGTCCTCTCGCCGAACTCAATACCTGGTCTATACTTGAGGAAGCATGTCAGGCCCGAAAAAAATCCCAGTGCGTAAAGGCGACTTCGACGAAGATCCTCCAACTCGAATCGTTAACTCGCAAACCCTCAGCCAAGCGAAGGTCTCGAACTCCGAACTCCCCAGCTTCGTCACATGTCTGCGCATCAAATCGGGACTCGAATCGGGAAAACTCATTCCCTTAACTCCCGGTGAATGGCTATCGGGTCGATCCAATTCATCCAATATCGTGCTGCGGGACGCTGACTGCTCAAGACAGCACGCCAAGATTATCGTCTCAGGCCAAGGGCGAGTTTTTCTGAGCGATTTGGAGTCGACCAACGGAGTTTTTGTCAACAAAGTCAAAGTCGAAGGCACTCAAGAACTCAAAGCGGGCGACGAGCTCTTCTTCTCTGAAAAGTATATGTTTCAGGTAGAACGCCACGAAAACAGCGAAGCCGAGAAACAATCGACCCTCTACACACAAGCCACTCAAGACGCTTTAACGGGAGCCTACAACCGCAAGTTCTTCGAGGAATGTTTCAAAAGCCTCGTGAAAGAACAATCGGGCGATTCGCAACTTGCTCTCATACTTTTCGACGCCGACTTCTTCAAAAAAGTGAACGATACCTACGGTCACGCCGGAGGCGATGCCGTCCTAAGAGCAATCGCTGCGCGAACGCGAGCCTCGCTCAGGGCCGAAGATATTTTCGCGCGTATCGGGGGCGAAGAGTTCATCGTCATCGCCCAAGTCAAATCTCAAGAAATGGTGCAAGTCCTTTCGGAACGTCTTCGTGTCGCGATGAGTTCAACCCCTGTCGATTTCGAAACATCCAAGATTAGTTTCACAATTTCTCTGGGCACCGTGTTCTTTGGCTCCACCACATGCAAGGACTTTCAAAGTGTCTACAAGATCGTCGACGCCGCCCTCTACAAATCAAAAGAATCAGGGCGCAACCGCGCAACCCACACCAGCTTCTAGAGAGGCTCCTTTTGCCAGCTCTTAACGATGTCTTAACTTGTTCTCCCTCTTCCAAACCCCGATAATGAGAACGGGATGAAGAGCATGGGCATATTTATATTCTTATTTGCCCTCAACGCTTCTTTAAAGCTCGCGAGCGCTGCGCCCGCCGGGACAGTTCAGGAGACCCCCAATAGTCCTAGTCACGGATCGGCTGACTTCATAGGACCTCCTACTGTTCTGGAAGAAAATACCCGAGACCCTCTTAGCGATAGATTGGATCAGGTCCTCAGCTACGTCGCACGGTGCCCCGACAAAAAAAGTTTCGTCTCAAATGCTCATTTTATGTTGAGTAATGAATCCGCCACAAAGGGTGCCTCCGTGGATGCCTGCCAAATGGACATGGCTCAGCTAACAAGCTTCAAACATATGAGAGAGATGCAGCTCTTTTATCAAAAGCTTCAACTCAAGAATGCGAGTTCGCAGCGTCCTCTCGAAAGCGTATTGAGGGCCCTTCGCCAGTCGTGCGAAAGTGCTTTCGATAAGTCCGCCAACTCACACCAATCTTTAGATCTTCTCTATGATTTTTCCTGTAACCCTGAAGCCGTTGCTAGCAAAGCATTCACAGGTACAGACTACTCCGACGTCGCCAACAACCCTCAGCACCCCGACTACGACGCCTACCAAAATCAGGTAAACGGACTCGCGAACAACTACAAAGATTCGAATTTCGATGCAATTTCTTCAAAGGGTTGGAAGGAAGAATATGATCGACTACTTCAAGACAAACTTTCGAAATCTTCACTGACAGCAAATCCCTCTGCCGCGATGCAGGCTGATCTCCAGAAAATGTGTCCTGCATTCTCTTCTCTCTCACCCGAAGACAAGAGCAAAGTTTGGGCGGGTCTCTTCGATGCGATGGCAATGGCTGAGAGCTCACACAATCCGAACAACACCTATTTGGAAAGCTTTGGCCCTACGAGCACGGGAATGCTCCAAATTTCCGAAGCTTCCGCACGAGGACACTACAATATGTGTCGCAAATCCGGTCGCGCAGATTGTAGCTGCGGTGGCGCAACCACAAGCCAACTGAAAGACGCTAGCTTCAACCTGGCGTGCGGCGTGACGATTATGGAAAACCAGATGGCTACAGGCCGTGGCATTTTCGGAAATCGCTCTTATTACTGGTCGGTTCTCAATACGACTCAGAACGGTTTCCCGAAAGTCATGGGTCGCCTTAAGGCGGTGAAGTCTTCGCCCCGCTGGCCTCAAGCCTGCGCTTCGTGATCAATTTCAGGGCAAGATAATTTTTAAAAATCCCGCGAGCGGCGCGTTTTTTGGGTCGCCAAATTATCCACTTTGCTGCCCGAATTTATCCACTTATCCACAGTCTCACCGCAACAAAAATTTAAGAATCGGCGCAACCCAATAGAATCTATTGAATTTTCAAAATGTATGGTCATGTGGATACCATATATAGCCATATATCGCCTTGAATCCGTCTATATGTTGTGTGACCATTAGATTTGTAGCCCTTTCAAGGGCGTCTCGCTTGGGGGAGTTGAGGCGCTCAGATCCGAAGACCTTAGGGGGTCTCGAAGGGCACAAACGGAGGGATATAGAAATGGAACATCAACAAGGTAGCGGAGCCGGCGGCTCCCAAGAATTCGAACTCACGATCGAGGCAGCAAACGCAGTTGAAACAACAACTCCAATTAAGACAATCACGACTCCCCAAGGCGCGCGTGCCGCGTTCAACGAGCGTGAAGTCGTCCAGATGATCCTCGAGGCTTGCGAAGGCTTCAAGGGCACTGTCTCTCCCGAAGCCATCCTGAAGGAACTCTCGAAGATCCTTTACGAAGGCATGCCTTCCAACAAGATCACCACTGCCGCAATCATGTCTGCGCGCGCTTTCACCGAAAAAGACAACGCTTACTCTTTCGTAACAGCACGTCTTCTCCTTCAAGATCTTTTCGAAGAAGTCGTCGGCCATCGCGTTCCTCTTTCTGAACGTAAGGCCATGTATACAAACTACCTGCCTGAATATCTCACGAAAGGTATCGAAGCGGGTCGCCTCGATGCACGCCTTAAGACGGACTTCGATCTCACAGCGATTGCTGAAGCGATCAACCCCGGCCGTGACGAGCTCTTCACGTTCCTCGGCTTGCAGACCCTCTACGATCGTTACTTCATCCATATCGACAAGCGTCGTATCGAAATGCCCCAGATCTTCTGGATGCGCGTCGCTATGGGTCTCGCTCTTATCGAGAAGAACACCACTGTTCGCACCGAAAAGGCGATCGAGTTCTACAACGTTCTCTCGCAGTTCCATTTCGTAAGCTCGACGCCGACGCTCTTCAACGCAGGCACGCCCTACCCACAACTCTCGAGCTGCTTCCTCACCACCATTCCTGACGACCTCTATGATATCTACGGCGCACTTCGCGACAACGCGATGCTGTCGAAGTTCTCGGGCGGCCTCGGCAACGACTGGACTCCCGTTCGTGGCCTCGGTTCGTACATCAAGGGTACCAACGGTCAGTCGCAAGGCGTGATCCCCTTCCTCAAAGTCGCAAACGACACCGCCGTTGCGGTCAACCAAGGCGGCAAACGTAAGGGTGCTGTCTGCGCGTACCTCGAGACCTGGCACATCGACATCGAAGAATATCTCGAGCTCCGCAAGAACACCGGTGACGACCGTCGCCGCTGCCACGACATGAATACGGCCAACTGGATCCCCGACCTCTTCATGAAACGCGTCGAAGAAAACGGCCAGTGGACTCTCTTCACTCCCAACGAAACCCCTGATCTACACGATCTCTATGGCAAGCCCTTCGAAAAAGCTTACGTTGAGTACGAGGCGAAAGCCGCTCGTGGCGAAATGAAGAACTTCCGCACCATCGAAGCCGTCAAACTCTGGCGCAAGATGCTCACGATGGTTTTTGAGACTGGTCACCCTTGGATCACCTTCAAAGATCCTTGCAACCTCCGTTCGCCCCAACAGCACGCAGGCGTTGTTCACAGCTCAAACCTCTGCACTGAAATCACACTCAACACGTCTGCCGACGAAGTCGCCGTCTGTAACCTTGGTTCCGTGAACCTCGTTGCTCACACGACCGACAAAGGCCTCGATCTGGCGCTTCTCGAGCAAACCGTTACGACCGCGATGCGCATGCTCGACAACGTTATCGATCAGAACCTCTACCCGATCCCCCAAGCGAAGAACTCCAACCTCCGCCACCGTCCCGTCGGTCTCGGACTCATGGGCTTCCAAGACGCGCTCTACAAGCTCCGTATGCCCTATGATTCCGATGCGGCTGTAGAATTCGCTGACGAATCTATGGAAGCGATCTCGTTCTACGCGATCAAGGCTTCGACTGAACTCGCCCGCGAGCGCGGCACCTACTCGAGCTACAAAGGTTCACTCTGGGATCAAGGCATCCTCCCCGTCGACAGCCTCACGAAAGTGGATGTTGCACGCGGTGAAGAAGTTGCGGTTCCACGCAGCTCTAAACTCGATTGGTCGAGCGTTCGTAACGCCGTTAAAATGCACGGCATGCGTAACTCGAATTGTATGGCGATTGCTCCTACTGCGACGATCTCCAACATCTCCGGCGTGACCCAGTCGA
>Ga0247843_1007257_pt1 | contig 13789 bp, 7 predicted proteins | sample LaCruzMarch2017__FD_192420 | JGI IMG/M metagenome (GOLD analysis project Ga0247843, IMG submission 192420) | Freshwater microbial communities from meromictic Lake La Cruz, Castile-La Mancha, Spain - LaCruzMarch2017_8m | ecosystem: Environmental > Aquatic > Freshwater > Lake | place: Spain...
TGATTCTACTTAAATTTTTATTTTAAAAATATTTTTGATTATATACAATTTTCAATTTACTTTTCAACTTTTCAAAAATCGTCAAAATTGTGTGTGTGTTGAATAATTATACTGCCGCATTTTTAGAATAATATTTAGAATAGAAACGGATTTAATTTACATCCTAATATTTTCTTAACCTGTAATCAAGGTTAAGAAAAATACATGTCTAAAATCTGAAGATTATTGTATATCATCTTATATAGTCATGAATCAATATCTAATCAGCAAAATTCAAAACACAATTTAAATTGTTCGAATGTTAGCAATCCTTCTTTCAACAAAACATATGGAGATCTAAAGCTTTCTGAACAAAATTTGCATATATTTGTCATTTTATTATATATTTATACAGTTATAGTTTATACTTCAAATTTTTAATCAATATTTTTTTGTAATCTTATCATATAGTATCTGTTTTAATGTAAACTTACATCATAGAATTTTTCTTAACCTTCATTTTAGGTTAAGAAAAATACATTTTCAAAATCTGCAGCATAACTTTTTATTGTTCTATATCTAAATCCTTATTATAGAGATCTAGATTTTCGAATACTTCTTCTTCTACGTTTTCTGCATTTATATTTTTTCCAGTCAAAATTGTCTACACATTCAGTATTACAAAATAAAACTATATCACAACCTTCTCCATTCCATAATACTGATTTAACACAATCATTTGCACTTTTAATAGTTTCAAAACAATGTTTACAATACATTTTATAATCTCCGAATTCGTATCTTGAATCATCTATTATACTTTGATAATCTGAATATTTAGTTCCGACAGAATTATTTCCGTCATCTGAATAAACTGAAATATCGTCTGGTACTTGTCCGTCATTCATAACTTCTGATTCTACACCAGAATCAATATTAGAATCAACATTAGAATCAATATTAGAATCAACATTCAGTTCATCTTCTGTATTCTTCTCTAAATCAGGAAAAACTTCTTTTGAGTCTACTTGAGATATAACTTCTTGATTTTCAGTTCCATCTTGTATTGATAAATTACATCCATCTATATCTATTCCATCTTCTAAAAATACATTATTACCATCTTCATTATCGTCATCTTCATGTTCGTCATGTTCGTCATGTTCATGTTCATGTTCATGTTCGTGTTCGTCATGTTCATGTTCGTCTTGATGTTCATCTTCATTTTCATGTTCATCTCCATCTTCTTCATCTTCTTCATCTCCATCATCATCTTCTTCGTCTATTTGTCCTGCATCTGTTTTTAATAACAAACTGCTTAAAACATCATAAGATTTTTTAATATTTACTAACTTTTTTTCAATATTTTCAAGTTGTTTTTCTGCTCTAGTTTCTTCTTTTTCATAATCTTTATCATCCATGTAAGAATTTGATATAATTTTATTTTTGTATTTTATCAGATCCTTTCTTTTTTTTGCGTCTTTTTTGATTTTTATCGAATCCAAATCATCTTCTAATTTTTCTATTTCTTTTAAATTTCTTTCTTTGCTTTTGAATTTAGACCTTAAAATTTTTAATTTACCTAAGATACCAGCCTTAATTTTTCTAGATTTTTTATTCTCTTTTTTATATGCAGTTAAAATATCATCAAAGTTTGTTGTAACAGGTATTCCAAGGTTTTTGTAATATATACTGTTATTTTCTGCGTCAAATGTCATCTTGATCGGATTCGACTGTAATTCTTTCATTCTATTTATATCCATTCTTATAAAACTTAATAAACCTGGTGCAAGACTTACTTTTGTATCATCCTTTTTAATATTTTCTGTTTCCTTGTAAATATCCTTTTTTCTAAATTCCTTATAAACATCAATTTTATTAAGAAAATCATCAGAGAATTTATTACCTGTAAAAGGATTTGTTAGATCATTTTTATCTATTCTGTCTAATATATCAAATATTTTTAAACAATAAGTGATACCATTTTCAGTATATTTCAAATAATAACCATGATCATTTCTTTTTACGTCTTTGCTAAGAGAAGGATCTTGGTTATTTTTTAGAAAATCATCTATAAGTTTAACAATATCTACAAGGTCATTTGTATTTAAAATTTGTAGAATAAAAGAAGAATATATTTGATTTCCAATATCTCTAAATTTATCTAGTTCTTTATGTATTCTTTCTACATTGTATTTATATTTCTTAATAAATTCTAATACATTTCTAACTTTAATTAATATATTATTGTTACAATCATCAATCCAGTTTGGTAATTTAAAGTAATAATTATTATTTGATAGTCTATTTTTATGTTTGAAATTACTGTTCGGATTTCTATATACGAAAATAGACTCTATAAAATCATCTTTGAAGTTTTGTAAACTACTCTTAAAATAATTTTCGATTCCTTTCTTTTCGTTTGTATCTATGTTAACACTATCTTTTCCAAAAATTTCAGGTAGTTTATCTTCCTTTTTAAGATTTACTAGATCTTCAGGTTTATAATATCCCATTTCAATTCGGGTTTTAAAGATTCCGTATATCATATTTTTAAAACTCGGATTTAAATATATAGCAATTTCTCCTAAGTATGTTGTAAATTCGTCAACAGTTGAGCTTATTTTATATATAGATTCTGTAATTTTTTTAATATAATCATCATTAACAATAGTACCTAAGAAAATTTTAAGTATATTATTAGATATTTTTTCAACATCTATAGAAATGTTTTCAGTTGCAATATCTTTAATGATATCTTTATCCTTCTTTTTATATATTTTTTCTATATATGCAAGTTCTTTTTCATATAAATTTTCGTCTTGGAATAACAATTTTTCTCCTTTCCTTTTTGGTTCATATAGTATCCTAAAATTTACCTCATTATATCCATTTATATTTACAAAGTTCAAAACATCTCCATTTTGAATTTTTGTATAATTAGGATCAGATTGGAGTTCATAATATTTTTTACTTACTTTATACCAATCCCTACCTCCGATATTAATAGGTGGTAATATTTTTATTGTGTATTTGCTAATATCTGTATCGACTTCAGAAATGTATATTGTTTTTATATCATTTGGGATCCAAGGTAATATAGAATACATAAGATATCTATTTTTAACTTCTTCTTCTGATAGTTTTATTTTTATAGGTTTTTCAACCACTATTTCAGGTTCTTCAACTATTTCAGGCTCTTCAACTATTTCAGGTTCTTTTATAGCTTTTGTTTTAGTTGGAATTTCTGGTTTGATTATAGTTTTGATATCTTTAGTAAATACATCATAGAATTCATCGAATGTTTTAGAAGTTTGTTCTAAAAACTGTCTTACACACTTAAGCAATATCTTCTTGGTTTTTAGGTTTTCTATTATAATTTTAATCGTAGACAAATAAACAGGATGATTTTCACCTATTGTACTCAATAAAGTTACAATATCATTATATTCTTCATTTTGCATCTTTTTATATTGTTCTGCAAGCTCTTTTCTAAATTTCACCATGATTTCAAACTGTTCTACGTCATCAAGAAATTTATTATAAAATTCTATGAAAGTAAGAGAATACTGTCCTAAATATAATGAAATTATATATTTAATTATATCCTGAGTTTTATACTTGAATATAATTTTTTTAATAATATCTTTATAATCTTTTTTATTTTTGTCATCTTTTGTCGAGAATCTATCGGCAAAATAGCCAAGTTGTATTTTCATAGTATTATAATCATTTTCTTTTACTATATTTTTTAAATAATCTCGTTCATATATTTCACATGAGTCATTTAAACATGGATATGGATTATCTTTATTATCTTCTGTATGTATATGAGCAGAGATTTCAGAATCTAATGGAAGTCTTAATCCTTTTAAATCTACTACTTTATAAGGTTCAACAGTTGTTTTTAATGTAGGAGCGCCTAAACTCGTTAATGTAGGTCTCATTATTTGTGATATTTCAGATTTATTTTTAGACATTTCAAGTAATTTTTTTCCGGTGGGACCACTTTTTTTAACACATCTACCAGTATCAGGGTTAAATATTTCGTCATCCTTACAGTCTTTTACGGGAAAATCTTTTTTATTCTGTAATTTCATTTTTGATTTTAGTTCTTTTGGTATTTTAGACATTTATTATAATCATATAATTTTTTAAAATAAATTAAAATAAATTTATATTGTGAAAATTAAAAGATAATTACCCTTTGTATTAGACTTCTTTGCGTGGTTAAATAAATAGTAACATATTTATAACATATTTTATATCCATATTCAAATAAAAAATTGATTATAACAATATATAAATTTTTCAAAATAAATGATTCCAGATGAGTTATTATTTAAAATAATAGATTATATACCAGATAATAATACCTGTATAAATTTAGTATTGAGTTGTAGGTATTTTAAAAATACTTTATATAATCATGGATATCTTAAATTTATAAAAATAACGCCAATGTACAATAGTCCTGATAATTTTTTAATACAAACAGGAAAACATAGAAGAACACTTAACTCTATTTGCCTTATGTATTTACACGAAGCACAATGGTGGATCGGAGAATGGCCAAAAACAGTATTTTTTAACTACTGTACTACGGGTAAAATAGATCCAGGACGTGAGGTATATACGGAAAATTTAATTATACTGAATGACAGATCGAAAAAGTTGTCTATAAATTGGAAGAAGTTTCCAAAGTTAAAAAAGTTTCGGACGACAAGTTGGAGTTTTAATCATGAAGATATAACTGATAAATCATTACACGTAGAAGTGTAACTATAATTTTTTTCTTAACCTGTTGTTAGGTTAAGAAAAATACTAAAAAATACTAAAAATTATTGTGCAATTTCTAAAACCACCATTCCATTCCCACCATTTTGACCAAATTTTTGATTTGGGTTATTTGGGTTTGGTGTGACTAATGTTGAACCTCCAGACCCTATTCCTAATTGTTGTCCATAAGTAGTATATTGTGGGATATTTACCCCTCCTGGAAGTGATGGATTCCTGGGACCGCCTCCATCGTACAATTGTATATTTGTTACAGTTGTTGTATCGACAAAAGATGTACCTCCTTTTCCACCAAAAACAACCATAGAGTTAACATGATCAACATTTCCTCCTGACCCACCTCTATATCCGCCTCCTCCTCCTCCTCCTCCTCCTGCTCCATCATTATCATATCCATTTCCTCCTTGAGGAGTAGGCATTCCTCCTGCACTCTGAGTAGAAGTTGGGGTTTGAGTAGAAATAGCAGGATAACCAATTGGTTCACCACCATAAAATCCAGCACCACCACCAGCACCAACCATAGTAAATAAACTCCCATTATAAATACCAATGCTTGAATACCCACCTCCACTAGATGAGCGAATACCATTACCATTTTCATCTTTTCCTAACCCTCCTATACCTCCTCCGATAAATGAATTTGGATATGAGTTTGAGTCTTGTGGTGAAATACCTCCTTGACCAATAATTATTTCTAAAATATCTCCTGGATTATAATTTATTGTACCAGAAATACAAGCTCCACCACCTCCTTTAGGAATAATATTTAGATATAAAGCTATAAATCCTCCACCACCTCCTGCACCCCAACAGTAAAAATTTATTTTTGTAACATTACTTGGTAAAATTAAAGTAAATCTTTCTTTAATTCCTGTATATGTAATAACAGCTGGGAATATTGTGATATTTTTAGATATACTTCTCATCAAAGGTGATACACGAGTATTATAAGTAGACCCGGATCCAGATATATCAACACAAAATGCTGTCCTACTATTTGGAATTATATTATTTGAAGTACCTGGGAATGCACCACCTTTTAGACATGATACCATTCCTAATGTATGGTTGCTTGAATCTGGAATTCCATTACACGCTGCTTTGCCCCATTTTTGAGAAGCATCATCGCCTTCTATATTAAATGCTGTAGCATCGTACATTTGTATAGGTTGTACATTTATTATTGGAGAGCAATATGTGTTAAATTCGTACGTATCCTGTAATAAAGATGATGAATCTGATAAAACTATGTTATTTGGATTTAACCATTTTTGAATACCCTGTTTAAAACTAGGAGATTTCAAACCAAAAGGATATCCACCGCTTAAATCCATATTATAAGTAGTATTATCAGTTAAATCAAAACGTATAGAAACAGGAATACCATATTGCTGTGGATTAGTATATCCTTTTAGTGGTAAAAGTCTATTTAATGTATTATAATATAGTTGATCACCTGTTATATTACTTGGAACTTCATAACCAGCAATTTTACAATAATCTATTAAATGATTATATGGAAAATTTAAAAATTCCCTAAAACAATTCATATAAGCAACTAATGCAATTCCACCATTTAGAGAATCGGTTATTCTAACTTCCTGGGTATCTGTAGAATAAAAAGAATAAGATGGATATTTTGTTCTCATTGCACCATACCAATCTTTAGTATTATTAGGGGCAGTAGGATCATTAGGTATAACTGGATGTGAACCTGAATTTGCGGTATCAGTAATTCTAAATATGTACCATTTTTGACACGGTGTTATGCACATAATATAACCACGATCACTTTCATAACAGCAGGTTGGACAACACCCATTATCTCTATATTGGTTATCTACCACAGTAAGACCGTTAATATATATCTCAAATGTTGTATCGATATAATTTTGAAATTTTTTACATATGTCTTGTAATTGTCCTAATAAATTACCCGTGGGTGTTTGTGTTCTTGCCTGGGTTTTCCACCCTGTTGTAACACTATATAAACAAGTTGTATCTCCTATAGCATAACTTATCCATGGATTACGATATCCTGGTTGACCTGATAAAACAGTCTCATCTAATAAAGCTAATTCATGATAATAAGCTATTGTATATGATATAATAATTAAAAATTGCGGTAAAAACCCAATACATACACCTAATGCTGAACCAAGAGGACCATTAGCATTCACATTAGCTATTAACGACATCATGGCTGGTATTCCAGAATTTATAGCAGCACCACTAGAAGTAGTTGCTGTTACTAATGCACAAAGAGCATTAGTTGGATCTTGTAATATTTGTTTTAAATAAGCTCTTTTTGTAATACTAGAATCATTAGAATTTGTTGCAAATTGCGAAGGCATAGTTGAATATAAAATATTTGGATCATATCTAATAGTTGGATCCTGACTAAATGGACTTAACATACAATTTCTAGCGTCTGAAGTTTGTGCATTAGGATCGCATCTTTTTGCACTTCCACTTCCTTCTGTTTGACATCCTATTGGGTATGGACATACTATCTGCTGATTATACTTTTTATTTTCTATATAATCTAATATAAAATTATTTACTTCAGTAAAATAACCGTTTTGATTTCCCATAAAAGCTGTAATCAAATTATAAATTGTAGTATCACTCACAATTTTTGCAAATATAACAAATTCTGATGGTTGTGGTACTGGTTTTGAATTTAAACCAAATAAACCTGTTAACGGCCCTGCTAAAAATCCAAGTCCTGCTAAACCAAGTCCATAATTTAAAAGGTCAAGTCCAATTGCTTTTTCAGCGTTTAATCTTGTTTGTGGATTATCACTTCCTAACCCACCAGAATCTCCATATATTTGAGGAATTAATTGCCATGGAACTTTTTGTAAAAAAGGAAGTAATACATCATATGCGCTACATGCAATTTGCACATAAGTTTGCGACCCACTTGTATCATTATGTGCGGGATTATTTGTATTATCAGCTTTTAAAGAATTAATAATATCTTGTTGCGTTTCAGGTGTTGTACGTAAATTAGGGCCTCTTATAAATAATTGTTTAGCATTACGGGTCTTCAAACTATTATATAAAAATGATACTGAATTTCTTCCAGAGTTAACAAATTCTTTTCTTAATTTATCTTTAAGTATTTTTCTCTTACTACCGTTTTTAATTAATTTTTCGTTAAAATTTTCAACTTCATCCTCTATTTCACAATAATCTAACTTATTTTTATTGCAATTTACTAGAACAAAAGCCAAAATTAAAAATATTATTACAATAATAATTATACATGTTGTATTATTCATTTATTTTATTTTATTTTATTTTATTTTATTTTATTTTATTTTATTTTATTTTATTTTATTTTTATTTCTTTTCATTTTTAACCTCTAGTCTCCATTTTGATGTAAATTTACATCATAAAAATTTTCTTAACCTTAATTTTAGGTTAAGAAAAATACGTGTCCAAAATCTGGAGACTAAAGGTTAATTAAATTTTCGTTAAAATTTTCAACTGCATTTTCAGTATCGCAATATTCTAACTTATTTTTATTGCAATTTACGATAACAAAAACCAAAATTAAAAATATTATTATAATAATAATTATACATGTTGTATCATTCATTTATTTAATTTTATTTTTAACCTCTAGTCTCCATTTTGATGTAAATTTACATCATAAAAATTTTCTTAACCTTAATTTTAGGTTAAGAAAAATACGTGTCCAAAATCTGGAGACTAAAGGTTAAATTTAGACATTTTAGCTTAACCATCATATTTTTTATACATAAAATTCTTGTTAAGAAATCTTTTACGATCTAAATTTACTTCAAAATTATGACTAGAATTTAATTAAAAAATGAATTTAAAAGATTCTTTGTTAGAATTAGATATAGAATGACAACAACAACATCCCATTTTCAAACCAACCCTGATTATTTCAATTCTATTGAAGACTGTAATAAATCTTTTCATAATAAACAACAAACTAACTTGCGTTATAGGAATTTTACCCAAACACATTTTACAGCAGGAGATGAAGAGCAGTTTCAAAGATATAGATATGATAAAAATGGATATCTAAATCAACCCGATATATCTTTAGATGAAAACATTTTTAAAGACATTGAAAATGAGTTTTGGATTGGTTATAAAGATTTAGAGGCAACAAACACACTTGAAACTTTTAGATATTTATTTAATAAATTTAAGAAGGGAATATTTGTTAAAATTATCAACAACGAATTGAAAGTATTTTTACCTTTTTCAAATGTTAATTTTGTAAATGAGTGGAGTGATAATATAAAGGTCGATAATCTATATGAATTTATAAAACACACAAATGAACTTGAAGGTAGAACTTTTAATAAAAACGGAGTTAATGATTTTATAAATACTTGGTATGGAAATAATTGTTTAGTTAGATATGAATATCCTGTAAGAGAGAGTGATACTAATATATCTAATATTAAAGACATGTTAGTTGAACTATGTTCAAATAGGAAGGTACCTGACATTGAGTTCTTCGTAAATAGAAGAGATTTTCCTCTTTTAACTAAAAATAACACAGAGCCATATTTTCATTTATGGGATACAAAAGATCAACCATTAGTATCTCATAAATATGAAAAATATGTACCTATATTATCTATGAGTAAAATGGAAAATTATGCAGACATTATGATACCATCACACGAAGATTGGGGTAGAGTTCAATTAAAGGAGAATAAATACTTCCCTAAATCTCATATTAATTTTGATTATGACTTTAATACAGATTGGGATACTAAAAAACCAACTGCTGTATTTAGAGGTAGTTCTACAGGATGTGGTGTTGATATTGATACAAATCAAAGATTAAAAATATCATATATATCTGTTAATACTCAACAAGATGAAAATGGAATTCCTTATTTAGATGCAGGTATAACAAAATGGAATACACGTCCTCGAAAAATTATGGGAAATTCATATTTACAAACAATAGAAGTTGAAAAAATGCCATTCGGTTTGGTGAATAAATTAACACCATTAGAACAATCTGATTATAAATATATAGTACATATAGAAGGTCACGTTTCGTCTTTTCGTTTATCATATGAATTAAATATAAATTCTGTGATATTATTAGTAGAATCTGATTGGAAATTATGGTATAGTGATATCTTAAAACCGAATGTACATTATGTTCCGGTTAAAAAAGATTTATCTGATTTAATTGAAAAAATCAAATGGTGTAGAGAAAACGATGATATGTGCAAAGTAATTGCGCAAAATGCTAAAAAGTTCTATAATACATATTTACAAAAAGACGGTATCTTCGATTTCATACAAAAAACGCTTGTTGATCTTAAAAAACATACAGGAATTTACGCTTATAATATAAATAAACCTTTAGAAATTCAGTTAGAAGAAGAGAATCATATCGTCTCCACATCAAAAACATATCCGAAAACTGAAAAATGCATAAACGAAAATTCATTAATACCATCTATTGGAAGATCACATGGTCTTTTAAAAGGTATTCAATATGCGTTGAATATGTCACGCGATAACATGATATTTGAAGATATTATTTTTCAGAATAAACTTGGGACTATAAATAAATACAATTTTTTAGGCTTTAAATTAGCTGTTAAAAGCACAAAAGATGTTTCTAAAAAACAAGAACACATACACGAGACATTTATTGGATTAAAATGTATAAATGAACTATTAAAAGATGTTCCAAACTTTATTTATATTTTTAATAATTATGAAAACAGCGAAACAGATGAGATAAATGTGGTTACCGAGTATATAAATGGACAAACATTACAAGAATATATACACAGTGAGTCATTTTCTGTTAACGAATATATATTTATAATTTTACAAATTTGTTTAGCCTTGCATGTAGCGCAAAGAAAATATTGTTTTGTTCATAATGATCTTACACCGTGGAATATAATGATTAAAAAATTAGATGAACCTATATATGTAGATTATTTAATAAGTTATAAAAAAGTAATTCGAGTCAAAACAGATATCATACCTATTATTATAGATTATGGAAAATCGCATATTATTTATGAAAATACGCATCATGGTTACATAAACATGTATAAATTTAGTTCTGTTACAGATATTTTATCAATACTTATTACATCTGTATATCAAATTATAACTGAAAAACAACTTAATAAACACGATTTCAACTCGATTTTAAAATTTGCAAATTTTGTATCTAAAACAAGTTACCGACATGATCCGTTCACGAACTCGAAAGAATTAAAGAAATTCTTGTATAATATGAAGAAATATTCTAATTTGATTTCTGAAAACAAATATGAGTTAGAAAAACAAACACCGTTAGATATGTTTAATTATATCAGAAGAAATGTAAGATACAAATATGATATAGAGAATGTAACCGAATATAATTCAATTATGAATAGCGGTCATTCTGAACAGATTTTTGACTTTATATTATCTAAAAATAAAGAAGAAAGATTGCAGTCTTATTTAAATATTTTTAATAATATCAAAAAAGGTGGAAATATCGTTACACCAAATAATAATTTATTATTAACTTATTATACAGCTCATTCTTTGTATGAAAGTATTAAAAATCTTGGAAATGAGATGTATCAATATGCAAAATCAGAAGAAATTTTAACAGATAAACATACTGTTTTAGTAAATAATACCCTCAATTTTATAATAACATCATATCAAAACAAAATAAATAGATTAAAAATACAAGATATAACGAAAACTAAAATACCACACTATAAACCACTTCAAAATTTTAATGAAGATATATTTTTAAGACCAGATAAAGTTAAACAGATGTTATATGCATATAAATATAATGATTTGACCGAATATAAACATATAATAGAACGGGTGCTTTATAATAAAGATTATTTCAAATTATCTAATTCATGCATGGAATGGTGCTTAAAAAATTTAGAAAGTTTATTTAATATAGATGATACGTATTTGAAAGTTTATAATGCAAATAATAATACTTTGAGAAAAGTGGCAAACACGTTATATACACAAAATATAGAAGAAATGAAGGAATATCATAATTTGGAGTGCTATAGGGAAATACTAAAAGAAATTGAATTATAAGCGTAACTATACAAATGAATAATGAGAGTTATACTAGCGGTTCGTTTGATAGCGAATTGAAAAAATTCATCTGTCCTTACTAAAGACATAGAAACTGGTAATAGTTAGTATAGCGCCTCTAGTTGACTAAACATCCCGGTCAATTAGAGTCTCAAACGGGGTGTTGAGGTTTCTGAAGTTACATGTTCGCAGGAAACTATAAGAAAGAACATTTATATGGACAATAACCATTTAATAAAAATGTCAAACACTTTACGTGTTTGACATTAAACTTTATTTTTAGGATTTACGACTAACTTTACGACTTAATTTCATTACTTTTATTATATAAACATATTTATTTTGTAAATATTTAAAATATGTAGATTTATGCGACAAGAATTTTCTTAACCTTAATTTTTTGTTAAGAAAACAGATTCAAAATGTCTGTACAATACATCTTAGAGTAATAAAATTTATATAGAAAATAAACTTTTGTATTAAAAATTTATTGTATTTTCAAAACTATTCCTTTTACTCGAAGAAAACTGTGTATTTTGACTAAAATTATTTAAATCTAATCTACAGTTTATTTCTTTAAGAAGATTTCTAAGTTTTATAGAACCGTTTTTAAATTTATTACTGCTATTTAAGTTCTTTCTTAATGTTTCCAATAAACAATATGTAAAAGCCCCTTGTGATTTCTTATTTATTGTCGCATCTGCCGATGTTTCACTGTCTTGACATCCAGAAAACATGTAAACATTACCAATTATATCTCTACGTCTTTCTATAGAGTACAAAAAACTATCGGTCCATTCTGTATAATCATAGTTTGGATTCAAAGATGTCTTTTTCGGTTTGCAATAGGATTTATAGTTATATCTTAAGTCTATTACTGTACCAGAATGACAAGAATCAAAGAAACAGTACATATTCACATTTTTTTGGACTTTATTTGCCATATTTTCATATAACCAATCATCCGTAATATCACCCGTTTTGTCATAATCTAAGGGGACTATAGTTTCATCAATTCCGTCACTTTCGTCTAAATTTCTATCTCTAATATTAGAACCATGTCCAGAATAGTGGAAAACTAATAAATCATTTTCAGCATTATTACTTACTAACCAGTTTATATTTGATTTAATATTATCAGATGTAGGTAATATTGTATCTTCTTCAGTTAATATCTTAACATTCTTTTCTTCAAAGTCGCAATTTGTAATCAAAAAATCTTTGATATTTTTTACATCATAAATACACCCTCTTAATTCATATTTTGAATTTATATAATTGATTCCGACTAGAACTGCTTTTTTAACCATTTATTATACTCAAGAAATTATTTTAAAATTATTTTAATTTTCCCTATATTTTAAATATAAATATGAATTTTCAGAATTTATATTGCAAAAGTATATTTAATGGTACATATTCTAAAATATTTCTATTTGTACATTCTAAATCAACAAATGGCGCAACACCGTTATTATAAGCTTCTATCCATCTTAAAACACATAAACACCATCTGTCACCTGGTTTTAAACCAGGAAAACCATTTCTTGGAGTTATCAAATCATTTCCTTTTTTATAGGTAAAATTAAGAAAATCTTTTGTCAATATAGCGCAAACAATATGCGTACCTTGATCATTTTTGTTTGATTGACAATAACCGTTTCGTAGATAACCTGTTAAAGGATTTGAACTGCATAATTTCAACTTTTTTCCTAATACATTGGTCATTTTATTATAATAATATAATTATATATTATTAATTCGAATTCTTTTTTAAATAAAAATTTTTTTTAAAAATAATAAATTAATTTTCTTTCTAGGGTATAAATAAAAATGATTGATAGTAAAATTCTTATAACTATTGTTGGCCTTCTCGGAACTGTATATGCAGTTAATGCTTTAGAAGATAAA
>Ga0247843_1007262_pt1 | contig 13781 bp, 11 predicted proteins | sample LaCruzMarch2017__FD_192420 | JGI IMG/M metagenome (GOLD analysis project Ga0247843, IMG submission 192420) | Freshwater microbial communities from meromictic Lake La Cruz, Castile-La Mancha, Spain - LaCruzMarch2017_8m | ecosystem: Environmental > Aquatic > Freshwater > Lake | place: Spain...
TAACGGTAATGAGGGGTGGAATTCTAAAGTTGGTGAAGATGCATTCAGCGAATGCGCCTGTTAAAATTCTTTCAACGCCATCGTGGAGACGAATCAGAGTTCGGAGAGAAGCATAGAAAGCATAATCGTTAATCCTCCTGAGTGAGTTGGGTATGTTGATTTTCGTAATTGAGTGATCGCAATACATGAAGGAACTTTTCCCGATTTCAACGACGCCTTCACACAGCTCCACCTCGGCCAACTTCTTGCGTTCGTAGAATGCACGAGCAGGGATTAACGTGACGGAGGGATGGACCCGAATATGGACGACATCTCGTGGGACAGCAATTCCTCCCTCTCCCGTGTAGACAAAGACATCCATTGCATCGCGCGAGGCCGAAGAAAAGAGAGTAGTAACCAACGATGGTAGTAAGCAATGATGGTGATGATTCGACTGAATGAAAATGAGCAAGCTTTCAACAAGCTTGCTCTACTCGCGGGACTGCTGGCGAGGAATTCTTGCGGTTAGGATCTCAGGAGAATGGAGCCTTTTCGGTTGAGCGAATTTTGTGGCTCATGTTATTCCAATGCTATTCAATTCTTTTGGGCGTTGGTCGGAAGAACCTCGCCATATCATCTAATCTGCCATGAGCCATGATGTGTGATCGTATGTAGAAAGTACCTTTTACGTAGTATGTGCGTAAATCCGTGTTCGGACTGACGCAAAGAGAATCTCCAGCCGACCAGAGTCGCAGTGTGTGGTAGCATCCACATCTACCTGCGAGGAGCGGTGCGTGCACGGAAGAAAAGATGACCGTGTCGGACGATGAAGTGCTCACACACCTAGGCATCAGGTGTGCGGAACCATACAATTGGGGGGATCAAATTATTGATTATTCGTCGGAACTTTCCAGGAAGAACAATAATGATAATGGGCCATTGTCGGTCCTCGATTCCATCACGTTGTATGTTCAAGACGACAAGAATGTGAATAATAGTGACGAAAAACGAATACTACGGGCATTGTTTGGAGACGTTGACCTATCAACACCAGTGCTGACATCAACGATGAATCAAACTGTGATGGAAGACAAATTTCGCGACGTGCCCATTAAGGGGTTGTCCGATCGAGCGGCAGCAGAGCTCAACATTGAGAGTAGGGCATCTTTGTTTGGCTCAATTTTGCGTCTATTCGATATGCCCTGTGACGGAGAAAATTTAGCGAGTGGTGGTGATGTACGTGCGGAAGATATTACCATGGCTTTCACTGACGATGATGCTCATGTAACAGAAGCTGTGGACGATACGATGATAATGAAGGAGCCTATTCTTTCAACGGCGGAAATAATTAGGTCTGTGCATCTCACGGCTCGCCCAGGAGACATACCATCAGGAATGGATTCAAAGGAATTTACATTGTCTGTTCTTCATTTTATCTCCGGTAATATTCCTTATCTCCATGAAAATGAGGAGGAGTATAGAGATGGACTTGGGTCTCAGGAGGGGTGGGATCAATTACGAAGGACTCTGCCAGTGCTGCCTTTGATCAAGGCGATCAATCCTACGGAGAGTCTGGAGCTGCGATGTTATGGCCGTGTGAGACCGTTGGTCAAGCTGGGACAGAAAGAGAGGAAGCTGTGCCCAGAATCCATGGATACAGATGAATTATTCCGACAGAGGGTACTGAACCTCGAGCGAATTTACTGCTCTTCGTTGCCGTTTTCATCTTCAATGACATCGGCTATGTCGACAGTCCAACATTCTTCATCGGCTGGACTTGGAAACGACATACCCTTTGCATTTCAGAGATACTTGCCTAGGAGAAAGGTTGTCCCTCATATCGTAGGCGGTATTAAGGAGGAGCTTACACTTATGATATCCGGTCATATGCAGCAGCCGCATCATACTCCTGGACCAAAAAGGGCAAAAACTGCATCCTCTGGTGTTAGCAACACCAACACTATGAGTCTAAATCCTGCACTTTCGATTGATGAATTGCATGTTTGAGGATAGAGGAACAAAAGAAATTGCACAATGTTTGTTTTTGTCGCTGGGGGAATAGATATGATGCGGATGAATACGTCATATTATCATTAATAAGGTGGCATAAAATCATTTATACATTAGGAAACCCCATTAGCACTCAAACGACAGGTCTTTCGAGCAAACACAGTGGTTGCGGTATACCATAAGATGGGGTACGTGAAAGACTTGAAACAACAGAGCAGCGTGCCCCCTCTTCGCTGTGATTCATGCATGGGTACAAACATCTGCGCCGATCAGCGCATTCATCACAAACTTTCTGGCCGCAAATATTGCATTTCCGTAGTTCAATGCATTCATTGCATAATTTAGCAGAGCAACTTCCGCACTCAACAAATGTGACACAGTCTGTGCAATACATTCTCTCACATGCGATGCATCGGACTACGCAATCATTCTCGGTACAAAAATGATTCGTACATTGGTAACAAGTGTAATTTTGTAATGCATATTGTGGGGTATCTTCATTGTCGTTGATCCATGAATTTCCACCACCATCAGCATTTCCCCATCCACCCACCTGACAATTTGTACAAATGTCTCCTTTTTCCTCTAAAATTTCATTGACATCATCGATAAATTCTTCAAGTATCCGCGATTGGTTCATACGGAAGTTTTTCGGTAGCTGTAAGTGCTTGAATGAGCTTCCATCGCAATCGATGATGCTATGTAGGATGGGGATGACACAATTTTCTGACAGAGACACCGGTATCCCACGCTCATCGATTCGTTTTAGTGGGTTGACTATACTAAGGTCGATTTGTGCTAGTACAGTCGAGTCCCTCAATGGTTCCAATCCAGCGCCAGTCAGGTTGAAGCAGCCCGTTAGCTTGAGTGTCCGTAGTCTATTCCTTGCGTCGATGCATGCCAGAACCGAGAGCATATCGTCGTCATTTAACCTACTAGCTAAACTTCTGTCTACGTCAGCGAAATTTAGCGTCGTCCAATTATCTACCAGCCGCCCCAATATTGCCGGCACATGACAAGTAGTGGTTTGCGTCTTCGTCATCGCCACTGCGAATAGAGCACGAGATGGCTTGGGAAGAAATGACGACACGGCCGCCAATGCTTCATCGGGGACTTCCGTGATTGTAAGAGCCGTCATTGTGCTGGCTCCGGTTCACCTCTTCACCTCGCCACCCAGTCCACGGAGTGCGTAGAATACCATGTAACGATACCTCATATCGTGACTCCTTTCTCTCTGTGCACCTTCTCACCCCCCAACATGGCATGACGTTTTTTCCACCAGCGTCATGCTGGCTGCCCACCTTAATATACCTCGCGTCATGCGCCAACCACCGAGCGGTGTACTACACAGACGCATTCCGGGTCAGCATCGCGTTGAGGACGAACACGCTCGTCGTCACTTCTTCGACTGGTCCGCATCTTTCTCCAAGGCGACGACAGTATCTCCCTTCATCAAAGATGGTTACAACGACGAATGACGAAGACGGAAATGGTGATGACGTAGATTCACTACCAAAAAGGGGAATGGAAGAAGCATTTGCCTTATTGCAAACTCTCGAGTCTGAAGATTTCAACGAACAACAATCATCTATCATAACGAACGATGACGAAGTGGGAGATTGGTACACCAGTGGTGAAATTAGTGAGAAGGTTCGATCGAAACTTAAATACAGTCGAACAGATGATACGCCCGCGTCAAATTACGGGAAGTCTACGGTAGACGAAGTAGAGCATTACATTGAAATGCAAATGGAAATGGAGAGTACCGCAACTACTACGATGACGAAGTCGCCAATTAAAAAACTAGACGGTACATTCTCCAATATCGATGATAAGGAGAAGATCAATTCATCAAAGGATGATGATGAAGAGGGAAGCAACAACGACTATCCGTGGAAATCGATTAATCCAATTTTGCGTCTACGCGGACCTGTGGCGTCTGGCTACGGACGTGGGGGGAAGCAATTGGGTGTCCCCACTGCCAATTTGCCCACCTCGCTATTCCAATCAGCATTAGAGGATATACCGAATGGTGTGTATTTTGGCTGGGCCGTCATTGAGCGGAGACAGTTCCAACAACCGCGACAAGATGGTGACGTTGCTGGTGTACTAACCATAAAAGGGAGGAATATGTCAATCAAGGCAGTCGTTAATGTTGGATACTCTCCAACATTTGAGGGGAAGGAGAATAAAGAACGGATTGTGGAGGCACATTTGATAACTAGTAATAGTCCAATGACAAAGCCTGAACGAATAGATAGCAGAGAAACAACAATTGATGATGATGATGATGATGATGATGATAGTAATGCCACTGCTAATGAGATCGATGGAGACTTTTACAATGAAACAATGCGACTGCAGCTAATTGGGTATCTCCGTTCAGAACAAAAGTTTGACTCCTTCCCAGACTTGATTGCACAGATCCATCGTGATATTGGTAATGCAGACTGGGCTTTAGATTCGATGCCATTTGTCTTCTCGAAGGAGGATGAGTTTATTAAAGATGCTGTTACTATAACATCAGAAGATGATTGGATAGGATCGGGCGGTGGAAATGGCACTGCTAGTTGGGAGTACGAATCATGGTAGACACAACTAGCGTATTAATTTCTAATACAAGTAGCACCCTAACTCTCGATATACTCTCACTCTTGGTACGACTCTACGTGCCACCTCAACTAACCGTTGAAGACCACCCACACCATCCTCTTCTCCCAACACTGCCGCACGATAATACCAAAGACATGCCTCCTCATAATCCTCATTTACACCCCGTGCCTCCTCGAAGTGTTCCCCAACTGAGTAATGTGCTCCAGTATGTCCAGCATTGGCGGCACGTGTATACCAGTCAAGTGCCTCTTCATCATTCCGTTCAACGCCACACCCTAATTCGTAACACAGTGCCAATTCCGCCATGGACGTTACATGCCCATTTATGGCAGCAGCCTTGTACCATTGATAAGCGGCCACGACGTCAATGTCAATAAGACCATTCGAATTGGCAGATGATTCGTAAATGATTGCAAGTTTATAAGCCGACTCGACTGATTTGGTCGTTTGGTATGCTTTCATTAGGCATTTGATTGCCAAATTGGGGTTGGGCTGAGATACACCAGTACCGGTGAGGTAACATGATGCCAATTCGAGTAGGGCCGCCTCGTCTGCTATCACCGTTGTATATTGTTCTATCTCGTCGCTCGGTAGGACACTTGTAATTGGCTCTCCATTCGAATGGCCGATAACAACTTCTTGTTCCACTCCACACAAACGGGTAAGATACCTGACCGCCAATGCCTCATTTTTCTCTAATCCTCTACTATTTGTAGGTATAGCAACAGTACTATTATTCCAATCGTTGTCGTCTACATTCGCAGTTGTTTGTCGTGTATCGTCCTCACTTTGCTGTTGTTGACGTCGTCTTCTACTATCATCACCGTGCAAAAGACACATACTAAGTTCCCACATCGCATCCCGTCCACCGTACGTCGCGGCATCATCGACAATGTTCTTCCATCCTCTTTGAACACAGGCTAACTTTGCCAAGTCTCCCCAATCGGAATATTCGGCAAGACAGGCATGAAGTAACTCAGGAGGAAGTGTCTGCAGAGAGGGAGAGGAGGATGGCGCAGCCGCGACGCCGCTGAAAGAAGAGAAGTAGAGGTGAGGTAGGGCGGGTGTTGTTGCATTACTCGCCATGTTCTTGTCCGTCATCGTTGGTTGGATGTGGCGGAATTTATGAGGAGATTCAGGGCCACTCATGAGGACGTGGTGTTCGCGTGGTGTTTTGTTGTTGTGGTTTTAGTAAATATTTGTTTGGGCGGGGAGTGGACCGAGAAATGATGTTCACACGACAAATTATCAGTGGAAGGTAATAGACCCAGAACTCTGCCCGCTGCTCTTATTATCGCCGCGCTGGTTACTTCCCTATCTCTATCTCATCATCAAGCGAGATTGAACTTCATATCGCATTTTCCAACATCATGCATCTATTAAAGTCACTGTTCTTACACGTATGTGCTGCAATTCTAATTGTTGATGTCGATGCATTCGTTCCATCACGTTTACCCAACGCCCAAATGATGCTATCAACACCACTCAGGATGGGCTATCTTGACAATCTAACTCGTGAAATGAATGCACCAGACTCGAATCCTAACCCAGATGAAGATTCCGCCGAGGCAAACAAGATGGACAAATCAGAAATAGTTTCCTTCGGTCCTGGTAGTTTCAAGGACTTTGTTGACTTTAACGAATTCGATGGTGGAGATGGTCAAATGGGTGTGGCGGGGGATGGACAGAAGGGACTTGAAAAAATGGACAACTCTGCAGTACTATTCAATTCGAAATCCATGTCAGCCAAGAATGCATGGGGCACATCCAGTGGATATGCAGATGCATTACGCGAGGGCAATCCAAAGATTGATACCGCACGGGCACAGCAGCTTGAAAATTGGGCCAATCAACAGGAGGTACGTGCAAAGAATCAACAGTTGAAAGAAATGTCAGATAATTTCGATGCGGTCCAAAGCTCAGCCGAGGAGGATTGGCGTGCACTTGCCAAGTTTGGTGTCGAGAGGAATGAGGAGTTTGATATGGATGCGGCATTTGGTCCGGTTAGGGCGGGCGATAAAATCGAGGGTGTTATTGAATTAAAGTCGGCTGTGACCAAGGTTGCTACTCACGATCTCTTCGTAAGTAAAAAGAAATTTTGCCTTTTTATCCATTATACTGTGTGCATCATTCTCATCCATTCATCTCTCATTCAAAATACACACACTGGATAGCTTCGAAACCCGTACATGGGATTTTCTGACTTTCGTGCAGCGTTTACGAGTGATACGCCCATGGACTGGTCTGTTGAACCTAACGAGGGATCACTGAAGCAAAAGGAGGATACACATTTCATTGTAAAGTTCAAACCACAGGGTCCAGGATTAATTCAGGGATACTTGGTTATTGAGACAGAAGACTTCAAGAAAACGTGGCAGGTACAGGGAAGCACATAGAAGTAGGGGTATAATCACAGGCAACTTCTTGGGTGTTCATATGAGGATTGTCAACATTTGCTTGAAAAGATTAGAAGCACTATGTGTAACTGAAAGACAATAATGAGTATAATGCGACATGTCAAAAGTGGCGTCATGATTTTGTAACTCGACTGCTTATTAAATACGCTCAAAGTTTGTGTTTTGTCCGGTCTACAAATGCACAATATCCCTTCAAATTTTAACTCTAAACCCATCGCGTTCATTGTCTATGCATTCATTTAAATTGACATAAAAATGTAGTATGTACTTCTCCCTAACATATTGCGTGCTCTCTTCATCTGTACCGACTAGGTTGATTTCCTCGCAATGCGAGCAGATCGTCGACCTGATGGAGTCTGTACACTACCAATTCCCGTCGCTATCTTCTTTCTTGCCTTGGGTGATGAGGATGTTGTAGCTACTGTCAATTTCTTTCTACTACCACCCTTCTTCTTCGACTTCTTGCTTTTCATGTACGCGAGACCTGCTGCAACAATGACAATGCCAACCAGCAACGCGATCTGACGAATAGCGATACACATCAATGAAGTGTTTTTTCAGTGAAAAAGAAGAAGTTAGACATAACGTACACAAAATAAGACACATAGGGCACAAAACAGACTTTAGCGCTCGACGCTTCTTCATCAACTCACCACAATAGGATCATCCAGCTTAATTGCCACCATGCTTACGAGTGATCAAACGCCGCTCCAATGATGTTGATAACGAACGATCGTCGAGTAGATACGTCCTTTTGTCAGGTTTTGTACATGTGAGAAGCTGTCGCCAAAATTCGAAACGAGAAAGAGAATGTTGCTGCCAAGCTCTTTAAGAATTTTGTACATAATCAAAATATGAGCTGAACGGAAGAGCCGTCAGAGGATGAAGAGGAGAAATGTCTGGAGATGATGGAAAAGACCAAGAGCAGCGAGAGTGAGTCCAGCTGCGTATTGTCGGATTGTCGACTGCATTGAATTCATCTTTTGTTATTGTTCTCACATGTGTGGAATGACTTTTTTCTTCCAGTGACTTGCTTGGGTTGCAACATTTACGAGCCATTTGTGGCATTGATCAATCAAGAGACAGCCGAACATAATGCTCAACACGATGCATCGCAATCACAACGGAGAGGTGAGATCATATTCTCTTCCTTACTTGGGATTCATTTCATCCCATCTCATAAAATAATGTTTGATATCTGATTTTTTACGCAACTGTAATCAAAAAACAACCATATGAAACTACCACCTTCAGTGATTGGTCTAGACGATAAAAATGAACCATTGGCAGCCCCATCCCTATCTTGGAGTCCGACACCAGCTGCGCCAACACTTCGAAAAACGTTTCAAGCAAGTCCTCAGAATACTTTACTATACTTCAGAAAACGTGGGTCTTTAGAATTTGGTGACATCTGATGATACAAAGTAAGCAGATCAGTGTCAATGTCGCTACGCCAATGTCATGTAACTGATGATCATTTTTTTTCAGCTACACACCACTTGGAGCAACAGTTTGGAGCGAAAAGTAGAGGATTGGCTTGTAAACACTGACATCAATTTTTACATACTTGGCCTATTTACTCCTATAAACATCCTCCCCCCAGACCCTTCCGAGATGAATGTCAAGAGCTCTATTAATCGGAACCTCACATTCCCTTCTGCTCTGCCGCTTGCCTCTTCCTCAACTTCAAACCCTCCTCTGGATTTGTCAGTACATTATCAAAGATAAGACCCGGACTTCCCATTCCCAATACATCCCCACTTTCCTTATCTGAATTAGTAGGCTGCCAATACTCTGGATCACGGTATATAGAATCCTCATATGCAGCCTTGTCATCATGAATCCGTTCCATGCTCTTGTCACACTCAACCGCATGCATTAGTGCAAGTGCTAAAGTATTCGCCGCATCCTCCTTCGCACTTGCAAGTTCCTCAGGTGTGACCTTTCGTACCATCTTTGCCGGAGAACCAAGCCAGTATTCACCCGACTTTACGACAGTACCGGGTGTTACGACAGCGCCGGGTCCAACGAATGCATTCTCTTCAATAGTGGCACCATCGAGTACTTGTGCCGATGGACCAACGACACACCCGTCCTTAAGTGTAGCTGCATGTACGATCGATCCTGCTCCGATTGTAACATTATTCCCTATTACTGATGGGAAGTTACCCTGAATTTTGGCCACATGAACAACGGCTCGATCACCCACACTTGTATTATCACCAATAGTAATTTTATGTACATCTCCCCGCACGGTAGCACCATACCATACACTACAATTCGTCCCAAGTGTAACATCCCCTATAACAGATGCATTCGGTGCAACGAATGCTGTTAGGGGGGAGACTGTGGGTACTACACCGTCCACGGCCACGAAACGTGTGGATGGAACAAGACGGTCGGAATATTTTGTGATCTCCATCGACTTGCCCATATTATCGAGACCTTGTCCGATCTTACGGGCCGCGTTCGACGCAGCGAGGACTATACGCGCGCCGTACGACGTCATTGTGAGAGGGAGGGAGCTGGGGGGTCACACTAAGGGTAGGGGAGGTAGTATATGAAAGATTCGCTACTATGGCGGTGCGGTGGCGTCTTGCCTCGTGGCCTCGTGTGGAAAGATTTTCGTCTCAATTAGGCGGGAGCACTAACGACCCCGCCCCGCTTTGTCGAGCCGATAATGTTGGGGACGCGGCGTGGAGTAGTACAACAACAAAGCACCACTCGACGTGGTTCACGCTTCGTTCACGGCCTCGCACTCATTTGTTTCCTCATCTTTGCTGTCGTCTTAATGGGATTTTCTTTGAGATGGGAAGTGCAGCTCAAGAATCTGGATGGCGTTCCTGGACATTTCGACGAGGCTCGGCCTCTACCACTAGTGAGGACGGATAAGAAGTTGATGAGAAAGACGAAAAATAAGAAAACAATGAAGAAGACAACTATAGGTGCAAGTCATCATGCAGTAGTAAAACTTCTTCAACCGAATGAACTCAAGTTACCTACCCCAATCATCGTCATGGGAATGATGAAGGCAGGTACTACAAGTATCTATGGGTACTTTAAATGTGGTCTCGACCCAAAGATGGCCAAGCTGAGTCATTATGATTGCAATCACAAGAAGAATACACCACAAGAAAAGATAGGTCTGGCATGTGGGAAGCGTATTCGTCGTAATCTAACCAAAATGAAACCGCGTAAGTCGGCGTTTGACACGATAGATGGGTTTCATCTGTACGCTGAGATTGATGGACAAGAGAAGAATGGAGGTATGACATTACCACAGTGGGATTATCTTGATGAAGTATATGATCAATTTCCGATGGCAACTTGGATATTGAATGTACGGAAACCAGAAATGTGGCTGAACTCAGTTGATCGCTGGTTGGACCTGCGACAACGGTTCATTGACAATCCATACCTACCCGACCTACCCCGTGGCGTTGGAGTGGACGATAAGGATATGATTCGATTCTATTTACGTCAGGCAGAACGGATACGAGAATTTTGTGAATCACATCCTAGTCTTTCGTGTGTTGAAGTTAACATTGACCAACCAGACGCGGGCGACATTATGGAAAATGCGTTTGGCATACCTGAGACATGTTGGGGAAATCGCAATGCAAATGCTAACGGGACTGCCATCTGGTCTCCCATATAAAATTGAATATTAACTAACTTGACGTGTTCAAATCATTACACCTCCGAAGAATTGATTTGGATGAACTACCGCAAAATTTAGTATCTACCTAACATTTTACTCTACTTACTCCGAACAGAAATGCCACAAATCCCGTAAAATGGCAGCACGAGATTAATGACAACATCTGCTCCACAGGTGGCACGGCACTGACTTCGAATGATTGATTCATCAGCTTTCATCTTCTTCTGGCGTCGCGTAGACTTCTCATTGTGGCTCTCCTCATTCATCCTCATCTTCCACAATACAAGTTCCAAAATTGTTGTGGCCTCTTTCAGTTTGCAGATTTCATCTTCAATGCGATAAAGATTATTTTGAATTTGAGCAATACTAAAGTTATTAGAAGCATAGTCGTTGAACCTGGTAGCATAGATCATCTCTCTCGCCCGATCACGCAAAACTCTCAAGCCAATAGCTTCCACACGAGATGACAAGCAGCACGTGACAAGATATCGCATACGTTCTTGAAAAGGTGCTCCATCGAAGTTACGATTGGATGGCTCTGCAAACAAGTCTAGCAAATACCCCCAATCAATCAACTGATCAGGGTAGTGCACTTGTTTCACACAAAGGAGATTCTCAATGCTTTCTTGCGGCGTATCACATGTCCCCATTGTCTCCACCATCAACGTCCAGTTGAATACGTGGCTAGGGTAAAGTGATTGATAGCTTTCGACCAAGAAGTGGATGATCTTATTTGGTGCAGCCCCCCAAAATGCATACAACAGTGGCAGCGCCCCCCACCTATCTTCAGTAATTAGATTTGTGGGGTACTTCTCAACTATTAAACGGTACAGTTCTAGATCATGTACAGAAGAGCACGCCAAAATATGAAGGGGGGTCATTCCAAGACAATCTTGTTGATTACCTGTTGGATCTAGCTTACTGCGCAATGTCCGACGCTGGCCTGATCTCATGTTTGTTGCATGTGTGAGGTTCTGTAGCACCCCAGGATTATATGATTGGTAGTAGACAATACTGTGTATTGGTAGTCCATCAAATCGATGCCGCAACGCAAATATAATCCGTGATTCTGAACCAAAGAGCTGATGAAGATCTGAGATTATAGTCGTTCCCATTAATGTTCCAATAAAGACAAATGTTCCAATAAAGACAGCATTGGGTGGAAAGGCCACATTTCGCAAGCAGTAAGTATCTTGTAATGCACCATTTCCAATCTCCGTTACAATCTGGGGAAGCTCTAGGGAAAATATTAATTTGCAATTTATAACATGCGGTCAGGGATCACGGTGATGAAGAGCGGGACTCTAAAGTTGGTGAAGATGCAGCTAGCGAATGCGCCGTCTCCAATGCTTTCAATGCCATTGTGGAGACGAATGGGACATAGAAGAGAGCCTGTGAAGGCTTGGTTACGAATCCTCCTGAGTGAGTCGGGAATGATTAATTTCCTTATCGAGTGGTCACAATCCGCGAAGGAATCTACTCCAATTTCCACGAGGCCTTCACACAGCTCCACGGTGCAAGTCATCATGCAGTAGTAAAACTTCTTCAACCGAATGAACTCAAGTTACCTACCCCAATCATCGTCATGGGAATGATGAAGGCAGGTACTACAAGTATCTATGGGTACTTTAAATGTGGTCTCGACCCAAAGATGGCCAAGCTGAGTCATTATGATTGCAATCACAAGAAGAATACACCACAAGAAAAGATAGGTCTGGCATGTGGGAAGCGTATTCGTCGTAATCTAACCAAAATGAAACCGCGTAAGTCGGCGTTTGACACGATAGATGGGTTTCATCTGTACGCTGAGATTGATGGACAAGAGAAGAATGGAGGTATGACATTACCACAGTGGGATTATCTTGATGAAGTATATGATCAATTTCCGATGGCAACTTGGATATTGAATGTACGGAAACCAGAAATGTGGCTGAACTCAGTTGATCGCTGGTTGGACCTGCGACAACGGTTCATTGACAATCCATACCTACCCGACCTACCCCGTGGCGTTGGAGTGGACGATAAGGATATGATTCGATTCTATTTACGTCAGGCAGAACGGATACGAGAATTTTGTGAATCACATCCTAGTCTTTCGTGTGTTGAAGTTAACATTGACCAACCAGACGCGGGCGACATTATGGAAAATGCGTTTGGCATACCTGAGACATGTTGGGGAAATCGCAATGCAAATGCTAACGGGACTGCCATCTGGTCTCCCATATAAAATTGAATATTAACTAACTTGACGTGTTCAAATCATTACACCTCCGAAGAATTGATTTGGATGAACTACCGCAAAATTTAGTATCTACCTAACATTTTACTCTACTTACTCCGAACAGAAATGCCACAAATCCCGTAAAATGGCAGCACGAGATTAATGACAACATCTGCTCCACAGGTGGCACGGCACTGACTTCGAATGATTGATTCATCAGCTTTCATCTTCTTCTGGCGTCGCGTAGACTTCTCATTGTGGCTCTCCTCATTCATCCTCATCTTCCACAATACAAGTTCCAAAATTGTTGTGGCCTCTTTCAGTTTGCAGATTTCATCTTCAATGCGATAAAGATTATTTTGAATTTGAGCAATACTAAAGTTATTAGAAGCATAGTCGTTGAACCTGGTAGCATAGATCATCTCTCTCGCCCGATCACGCAAAACTCTCAAGCCAATAGCTTCCACACGAGATGACAAGCAGCACGTGACAAGATATCGCATACGTTCTTGAAAAGGTGCTCCATCGAAGTTACGATTGGATGGCTCTGCAAACAAGTCTAGCAAATACCCCCAATCAATCAACTGATCAGGGTAGTGCACTTGTTTCACACAAAGGAGATTCTCAATGCTTTCTTGCGGCGTATCACATGTCCCCATTGTCTCCACCATCAACGTCCAGTTGAATACGTGGCTAGGGTAAAGTGATTGATAGCTTTCGACCAAGAAGTGGATGATCTTATTTGGTGCAGCCCCCCAAAATGCATATAGCAGTGGTAGCGCCCCCCACCTATCTCTGGTGATAAGATTTGCAGGGTACTTCTCAACTATGAGTTGGTACAGCTCTAGATCATGGACAGACGAGCACGCCAAAATATGTA
>Ga0247843_1007265_pt1 | contig 13777 bp, 18 predicted proteins | sample LaCruzMarch2017__FD_192420 | JGI IMG/M metagenome (GOLD analysis project Ga0247843, IMG submission 192420) | Freshwater microbial communities from meromictic Lake La Cruz, Castile-La Mancha, Spain - LaCruzMarch2017_8m | ecosystem: Environmental > Aquatic > Freshwater > Lake | place: Spain...
CTACAGCAGCAATTAATCTACTACGACCTGAGCAGTCTACTAATACTGTCTATCTACCTTATGTTAGTACTGCTAATGCCGCTGCTACAATTATCCAACATGCCTACACCAAGTACATCAATCATGTCATGCCACACCCTCTGAAGTACCTTTTTTGCATCTGGCAAAATTTAGTTTATCTGTACGTAAATTATTTCATCTACAGATGAAATTTATTGCATCATATAAAAAATTTATTTAAGAACAGGAAATTAATTTCTTATACAAAAATATATTTTGTATTGTGTGTTTTATTATATCAACATGAAATTAATTTTTTTCTGTGATGATCATTAGCTGATCATGTATAAGCTTTTTTGTTTGGTTTGTTATATATTATTATAGTTGTAAAATTAATATTTTGTAGTTCAAATCAAATTAGATACATGGTAAAATATGTTTTGTCAATTATATTATATTTTATACTTAAGCTATTTACTTCACTAATAATTATATTACCAACTTCCCAAAAGACCACCGTTTTATTATCGTTTTATTATGCTAGCAGTTCCAACATCGAGTCCAAGTGCAAGCCCAACCACAGACTTGCTGACTAACGAAACCCTTTTAGTGCACCTCATCGTCACTCCCTATCAGCTGTTACCGCCGCCACACCTGATCTGACACATTCGTGGTATCGACTTTCCTCTCACCATCAGCATCACAATGGCAACAGCAACTGGATGAGAGGACGACGACATGAGGACGATGACATGAGGACGATGATACGAGGACGACGACCAGTAGGACGACGACATGAGGACGATGACATGAGGATGACGACGACGAGGACGACGATGACGAGGACGATGACGACGACGACGACGAGGACGAGGATGACGACGAGGAGGACGATGACGAGGACGACGACATGAGGGCAACAGCAACTGGATGAGAGGACGATGACGAGGACGACGACGACCGATGACGACGAGGACGACGATGACAAGGACGACGATGACGAGGATGACAATGACGAGGATGACGACGACCGATGACGACGACGAGGATGACGAGGACGATGACATGGACGACACCCACGAGGACAATGACAAAAATGGCATCGACAGCAATCATCGACGGCAATGGCATCGACGGCAAATGGCACCGACGTGCAAATGGCATCGACGGCAAATGGCATGGGCAGCAAATGGCATGGGCAGCAAATGGCATTGATGGCAAATGGCATCGATGGCAAATGGCATCGACGGATGGCACTGACGTGCAAATGGCATCGACGGCAAATGCCACGACGGCAAATGGCATCGACGGAAAATGGCATTGACTGCAAATGGCATGGGCGGCAAACAATGACGACAACAGACATGACGACTAGGCGTTGACACTTTTGGGTAGACTGTTAAACTACTAAACTATCATGTTGTATTGATATGCTTCACTCGCAACCCTACTGCTCCACTCACATCTCCACTCACATCTCTGCTCAACTCACATCCATGCTCCACTCACATCCCTGCTCCACTCACATCTGCTCCACTCACATCCCTGCTTCATCCACTCACTTCCCTGCTCCACTCACATCACAATTACTGTATTTGCATCAGCAGTAGCATCATCCGTAGCATCAGCATCATCAGTAGCAGCATAGTAGCAACAACAATTACGTAAAACATCAGCATCAGACAATCAATTGAGTGAAGCTTGGTGTCGTGATATTGGGCTTATTATCAATTGTTTGAAGCTTTGAGTCGCGTATGTGTAGTTTCACATACAATTATTTCACTCAGATAAGTTTCACTGATTGCTAGTAATCACTCAGTGGTCATGGCATCACTTACTCAAGTGCCATGGTCTAAAGGCAGATATGATTCGTACACCCTTCACAGTGATGGATCACTAATGGGGACAATTCATCCTCCTGGTTTTGCTTGGCTTGTTACAGAAGACAACAATTCAACCGATATGATATTTCTTTCTTCCAGAAATCAATTATGCAAAGGTTGTTGGTTCATAGCTGCTCTTCTTCCTACTAAATTCAATACCATGAAAACTGGAATAGAATTTAGTTGTCGTCTTGTACTGGTTATGGGAGCTAAAGTCACATCAAAAACGTTATTGCAAAGAAAAATCTCAATCTACTACTACAAAATGAGACCTAATTTGAGTGTTGGAGCAACAACTGATCTCTTCAACTCATCTCCATCTATAACAACTGTTATATCAACTCTATTTGAGCCATGTCTCACCGTACACCGTAGGATGTGAATCAACAACACATCTTCGTTATCTCAATCAAATTGCTGGGCCTACTTTACCTAGTTGGAAGTTACTTCCATCAATAGCAGAAGTTGATGGATTAAAATTTCACCAGGTTCGTAGTGGACCTGACTCATGGTACGATAGACCACACATTGACAAGGAAATTGACGGCAATGTAGTCTTGACCAAGCCGTTGTTTCCATCATGGATACCTGATGCACAGCTTTACATCTCATCAACCAATACTCCTTATGCTAAGAAGATTATGCAACATCGATCAAGCAAAGTATTGGTTACTTATACAGAACGTATGCCCAGTTTTGGTACATTAATGTGGATGCCACTTCCAGACCTTCCCGACACACCAAGTCATGATGCTGAATTTGCTTTAATCACCATGGACCAGAAAATAGAAATTGACAGTATATTTACTGAAGCTGACAGTCTAATGGATCCTTATGAGTTCCGAGACTTACTACTTGATATGACTATTAATAATGGGTTACCCTCTTTCATTAAGTTGACAAAACTAACTTGTGGATCATCGTACCTGGGAGAGAAGTGCATGATGTTCATAGTGTCAATTGTATCCAGAACTGACATGGCAACTTTAATACTAAACAATTCCACATCTTCAATGTCAGGTATACAGAGTAAGCAGTTTCAGTTACTGGATAATAACACGTCTGATTGTGATATTGCTGCTGGTACAGTTGTATTTAGAGGGTATAAATTTAGAACTGAATGTAATTTTGGCAAAGATGATGTAGCATTAGTCATGGCAGCATATCACACATCATTCAAGAGATTTTGTACGCACAACCAAGGATCATTTCATATGCTGCAGGAGAGACAGAGTAATATATCTAGTAGAAGCATGGGTGTTGCTAGTGACAGACGCCATCATCATTATTTCAACGACAACAACATGAATGCTACTCTAGTACCTCTGACTACTCCTATGATTAATATGTTAAATACAGTTACAACACAAGTTCAGGACACAACTGGTCAGGTAGTGATTGGGTTAGTAAAGGAGGCAATGAAGAGAGCGTATAATTGGCAACATATTCAATCTAATCAAGTGTGTGGATATGGGATTATGACATGTCCTCGAATTAATAAAAGAAAGGGAGTATTGGACACTGTGTTTTATTGTTCGTTGCTTCCATTGTTTATTTCTTACAAGAAGGTGAATGACATGGAATAATGAACATGTAGAAACATAGTGATGAAATTTTGATGGAGAAAAAGTAATATTTCAAAGGAGAAAATAAAATGAAACAGAGTTATTTTGTTTTTCTTATAAAAATTTAGTTTTGGATCAACCTAATTTAGTTTTAGATCAACTAAATTTTGTTTTGGTTATTAAAAAGATATTTCTATTCATTTGTTAGAATAAAACAGTAAATTTTCTTACTCTCCGATGAAAATATTGAACGTGATTAACAGTGAGTAATATGTGAGGATGCAATTTTGTTAATTTTTTGTAATTTTCTTTGTACAAGAAAATATTTATATTTTTCAAAATTTAACCACACAGGAATAAGTATTTGACAGTTGAAGGAAGAAATTATTTTAAAATGAATTTTAAACATAGTGAATTTTTCGCACAAACGAAATTTTTGAATATCACATAACAGTCGAGTATTGACCTCACAACCAACATCAACAAACAAATCAACCGACAGGTACAATACCATGTCCATGTACAGTGTTCAGTCTTCCGATCAACAGATGTGATGCAAGTTTGCCTAGTCCAAGCCCCAGGGATGAGCAACAACGACGAGTGACAACACCTATACAATACAAAACAACGACATGAGCAAGCACACGAGCAAGAGCAAGGGTGGTCCAAGCACCAGCCACTCCAAGGAGTATGATGAAGAAGATGAAGATGATGAAGATGAAGGCGACATTACCAACAACAGCCAGCGGAACCGAGTACGTCAGTTGGAGGCACAATGTGCTCAATTAACAAGTGAGAATAATAGGCTGATGTCCGAACTTAAGAAAGCACAGACAAAGTCCGGACGGTTGACAAAGGTAGGCATGATGACACATAATGATTGGACAGGCCAGGATGCGGAATTGTCTGAAAGGATATCATCGTTTTGTGGGTCATACTTATTTCGACGATACAAGTTCCTCAATGAAGGATGGGAGACGTATGACAAAGAAGATGCGGATAGCTTGTCTTCGTTCCTAAAAAAGAAGATAACAGCAAATATCAGTGATGATCTATACGAGGAACAGTGGGATAGAATATATGTCCCGACTATCTGTTTAAATTTCAAAAGTTTGAGGTGCAACCTAAACAATGCCATCAGAGGACAGTATAAAGGTGAGTTGCGGGTTAGCGAGTGTTAATGCATTCTATTTATTCTAACCTTTTAACCTTTTTTTTGTCTCAAACTAAACTACACAGGCGACAACGCCAGGGATGAGTTTGACCCAGACAGGTACAAGGATGGTATGAAACAGCTAATTGATCCTGACATTAGATTAGACTTCTACTTCTTCATTGCACATTACGTTCGGAAAGTGTTTTCAGATAGCAAGATTTTGAAACATCTAAAATCCATGCCAGGTGTGTCATTCCTGGATATGATAAGCACGAGTGATATTGCTTATGTGCTTACCATAGTGAAAAATGGAAAGAGAGGGTGGGATGAGAAAATGAAAGGGAATGATCCAAACGAAGAGTCTGGTACGTATATTCATGTTGCCAATGTTGTCTTCTAGTAGTGTACGTCTCAATTTACAACTCTTGCCCTTTGTTGCAAGGTGACATGAATAAAAAGGCATCGGCTTTATTCACAAGTTGTAAGGGCAAAAAGAAAATGATAGGGAAGGTTCAGTGGAATGAGGAAGGCCTTAAATATTATAAACATGCGGAGAGGAAATATAGAGAGCTGTATAAGTCACAATTGATGGATATTATTTACCGGGGGTGGGAACAGTGGTTGTTACTTGTTAGTGATCGTAGGAACAAGGCGTTTCTATCAGTTGATGGGTCCAGCAGCAAGACATTCCATTCCATTATGGGGACTTGGATTAGGAATGACAAGGAAGACGATTGTTCCAAGGGGGGGGGATTGACATATGACAGTGACGATGAGGAAAATGGTGATGATGAGAAAGGATATTATTCAGATACGGGGACAGGGACCAACATCTCCAGGTGGGCTAAACAACCACCACACCCTAGTCCAAATCAGAGTAGTCCGGACAAATCCGTGGATACTGGTGACAAAGCGAAGATGGAGGAAAGCAGTCCTACTAGTCATAATAGTACGGCCGAGAAAGAAGAGAGTGACATGGGGTTGGATGATGTGACTGCAGCTGGTAAAAGAAAGAAGTCAGATACTGGTAAGAGGAGGAAGAGGAAGGATACAACATTGACGAATAGTCCTGCCTCCCGCACAAGGGCGAGAGGAAAGTTAAAAGGATCAAAGTTATTTGAATGATTAATGAAATATATTCTAAACTCTAAATTATTTTGTTTTAGATCAAATAAATTTATGCAACAGAAATAAACTTTTGTAACAAGTAATATTTGTTTTAGATAAACTTAGTTTATCTAAACAAAATAAATTTTATAAAACAAAATTAATATTTTTTTAGATAAACTTAGTTTATCTAAACAAAATAAATTTTATAAAACAAAATTATTTTATTTATATTATTTTAAATTAAAATAAGAAAATAATTTAATTTAGACGTGAAGCCTCCAAGTAAAAAAAATTCATTTTATTAGATACAAAATTTGTTGTTCAGAGGACCATCACCATCATGTCACAAAAAATGCTCATAGTCAGCTCGATGACAAACTCGATATCATCATGCGGGCTTTTCAGGATCAATTCGATGCTATGAATAATCGATTCGATGCTATTAATAATCGATTTGACGACGCCAAGCTCGATACCAATACTCAATTCGACAAATTCATCGCCAAGCTTGACAACTACAAAGCCAAGGAATACACAAATACAGCAACTGACAATATTGTGGGCGATAATCGACTACTTGATGACCACGGATAATTTCTTGTTCTACTTTCATGGAGACTGTTTTATTGACGAAGATTTCTTCTTTCAGCCTACCATTTTCTTTTTATTTTGTACCATTGGGGAATTATATTTGGGGTCAGTGATTATATTCTCTGCACAGCGATAGCAATCTATGGCTAGCTTTTGTTCCTTGTACGTCTGTCCCTTCATCCTGTTTATACAGTTGAGATTGTTACACAATATCAACTGTGGGGGGTGTTAGTATGTAGGTCCATACGTACCCTAAGCTAGACACTCTTTCTTCCTTGTGACTTCCATCATCTCTGGTAGGTCTCGTGGACGTCGTCCTCCTATGCTGGGAGTCACATCCTCTCAATTTATTGTTTCCAATAATTCAATTTGGCGGGACTTCTAGCAGCGCGGCCAAACCATAATTTTGCAATGATCAACAATATGTAAAGAATTATGCAGTCTAGTTACTTAAATTATATTTTCATTACACACATACAAGCTAGTTGTTTCTTTTCCTCTTTCTATCAGACTTGACACAATTATGATAGGAGTGCAACAAGGGCATATTCCACCAACGCGTTGTGGAATATACTATATTCAAATAATATCTATGTGGATACAAATAGTGAACGTGTATTGTTGGTTACAACGCCATACATTGTTATCCCATCCAAGGAAAGTGAATTACAATTGGGTTCTAAATTTGACTATTGTATCATCTTATGTCTCAAGGATCTTCTTCACTTTGCCTAAGCACGGAAGAACTTTATCAGATGCCATATTTTTCTCCAGCATTAGTCGTGCTGACTGCTTTGCCTGATCAAGATCCTTCGTTTGCTCCCAGACGACAGTGTCAACAAGTTTATCAAAAAGTGACAGGTCTTTCTGGGGTGCATGTCCAAGCTGACCAAGTCTCATCAAGGGTTTGTAGTCCTCAAATGTTGGTAAGGCATAGCAGCTGAACACATCCTGTGTCGAAATATGATGAGTAATAATTCTGAAGACAGCGTATCATGCTCTAGTGTTCGGTATTAATTGACAAGACTTACCTTCCTTCCCCAAATTAAGTCAAGCGCGGAAGCAACACCAATCAATTCATACCCATAGCTCTCCATGAGAGATTTCAATGCAGACGCGGAAGCACCCCAAATGCACTCCTCAAATTTAAATGTATAACTTGCGTTAGTTAGTTCCTTCCTAAGTTTCGGGTCGATTTGAGACAAGGTCATATCCTTGGGCCAGTTCCTATTGTACTCAGTAGTCACAACGCGGGGGCGGAAATGGGTCAAAATGTTATCCATAACAAAATAGTCATGTGAATCCATGTCGCCAGACAGAAAGTCGAGCTCTCTGGGAACACTGTACTGCTTGAGTATGCTAGCAGCGTTTGTCGAGTACAGGTAATGCGCATGTAGGTTGATATCCAAGTTTTCATTGTCCCCATCAAGTAAGAGCCCGGTCCAACCATGTACACGCCAGAGCTTACAAGTGTTTGGACCCGAACCAGAACACTGCGTCTTCTTGTTGAATCCATATTCGACATAATACTTGTTGGTAGTCCCGATATGATCAAAAATCTTGTCAAGCTGGCAAGATTGTGTGCCCTGAGAATATTCCTCACGCTTACAGGGGTTGTGCAATTCATCCCAAAGAAAGCTAGTAGCACTACCGTTACACTTCGCGCTATCATCAACCGTCGTCCTTAGAGATCCCAAAAAGCCGCCGCGATCGTACATTGTGGCCCCATACATGACTCCAAACTGGAAGCCGAGGAATGTCAGAAACATAACGGATAGGAGTAGGAGAGGAGGCTGTTTGCTGCATGAGTTGGGGACACGATCTCGAACGGATCGTTGGATAAAACCCATTGCAAGGAGATATTAGAGGTGTATCGTATCGTTTTTCAAAGGGACTGGGATCTTGGTGAGGTTGGTATGGTATCGTACCATCTCTGGGTGGGTGGTATATGCCATCGTCGGAAGGAGCGCGTTGTGACGGTTGGTGTGTGTAATTTCAAATACGGCGGGACTTTTGCGTCGACCACACAAAGCCTCCCACGATGAGGAAATCGACGATGATGATAGTTTTGGCGTCTTGCATGCCACCGAGCTATGGTCGTCTCACTCGCCGCATACGATCATTTGCCGCGGCATTTTTAATGCCCCATCATCATCATCATCATCGTAGTTCAACAAGGGTGACAGCGGCGAAGAACGCTAATTCTTGGACAACCTCGTCGATGATGATACACCAACAATGTTCGATCGGCATGATGTCTTCCACTCGCTTTATTTTTACCTCTCACGCGTCTTCTTCATCGAGTAGTCTGTATACTACAACTCCAGAAAGTAATAATGAACTCCTCGTTTCTTCTTCAGATACTGACAGCAAGCACGTTGTCAACGAGGAATGGAATGTTGACAACAGCCATAATAATATGATCGATCCCTACTCCGACCAGGCCTTTATTGACCTTACGAACTTTTACACACATCACAACATAGATAATTGCGATGGGGCAATTGATGTTCGGTTGGCATATAACAAATTACTACGTCTAACTGAATCAGTAGTGATATGGAATGAACGTCTAAACCTAATTTCGCGTATAGATTGTACTCCCACTGTGGTGTATCATAGACATGTATTATCCAGTGTTGCTTTACTGCCATTAATATTGAATGCAATTAATACATATCAGAATCCCAACACCAACATTGACGAATCATCAAATGATAATAATAATGATATTAGTAATGCTGACAATACTCCTACATTTAACATTATTGATGTTGGGACGGGCGGTGGGTTCCCCGGCTTACCACTGGCACTACTATTACCTTCTGTTCAATTCACATTAGTCGACTCTATAAAAAAGAAATTAGTAGCCGTGTCTGATATGGCAAGTGAATTAGATGTTACTAATGTACGTGTCCATCATGGACGTGTCGAAGAAATGTACATCAATGAAATTACTGGACAAACGACGGAACATGCTGGAAAGTATAATATTGTGCTTGGACGGAGTGTTACGGCATTACCACGATTTTGTGGTTGGGTAACCAATCTTATAAAACGAGAAACGAGGCACCAAGAAGGAGGCGGTGGTGGCGGTGGAAGGGTTATATACATTATAGGTGGAGAGCTTGACGAGATTGTATCATCACGAATAGTACAGGATGTACCCATTGATGAATTATTATGTCGTTCAAAAGTCATGTCAGATAAACGTGCATTAATTTTTCATGCACAAGATGTGTATGAAATTGCACGAAATAGTGGAGAGGAAGTCATAAGAAATGACGTCGTCGTTGTCCGTAATAACAGTAGTAGCCGTAGTCCTCCTCCCGCAAGGAGGAAGAGTGTAGAGCAGAGCAGTAACACCACGGGAGGAGGCGCTACTGGGAAGAGTAAACCATTAGCCAAGGGTGCATGGAGTAAGAAACAAAATGATGTTAAGAAGCAACGTGGATATGATGACTTTAAACGATACGAATCATAGATAGATATTAACTTAATACAAAGAAATAATCAGCTTTCCCAATTATCACTTTGCTGACACTGATAAAGCTGACATTGCCAACTAGTTTGACATGAGCCCCCACAGTATACGAAAATTTAAATACTCAACTCTTCTTTGTCATCTCTTTTCCTCTTTGTGTCAGTCTTGACACAATGATGATTGGAGTAAAGCATTGGCATATTCCACCATCGCATTGTTGAATACACTATATTCAAATATTTGTACTGATATTGATCATCAACCCGTCCATGGGGGAATGCCAGCACCTCTGGGATGAGGTCCACGGGAACATTTGCAAGATATGTGAGTAGAGAATCCTTGTCTTGCAAGGCAAGTACAATTTTCTGTGTCCTGTCCAATCCAAGCAATGTCCGAATATTACCTTCCAAGATTTCACTGAGACTAGGAATGTATTTACAACCATCCCTATCACCCTCCCAACCTGAAATTATATCCATTTGTTTCAGCATGTGATTAGATTCTGATATGGCATTCAAACTGAAGGCATCAAAGACACAATTGAGTAGCGCCTTCACACCAATGGATGTAAGATTATTGTTATGAAGAGATAATGTCTTCAGATTTGTGTTTCTCTTCAGTGCTTGTGAGATCAATATGGCATCATCATCATTCAAGCGATTGTAATCAAGGTTAATTCTATGTATTGGGGGATCACCCTCCAGATACTCAGCAATTTTGACCACCCCCACTGAGTCGATATTGTTGTCGCGGAGGTTGATCCATTTAACGTCGGACTGTAGTATGACCAAAAGTATTTCCGGATTACTCCCAAGGTCACAATGATACAACCAAAGCCAATTGATACAAATGTGCGACTTTAGTGACCTAGAAAGGCAAAGAGCCGATTCCATGTTATCGATCCGATTGTGGTGAAGGAAAAGTTTTTGCAAGTTGGAACTAACGTCCACTAACTTTGACAGAGATATGATACCCTCTTCACAAAGGTTGGTGTTGTCAAATTTGATACCATCACATGAACTTGTGGCTCTTCCACTAGAAAGTATGGCAACTAATACAGCCAGGCGCTCCTTCTTCATTTCCATATTCTCAATATTAATGCGTTGAATGTCTGTGACTATTTCCTGCTCATTTCTCCGATAAATTTCTTCTTCAAGTTGATCCCAATACTCATCTAAGATTGGTGCATGCCAAACAATAGGTTCTTCGTCATCCACAAGAACTTGACGCCATGAATTGTTATGCAACAACTGTAAATTGAAACTTTTGTTTTTTTAACACCGAGTCGACGCAATCTTGCAGCTGCCTCTTCACATTCTCTAATCCAATTCGATTCCTCTCAACCCAATTATCCGGCTTATTATACGACGCCTGCGTGGACCAAACCAGTGGGATTACACCTCGATCAAAACTAAGTACGTCGTCGAATTCAGCGTCATAGTCGCCGTTGTGAAAAGTACGGATAAATTTCTTGATAGATGAAATAATATCCTCAATCTCCTCCTCCTCATCATCATCTTCATCGTCGTCTTCACTCTCCTCCTCCTCCTCCTCCTCCTCGTAGTCTATCTCGTCCTCCTCGCCATCGTCCACCTCCTCATCATCGTCAGCACCATCCATCCTTTCAATCTTGAATCGGCCACTTTTTTTAGGGTGTCTACCGTACCTACATAGATACGTGTGGCCGTGATCTACTGTATCTCTAGGAAGGTGTTCTATGAAGTTTACATCGCCATCATCATCGTCGTCGGCATCATCATCAACATCGCCGCCTCCTCGTGGTGGTTGTTCCAATGATAATCGTGAAGAAATCTCAACAGTATTCAAACTTTTCGATCCGACAGTATCAGGATATCTTGATTTATCAACGTTTGAAGTCTTGGCACACTCACTTGGATTACGAGTAACATGTGTAGAAATATGTGGAATGGTGGAACACTTTCGTGAGGAGGATAAACGACGACAACGACGAACCAAACGACGACGTGGCGAAGACGATGAGGTTGATACAACATCGTATATTGATGATGATGCTACTGACGACAATGGTGACGAGGGGGGTTTGATGATAGACCTCGAAATGACAATTCGTATCCTATTGCAGTTAGGGTATGCACATCGAAAAAATGAGGATGAGATATTAATGTACTACCAATTATTTGACAATAATGACAAGGGTTTTATTACCTTACATGATTTGCGACGTATTCGTGATGAGGTCAATATGGCCGAGGAGGAAATGCAAATTATGACTTCATACTTTGAAGGTAGTGACGTCGGAGAAGACGCACTGAGTGCTATGATTGATCAGTTCGATGACGATCATGATGGGGTTATTGATTATCATGAATTCAGGAACACATTGAGGTCATTCATTTCTTCAAGTCGCTAGAGAGCTCAGAATGAACACATCTTTGCTGCTAGAAAAGAAATAATTACTTAAGCAATAAGTTATTGGTCAGCATTCAATTTGCAGGTCTATAATATAAAGAAATCTTCTCCTAATCGCCGCTGATCGCCACCGAATTGGTCCATCCCTGCTCCCTGACCGTCTATGGATCCCAATTGACCAGACGAAGCGGTTGGCCGTGAAATGGTCATGTAGTCACGTCGAGACGGAGAGCCTCACGCAAAGTACCAATATTTTGACAGCGTGTTGGTCATAGATCTAGAAGCACACGCGTCACTGCTGCGGCTGAACTATTTTCGCCATATGCCGAGGAAATGTTGTTACTGTTTGTAGAGGATTCTGTGCCATGATTATTGTGATCATGACACGCAGTTGAAGATGATACCATCATCTCCTGTGCGTCGGAATAATACTCTTCGTCCTCCTCATCCGATCAGAGCTGCAACAGCCACCGTCATCACCATCTGAAGCAGAGCTGTAACAAGAACTGTCATCACTACCATCGGAGCATGATTACAGATAATATAATACTACGAGTCGGGTAACAACTGACACAAGATTTTCTACCGACTCCTAGCTACTTCCTAGCGACTTTGGAAATCTACTGCCTACGCGGAAAATATTTCAATTGGGCTCGATAAATATCATGGGATTCAATCGAGCCCAACTAAAACAGCTTCTGCGAGGGCAGTAGATTTCCAAAGTCGATAGGAAGTAGCTAGGAAGTCGGTAGAAAATCTTGTGTCAGTTGTTACCCCTCGCAGTAAATGTTGTCTTGTGGTATCTATTCCATTTCATTGTCGAGGAGGAAATTATTATTAAACCAAGCACTCCATGTCGTGCAAGATCTATAGCTTTGATGATGAGAATGGGCATTCCAAGTTGATTCGATCATCGCTTTCGACACTTTCGTCAAATTCTGCTCGACAGGCTCAGGAAGAGAATCTTCGACAAATCATGTGGGAATGTCGGGTCCTGCTAGATGCACTGACATTGTCAAAGAAAGGCTCAAGTGTTTGGAGTACACTCAATTTAAAGCTCGAAGATGCCCATGATGAATTGGCAGGTATGCTTGAAGATTATGTCATGTCCCATTCTATGGATTTTTCTATTGACGTCGAGATATGCGATTTTGATTCCATGGATCAAACTCTATTACTCGAAGATGTTCAGAAATATAGCACTGAATGGTTTTTGATGAAAACAGCCATGAAGAACCTTTCTGTCAAGGTCAGTAGAAATAGTTGTAGTGTTAGAAGTAGTTGTAGTAACAGCAGTAGAGGCACAGGCTTGCAAATTCAAACACCAGATCACAATAAAAGTAGCAACAAGTCAGGACTGAGACGGAGGTATGCTGGTGTCTCACTCAAGACGATGGAGAGAAATTTGCGTAACAAGCGGAAAATTACTTGAGCACGAGTACAATTTTGGAATCATAATTCATACGCACTTTATTCTTTTGGAGGTACTCCTAAAGCCCGGCAGCCTTTAATGTTCTGTCTCTCTGTCTGTCACGCTCTCACGTGCATACAAGTGGAACTAAGCCCGCCGTTTGTTTGTTAGGGTTTTATGTGGTTT
>Ga0247843_1007266_pt1 | contig 13776 bp, 16 predicted proteins | sample LaCruzMarch2017__FD_192420 | JGI IMG/M metagenome (GOLD analysis project Ga0247843, IMG submission 192420) | Freshwater microbial communities from meromictic Lake La Cruz, Castile-La Mancha, Spain - LaCruzMarch2017_8m | ecosystem: Environmental > Aquatic > Freshwater > Lake | place: Spain...
GGCCTAATATTGAATTTATGACCACGGTTGAGCTTGGTGACATTATTAATAAAAATTAGATGAATTCAACCTCCAAAAAAGTATTATTTATAATTCCAACAACTAACCCTGGTGGTATTGAAACATACTTGTTGAGATTTTTAAAATACAATAAAGAAAATGAACTTATTAAACCCTTTGTGCTTGTAAGAAATCGAATGAAAGGAGAATTAGCGTTTAAGTATGAAGAATTGGGAATACCTATTTATTATCAACCACTTGGCTTCTTTAATATTAAAAATATGGTAAAATATTTCCTATTTTTTAAAACCCATAAACCGAGTATTATTTGTGATTTTAATGCAAACTTTGCAGGACTGAGCTTATTTATTGCCTATCTTGCCAAAATAGAATCTAGGATAGCTTTTTACAGGCAAGGAAAAAATCATTATCAGAGGTCATTGTTTAAAGACATTTACAACTATTTTTCAAATAAATTGGTGGCAATCTTTGCTACACAAATTTTGGCTAATTCAAATAACGCTTTGAATTACTTTTTTCAAAATAGAAAACTTGATGAAAGATTTAAGGTAATTTATAATGGAGTTAATATAAATTTATTTTCAATTCGCAATAACGAAAACTATATTAGGAATAGCCTAAATATTCCAGAAGATGGATTTATGATTTCTCATTCTGGTAGATTAGACCCAGCTAAAAACCACCAAATTATTTTAGAAATTGCAAAAATTTATTGTAAGAAAAGAAGTAATGTATATTTTGTTATGTGTGGTTTGGAAACTGAAAAATTAAAACCACAGATAAATGCACTTAATTTGCAAAATAAGGTATTTGCTTTAGGCTATAGAGAAGATGTAGTGCAAGTTTTAAGCGAATCCAGCCTGTTTATTTTCCCGTCAACAACCGAAGGTCAGCCAAATGCACTTATAGAGGCAATGTTAATGAATTTGCCAATTCTTGCTAGTAATATTGAAGCCATTAGGGAATCAGTTCCTTTTAATTTTTATTCAAATTTACTTGACCCTAATGATGTAAACGGTTTTATAGAAGCAATTGAAAAAACTGAAACAATTGATGCATTCCAAGACCAATTGAAATTAAAAGATTGGGCAATGGAAAATTTTGATGATAAAACTAGATTTAAAGAGTTCTACAATCAATTAATAAAATAAATGGATTTAATTTTTATAACAGAAGCTAGATTTGTAAAATTGGAAAATGGACAGATTTATAGTTTGGAAGGTAGCTTCTCCTATTCTTTATTTAAAAGATACCTTGGATATTATGATCATGTAACAATCATTGCAAGGTGTAAAGAAGGTCAAATTTCGGATGTGTTAGAAGAAAATTTAGTATCAAAAGATAATATTATTTTTTATTCACTGCCCTATTATATTGGTTTCAACTCTTTTCTAATAAATTATTTGAAATTAAAAAAAGCAATAACACTTGGCTTACAAAAACATTTAACCCAAAATTCTGTTGTAATCTGCAGGATACCTGGGAGAATTGGGGCAATAGCAATCAAACACTTAGAAAAATTAAACAAACCATATGGAATTGAAGTAGTAGGTGATCCTTTTGATGTGCTATCAAATGGAGCTACCAATAATCGACTTGCTCCGATAATAAGATATTTTTCATTCAACTCGTTAAAGAAAATCGCATTTAAAGCACCTGCGGCACTCTATGTTACAAAGTCAAAATTACAAGAGAGATATCCTTGTAATAATTTTAGTGTAGGTGTTTCAGATGTAATAATGAAAGATTCATCTTTTATACAAGAACCAAAAAAATATATAAGAAACACTAAAATAAAAATAATAAGTATTGGAACCTTAGACCAATTGTATAAAGCACCTGATACAATTTTAATGGCTATGAAAATACTCAAAGAAAAGAATATTGATTTTTCATTTACTTGGGTTGGAGAAGGATTATTCAAAGATAAAATGATAAGTTTATCAGAAAAACTAGAAATATCTCAACATGTAAGTTTTATTGGGAAATTATCAAGTGGTGAAGCTGTTATAAATGAATTAGATAAGAATGATATATTTTTAATGGCTTCTAGGATGGAAGGTTTGCCAAGAGCAATGGTTGAAGCGATGGCTAGAGCGCTTCCTTGTATTGGTACTAATATTTGTGGAATAACAGAGTTATTAGACAAAGAATTTTTGGTTCCAGTCAATAACCCCGATTTAATAGTCGAAAAAATATTACTTTTAAGAAATATTGAAAATTATAATAAACAATCATCTCGAAATTTAGAAATTTCAAAACTATATAAAGATGAGGTTCTAGAAAAAAAACGAATAGAATTTCATGATTTTTTAAAAAGTATAAGTTAAAAATATAAATATGGAACCAAAAAGAAAAATTAAACCTTTTAAACTAATTTTGAGAATTAGTGAAATCGTAAAAATTGCATTTTTTGTAATGATTCGATTCAAAAAACCTATTCATATATTAAAGTGTTACGCCTTAAATATAAAGCCCAAAGATAATAGAGTTTATTTAAGAAATGGTTGGTTAATTAACTTATCTAGTCATCAAGATGATTTGGTTACCCTAATAGTAATTTTTTGCAGAAATGAATATGGAAATATTGCAAAAGATGTGACTTGTGTAGATATTGGAGCTAATATAGGTATGTTTACATTATATGCTTTGTTTAATGGTGCAAAAAAAGTAATTTCAATTGAACCCAATACGGCCGCATTTTTGGTTCTTAAAAAGAACTTAGAAGAAAATGATTTATTAAAGAAAGTTGTATTATACAACAAAGCTATTTCATCTGTTGATGATTTAACAATTAAATTGCCTAAATTATCCTCACCATACAATTCAAGTAATGTAATCTTATGGTAGTGATTCAGAATTAGAGGAGGTTAAAACAATTTCACTAAATAAAATTATTGAAGATAATAAACTTGAAAACATCAATACTTTAAAGATTGATTGTGAAGGCGCTGAATATGATTTATTATTTAATTTAGAGGGTTCAATTTTCAAAAAAATTAAATATATCAAAATGGAGCATCATGATTTAAATAAAAAAGATGGTCTATTAGATTTTCTGATAAAAAATGACTTTCAACTTTTTCATGAAAAGTTCTTAATTCTTTGGTTCAAGAACATCAGATACTAATGAAAATTCTTTTTGTTGCAACCATTGCAAAGCATATCATAAGGTTTCATATTCCGTATTTAAAATGGTTTAAAGAAAAGGGTTATGAAATTCATGTAGCTTGCCAAGGTGAAGAAATAATACCTTATTGTGATGTAAAGCATTTGATCACAATTGAAAGAAATCCATTTCATAAAAATAATATAAAATCAATCAAACAATTAAGGGAAATAACTTTTAAAAATGATTTTAAGTTAATTCATTGCCATACTGCAATGGGAGGTGTTATAACAAGGTTAGCATGTAAAAAAATATTTGGCACGGAAACAAAAATTCTATACACAGCACATGGATTTCATTTTTTTAAAGGTAGCCCAAAATCTTATTGGCTCCTATATTATCCGATGGAAAAATACTTATCACAATTCACTGATGCAATTATTACAATAAATAAGGAAGATTATGATTTAATAAAAACAAAACAATTTAAAAACAAACATAGTTTCCTTATTAATGGAATTGGTGTTTCAAGTGATAAATTTACACCAATTGACCTAAATGCAAAAATTAAACTCCGCAATCTGAATGATTTTAATGAGAGTGATTTTATATTAATATATGTTGCTGAGTTTATTGTTAGAAAAAATCATCAATTTATTATAGAATGCTCATCTGAGCTAAAAACAAAAATTCCAAATTTGAAAATTCTATTTGCTGGTAGGGGCTTATTAAAAGACCAAATGGAAAATATTGTTAATAAACTTAATTTAAATGATACTATAAAATTTTTAGGGTTTAGAGAGGATATAGCTGATGTGATGAGGCTTGCTGATATTGGTATATCTGCTAGTAAACAAGAAGGTTTAGGTTTAAATTTAATTGAGGAAATGATGGTAGGTTTACCAATAATTGCAACTGTGGATAGAGGACACAAAGAGGTAGTCAGTCATGGAAATAACGGATTTCTATTTGAACAAAATAACAAATTAATGTTCATTGAATATGTTATTGATTTATATAACAATCCAAAAAAATATAGAAATTTTTCACAAGAAGCAATTGTATCTTCCGAAAAATTTGCACTATCAAAAAGTTTAATTCAAATGGAAAATATTTATAATAATTTTATATGATTTACCCTTATTTTAAACGTTTTATAGATTTTACTTTGTCATTAATTGCATTGTTGGTATTATCACCAATATTATTGATTGTAACTATCTTATTATACATTATGAACCAAGGTAAACCCTTCTTTACGCAAGAACGACCGGGTAAGAATGCTAGAATTTTTAAGGTAATTAAATTTAAAACCATGAATGATAAGAAGGACTCAAGTGGAAAATTATTACCTGACAAAGAAAGATTAACTCCCATAGGACAATTGGTAAGAAGCACCTCCATTGATGAATTACCACAGCTTATAAATGTACTAAAAGGCGATATGAGTTTAATTGGTCCTAGGCCACTGTTAGTAAAATACTTACCACTTTATAATGAAAAACAAGCAAGGAGACATGAGGTTAGACCAGGCATAACTGGTTGGGCTCAAGTAAATGGACGTAACGCAATAAGTTGGGAACAAAAATTTGACTTCGATGTGTGGTATGTAGATAATATCAGTTTTATACTTGATATAAGCATTATTTTTAAAACCTTAAAAAAAGTAATTTTCCGCGAAAATATAAACTCCAATACCAGTGCCACTATGGAGGCATTTAAAGGCAGTTTAAAATAACAATACCATGCAACAAAAATTTATTCAATTACTGCAAGAAGCTTTTGAAATGGAAGATGCTTCCATTCAAATGAATGACAAATTCAGAGAATACCCAGAATGGGGGTCTTTATCTCGATTATCGCTCATAGCCATGTTAGATGATGAGTTTGATATTAACATAGAAGATGAGGTCTTCAAAACTTTGATAACTATTGAAGATTTATACAACGAAGTGCAAAAACGAATGTCAGTCTGAGCTTGACGAAGACTGAACTTCTATTATAAATGTCATGGTGAGCCTGACGAATTTGTCAGTCTGAGCCTGACGAAGACCATACACAAATTTATGCTCAGACTAACACAGTATTTAACGTCAGTCTGAGCTTCTATTATAAATGTCATGGCGAGCCTGACGAATCCATACACAGATTTATTTTCAATGTGTCACATTTTTTAATATCAGTCTGTCTTATAATACTAATGTCATGGTGAGCTTGACGAAGGATGTCAGTCTGACCTTGTCGAAGGATGTCAGTCTGAGCTTGTCGAAGACCATACACGGATAAACATAAGTTCACCCATTCGTCAAGCTCAGGGTGACAACGAACTTTTAGTGTCATAGTGAGCCTGACGAATCCATACACGTACTATTCCTAAACTTACTAAACCTTCTAAACAAAAGGCAACACTTCGGCTTCGCTCAGCGACCAATTAACTTTCTAAACCAATCAAATAACCAACTCTTCCTCATGGCAACCCTAACCTTCAATAACATCGGAATTCAAGGAATTGCAGCTGCAGTGCCAAAAAATACCATAAATAACTACGAATACACTGCCCATTTTCCAAAAGAAGATGTGAAGGAAATTGTAGATAAAACAGGCGTTTTAGAGCGTAGATTTGCAGAAGAAGGAACATGTGCATCAGATTTATGTTTAGCAGCAGCCAATCAGTTGATAACAGATTTACAAATTGACAGAACAGAGATAGATGCCCTAATATTTATTTCGCAAACTGCCGATTACAAAATGCCAGCCACTGCAATTATTTTACAGCATAAATTGGGGTTATCAAAAAAAACAATGGCATTTGATATTAATTTAGGTTGCTCAGGTTTTGTATATGGGTTAAGTGTGGCATACTCACTAATTCAACAACCAAATTTCAGAAAAGTACTGGTTTTAGATGGCGAAACACGTTCAAGAATTTATTCACCAAAAGATCGAAAAACTGCATTTTTGTTTGGCGATGGTGGGATAGCAGCAATCATTGAAAAAGATGAAAAATATGGAGTATCTCATTTTTCATTAGGTTCAGATGGCTCAAAAGAATCATTGATAAAAATAGATGCAGGTGGATATAGAAATCCAAGTACTGCTGAAACTTTAACAGAAAAAGTGGTTGATGAATATGGGAATATTCGTTCTGACGAACATGGTTATATGAATGGGGCTGATGTGTTTAATTTTGTATTACTCGAAATACCTAAAGACATAAAAAACTTATTGGCAACTAGCCAAGAAACAACAGAAACCATTGACCATTTTGTATTTCATCAAGCCAATAGTTATATGAACGACTATTTAAAAAACAAATTGAAATTACCTGAAGAAAAAGTGCCTACTTCTATAGAAAAATTTGGCAATACCTCTTCTGTATCAATACCTTTAACCATAGCCTTAAAACTCAAAAACGAACTATTAGGAAATAAAAAATTATTACTCAGCGGATTTGGAGTTGGTATGTCGTGGGCAACTGCAATCATCAACACCTCAGATTGTAAAATTAGTGATATTATAGAAATTTAGTATACGAATTCTAATGTCATAGTGAGGAATAATTTTTTTCAAAAAAAACAATATAAAATGACGCGCAAAGCTATGTGTCCTTGTTTAATAAAAATTTGACCCACATAGGAACATAGAAAACATAGTGTGTAAACTTTATAATCTATGTATCTATGTGGTTTTTTATTTTACTAGTAATTAGTAGTTTAACTAAAAAACGTCAATTGTAGCCTGACGAATCCATGACACGAGGGTCAGTCTGAGCTTGACGAAGATGTCAGTCTGAGCCTGACGAAGACCGTTAACCTCCCGAAAAATTGGGATCAAGCTCAGGGTGACACAAAATTCAATGTCATGGTGAGCCTGACGAATCCATACACGAAATTATTTATTTTTTGCGACCATGTCGTTTCGTTAAATAAAAATGATTAAAAAAAATGAAATCCTATTATGTTTATATTCTAAAATGTTCCGATAACTCCTATTATACAGGATTTACAAACAATTTAGAACGAAGAATTCAAGAACATAATGATGGTTTAAGTTTGACTTGTTACACTTATGATAAAAGACCTTTAGAACTTGTTTATCAAACAGTTTTCTCAAATCCAAAAAATGCTATTGCATTTGAAAAACAAATTAAAGGTTGGTCGAGAAAAAAGAAAGAGGCCTTGATAAATGGAGATATTGAATTATTGAAAATATTATCTAGAAATAAACAATAATAATTCATTCACCAATTCGTCAGGCTCAGGGTAACAACATCATTCAATGTCATGGTGAGCCTGAGGAATCCATACATTAATTCATGTTCAGAGTGACAACAAAACCCAATGTCATGGTGCCTTGATGAGAATGTCAGTCTGAGTCTACTTAATTTCAATGTCATGGTGAGCTTGACGAATCCATACAAGGAATCAATAAATGTTCACCCATTCGTCAAGCTCAGGGTGACAATAGCATCCAATGTCATGGTTACCTTGACTAGGATTTCAGTCTGAGCCTTCTCGATCTATCGGGAGAAGACCATATACTGAATTTATATCGTTCACCCATTCGTCAAGCTCAGGGTGACATTTGGTTCTGGTTGACGACAAAATTAAATAGTCTAAAGATACTAAACCGTTATAAAATCATTGAATCCATTTTCCTTAAAAGACAAAAAAATAATAATCACTGGTGCTTCATCTGGTTTAGGAAGAGCATGTGCAATATTATTTAGTCAATTAGGTGCTATTATTGTATTGATGGGACGTGATGAAAATAGATTAATTGAAACAAGAAAAAACATGTTAAATCCAGAAAATCATTTGATTATTTCTTTGGATTTAACAAAGTTAGAAGCCATTGAAGCAGATATCAAGGAAGCTTCTTCGAAATTAGGAACTTTTGATGGATTGGTTCATTGTGCAGGAATTTCTACAACACTACCCTTACGGTTAATAAACGAAGATAAGTTAAACACATTTTTCCAAACCAATGTTTATAGTGCCATTCAAATTTGCAAAATACTTAGCAAACCAAAATACATCAATGAAAAAGGGGGGAGTTTTGTATTAATTAGTTCAGTAATGGGACATGTAGGAGAAGTTGGAAAAACAATTTATAGTTTAACTAAAGGAGCCTTGTTAGCCGGTGCTAAATCAATGGCATTGGAACTTGCACCAAAAAAAATAAGAGTCAACTGTGTATCACCAGGAGTTATAATCACTCCAATGACGAGCGCACAACCCTATAATGAAAGTGAAGAATCATTGAACCTAATAAAGAGTTATCATCCACTTGGATTAGGAGAACCTAATGATGTTGCCAATGCTTGTGCCTATTTAATTTCTGACGCATCAAAATGGGTAACAGGAACAAATTTAATGGTTGATGGAGGATATACAGCTAGATAATAAGCAAATAAATTTAATATAATACTGATGAAAGATATAATAATAATTGGTGCAGGCGGACATGCAGCCGAATTAAACGATTACATAAGATTACATAATAGTTTAAAACCACAAGAAACTATTAAGTTAATTGGTATTATTGATGACGATGCAACAATATATGCTCATTACGATTATGAAGCACCTTACCTAGGTTTGATAAAAGAACACCAAATAAATACAGAAGTATTTTATTTAATGGGAATTGCCAATCTTAAATATAGAAAAGAAATAACAGAAAACTTTATTTTAAAAGGTGCTAAATTTACAGGTTTTATTCACCCAACAGTGGTAATATCTCCTTCGGCAATTATTGATGAAAGTGTGGTAATATCTCACAGTACCTCAGTAGGGCCAAAAGTTAAAATTGGGAAACATAACCTTATTAACTCTCGCTGTACTATTGGGCACGATACTCTAATTGGTGAATACAATTTTATAAGTCCAATGGTTGCGTTATCGGGAAATACAAAAATAGGAAACGAAAATTTAATTGGAACTGGCTCTATAACCATACCGGCTATCAATATTGGAAACAATAATAAAATTGGAGCTGGTACTGTGGTAATTTTTGATATTCCAAACGAAATGACGGTAGTAGGTAGTAAACCTAAAATGTTTGAAAATAAGTAACATGCAAAAACCAATTTGGATTTATGGTGCTGGAGGAATGGGTAAGGAAACCAATTGGTTAATAGAAACGTATTTATCAAATAAATGGCTTGTTAAAGGATTTATTGATGATTATAAACCATCAGGATTATTTATGGGGTTGCCTCTGCAAACTCAATTAAACGCAACAGAAAATTGTATAATTGCCATTACTGAATCTAAAATAAGACAATCAATTTTTGAAAAAAATAGCTCCTTGAAATTTTGTAATATCATTCACCCTGAAATAAAACTACTTCAATCCATTCAATTGGGTGCCGGCAATATTATAAGCAAAGGAGTGGTTTTAACAGTTGGTATTTCAATAGGAAACCATAATATAATAAATATTAACAGTACAATTGGGCATGATTGCATAATTGAAGATTACGTTTCAATCATGTTTGGAGTTCACATTTCGGGCAATGTAAAAATAGGTGAAGGTACTTTAGTTGGTTCAGGTGCCATTATTTTACCGAATATTACTATTGGAAAATGGTGTAAAATTGGAGCAGGTACAGTGGTTACAAAAAACATTCCTGATTATGCAACTGTTGTTGGTGTTCCTGGGAAAATAATAAAAATTGAAAATAATACTATAAATGAATAAACCTAAAATATGGCTTTCTTCTCCACACATGAGTGGAAAGGAATTTGAATATGTAAAAGAAGCTTTTGATACCAATTGGATAGCACCTCTTGGTCCACATGTAGATGGATTTGAAAAAGATTTATGTGAATTTACTGGATCAAAAAATGCAGCAGCTCTTAGTGCTGGAACTGCCGCCATCCATTTAGCATTAATTATTTTAGGTGTTAAAGCAGGTGATGAAGTAATTTGTCAAAGTTTTACTTTTTCAGCTTCAGCCAATCCCATTGTTTACCAAGGGGCCTCTCCTATTTTCATTGATTCCGAAAAAGACACTTGGAATATGTGCCCTATACATTTGCGCAATGCTATTGAAGACAGAATAGCCAAAGGTAAAAAACCTAAAGCTATTATTCCAGTACATTTATATGGTATGCCAGCTAAAATGGATGAGATAATTGCCATTGCTAATGAGTTTGATATTCCAATAATTGAAGATGCTGCAGAAGGATTGGGAGCACACATTGATGGAAAAGCATGTGGCACATTTGGACATTTAGGAGTGCTTTCATTTAACGGGAATAAAATAATTACTACTAGTGGTGGTGGCGCATTAATTTCTGAAAACGAAGATTATATCAGACAAGCTCGTTTTTTAGCAACTCAAGCGCGTGATGCTGCCCCTCACTACCAACACTCGCATATTGGCTATAATTACCGCATGAGCAATGTTTGCGCTGCTATTGGCCGCGGACAAATGACTGTATTACAAGATCGGGTAAATCAAAGACGTTTAAATTTTAAACTATATTCAGAGCATTTAGCTAATATTTCTGGTATTACTTTTTTGCATGAACCATCAGGTTATTATAGTAACCGTTGGTTAACTACTATTTTAGTTGACCCTTCGAAAACCAACGGTTTAACAAGAGAAGATATTCGTTTAGCTTTAGAAAAAGAGAATATTGAAAGTCGTCCGCTTTGGAAACCCATGCATATGCAGCCAATTTTTGAAAACTTCCCGTTTTATGGAGATGGCACAGCCGAAAAATTATTTGAACAAGGTTTATGCTTGCCATCTGGAAGTAACTTAGCCGAAAACGAACTTTTAGAAGTAGTAAAAATAATAAAAAGTTTATTATAAATAATTTATTTATAAATGTAAAAGGGAGTTGAAATTTATTTCAATTCCCTTTTTTTTTGAAATATTATTGCAATTTTAACGTTTCAGTTAAATTGCACTTTTATTAAAAAAAATATTCTCTCCAAAATTAATGTCAATAATAAAATTTGTAGTATTAGGATTAGGTCATATTGGTAAACGACATGCTGACATTATTTTAAATAATCAAGATGCTGAATTAGTTGCAATTATTGAACCTAATCCAAAAATTGAAATCAATATATATAAAGTTCCTTTTTTTAGTTCTTTAACTGAATTTATTGATTCAAATTTAGAAACAGATATAATTTGCATTGCTACCCCTAATTACCTTCATTGTGAACAAGCTATTTTATGCATGCAAAATGGAATAGATGTTATTATCGAAAAGCCGATGGGTTTATCTATTATTGAATGCAATAAAGTAATTGAAACTGCACAACAGTTAAATAAAAAGGTATTTTGTGTGATGCAAAATAGGTACTCCCCTCCTTCTATTTGGCTTAAAGAAATAGTTAGTTCTAATATTTTAGGTAAAATTTTTCATATTCAAATTAACTGTTATTGGAATAGAGATGAAAAGTACTATAAACCAAATGGTTGGAAAGGAAAATTAGCACAAGATGGAGGTACTTTATTTACACAGTTTAGTCATTTTGTAGATACACTTTATTGGGTTTTTGGAGATATTACTAATATCAATGCCAGATTCAGCAATTTTAACCATCAACAAAGTATTGAGTTTGAAGACTCCGGATTTATTCATTTTCAATTAGTTAATGGAGGTTCAGGAAGTTTAAGTTATAGTACATCGGCATTTAATAAAAATATTGAAAGCAGTATTACAATTTTAGCCGAAAATGGAAGCATAAAAATAGGTGGCCAATACATGGAAAAAGTATTGCATTGTGAAATAAAAAATTACGAAATGCCTATTTTAGAAACAACAAATCCACCAAACGATTATGGTAATTATAAAGGAAGCGCTGCTAATCACGAGTATGTTATAAATAATGCTATACAAACATTATTAGGAAACGAAACGATTAAAACTTCTGCTTTAGAAGGAATGAAAGTGGTAGAGATTATTGAAAGAATTTATACTTTACGTGATTTAACTTTATTGAAAAATATATAAGTATCACTCTATGTTATACTAAGTCTGCCAAAGAACATTGCCTATCTGAAATTTCAATTTGTGGCGAGCGATGGGTCTACAAAAATGCGGGCTAGTGTTGGCCTAGCGCGTGGAAGCATATTTTTGTCTTGATTTTTTGTTTCTTTTTCATCTAAGGAAAAAGAAAGAAGAAAAAAATGTTTTATTTTTGAAATATATTGTAAATTAAATTTGTGAAAAGATTGCTTCGTACCTCGCAATGACGTTAAATTCAAAATACTTATCACCCTGAACTTGTCGAAGAGTTAATTAATAATAAAAAATGAAAAACTATTATTCACACGAAACAGCCATCATTGACGAAGGCTGTTCCATTGGAAATGATGTTAAAATATGGCATTTTTCACATGTAATGTCAAACTGTATTATTGGGGATAAATGTAATATTGGACAAAACGTGGTGATTTCACCCGAAGTTGTTTTAGGAAAAAATGTAAAGGTTCAAAACAATGTTTCTATTTACACTGGAGTTATTTGTGATGATGATGTTTTCATTGGCCCAAGTGTGGTTTTCACCAATGTAATCAATCCTAGAAGTGCGGTGAACAGAAAAAATGAATATGCTAAAACCATTGTAAAAAAAGGTGCAAGCATTGGCGCAAATGCCACTATTGTTTGCGGACATGATATTGGTGAATTCGCTTTTATTGGCGCTGGTGCAGTAGTTACAAAAACAATTCCTGCTTATGCGTTAGTGGTTGGTAATCCTGCCAAACAAATTGGTTGGGTGAGCGAGTATGGACATAGACTTCAATTTAATAAAAATGGAAAAGCAAATTGTCCTGAAACAAAACAAGAGTATGAGTTGAAGGATGGGATTGTTAGGAGAATATTGTAAGTATGAAGTATGAATGTTGAAGTGTTAAAAAATTATAATTAAAACTTCATAATTTATTTTTCATAATTTATATTTCATAATTTTTACTTCATAATTCAAAATATAAAAAACATGATTGATGAAAAAAATATAAAGCCTGAGCCAATTAAAGAACGAAGTTTTAGATTTGCTGTTGAAATTGTGAAATACTGTATTGATTTAAAATTGTTGAAACATTTTGAAATTGCAAATCAATTAATTAGATCTGGTACATCGATTGGAGCAAATATTAGAGAAGCAAATAATGGTTTTAGTAAAAAGGATTTTGTTTTTAAAATGAGTATTGCACAAAAAGAAACTGATGAAACCATATATTGGTTAGAAATAATAAATGAGATTGAATCCAATAATCAAAAAACTATCTATTTAATTAAAGAAGCAAACGAACTCCTTAAAATCATTCGTTCTATATCTATCAATGCCAAAAAGAACATAAATATTTGATAATTTAATACTTAATCATTCATACTTTATAATTCATAAAATGAAAATCCAAATGGTTGACTTAAAAAGTCAATATATCAAAATAAAAGCTGAAGTTGATGCTGGCATCCAAGAAGTAATCAACAATTCTCAATTCATTAAAGGTCCACAAATAAAAATATTTGAAGATAACCTTGCCCAATATTTAAATGTTAAACATGTAATAGCTTGTGCAAACGGTACAGATGCATTGCAAATAGCTATGATGGCACTAGATTTAAAACCTGGTGATGAAATTATTTTACCTGTTTTTACTTACGTTG
>Ga0247843_1007268_pt1 | contig 13776 bp, 8 predicted proteins | sample LaCruzMarch2017__FD_192420 | JGI IMG/M metagenome (GOLD analysis project Ga0247843, IMG submission 192420) | Freshwater microbial communities from meromictic Lake La Cruz, Castile-La Mancha, Spain - LaCruzMarch2017_8m | ecosystem: Environmental > Aquatic > Freshwater > Lake | place: Spain...
TTTAGCAACCGTTCTATCTAAACTTTCCAATTTTATACCGGAGGGAGGAATTTGGATGAATACCCAACGCCCGGAATGGAATGATGCCAATAATGCACTGGTAGGTAATGGGGTCTCCATGGTTACGCTCTATTACTTGCACAGATTTCTCGAATTTTTTGGAAAACTAATAGAACAAAGCAATAATGACCGCATAGAATTATCGAATGAGCTAATTATCTTCTTTAAAAAAATACAAGCAACCTTTGATGAAAATGAGTACCTGCTGAAAGATGTTATAGACGATGTTCATAGAAAAGAAATACTGGATAGTCTCGGACAAGCTGCAAGCAATTATAGAGAACACATATACAAGCAGACATTTTGGGGTGAGAAACGGACTATTTCTTACCGTAGACTCAGAAGTTTTGTTACAGTTAGTCTTCGATTTATTGAACATACAATCAAAGCCAATAAGCGTGATGACCACATGTATCATTCTTATAATTTGATGACAATTAAAAGCGATAAAGAAATTTCTATTTCTTACCTCCCTGAAATGCTCGAAGGTCAGGTTGCCGTGCTAAGCTCAGGTTTTTTATCGCCTAAAGATGCTATTAAACTATTGGACAGCATGAAGAATAGCGCGCTCTTTCGTCCGGATCAATATAGTTATTTACTCTATCCTAACAAGCAGCTCCCTAAATTTTTAGAGAAAAATATAATACCCAAAGAAGCGGTAAAAAGCTCGAAACTCTTTACAGCCATGCTTAGTATTGGAGATAAATCACTGTTAGAACAGGATATAAAAGGTGAGTATCACTTTAACGGTAAGTTTAAAAATGCAGTTGATTTAAACAAAGCCTTAGAAAAATTGGAGAAAACCAATTTTGCACCTTTAATCAAACTAGAGAAAAAAAACATTTTAAATACATTTGAACTAGTGTTCAACCATAAAGCTTTTACTGGCCGTTCCGGAACATTCTATGGTTACGAGGGGCTTGGTTCAATATATTGGCATATGGTTTCTAAACTACAACTGGCAGTGCAAGAAGTTTGTTTTCGAGCAGTGGAAAACGAAGAAACTGCTGAAGTAATAGGCAGACTTTTGGAGCATTACTACGAGATAAATGCAGGTATAGGTGTACATAAATCACCGTTGCTATACGGAGCTTTCCCTACCGATCCCTATTCACATACTCCAGCCGGCAAGGGAGCACAGCAACCTGGAATGACCGGTCAAGTAAAAGAAGACATCTTAAGTCGATTTGGCGAATTGGGCGTTTTTGTGGATAAGGGTTGTATTTATTTTAATCCTTGTTTATTGCGAAAAGATGAGTTTATTCAGGAAGATCGTATGTTTCATTATGTAACTACAAGCAAAACGCATAAAACATTTGCTCCTGAACCTGGATCACTTTGTTTTACCTTTTGCCAAGTGCCCGTAATTTATCGTTTGTCTCAAGACAATCATATGGAAATTGAAAAAAAAGGAGGCCAATTGATTAACGGCAACTCGCTTCACCTTAATGAAGAAATAAGTAAACATATCTTTAATCGAACCGGTGAAATAACCAAAATTACCGTGCACATTAAAGAATCTATTTTAAAGTAATGGGATGCTAAAATTGAGTACTCTATATCGTTTTTTAGCACTGCTATTCATTATTATTCTCTCTTGCAGCACCCCAACCTCAAAGAACAATAACCTAAAAAAGTTAAAGAGTACCAAAACAGCAGCTCAAATCCTAGGCGATTCTAACTATTTGGCCATATGTTATGGCGGCTACCGCCACAATACAAGAGACTCACAGCCTTCTATAGCTCAAATAAAAGACGACCTGAAATTACTTTCTGCATTGGGTATCAAAGTGCTAAGAACTTATAACACCAAGTATAAAGAAGTGGGAAATATACTTGAGGCAATAACTGAGTTGCAAAGAGAAGACTCGTATTTTGAAATGTTTGTAATGCTTGGGGCGTGGATAGATTGCGAAAATGCATGGACAAACAAGGTGCCAAATCATGAAAAGGAAAACGAAGTAGCAAACGCTGAGGAGATTCAAAGAGCAGTTGTTTTAGCAAATAAATATCCCGGCATTGTAAAAGTAATTTCCGTGGGTAATGAAGCTAGGGTAAAATGGGCAACAAACTATTATGTGCAACCTGAAGTCATATTGAAATGGGTAAACTATCTACAAAATCTTAAGAAAGTACAAAAGCTCGTTAAAAATCTTTGGATAACAAGTTCAGATAACTTCGCCTCCTGGGGCGGCGGCGATTCTCTTTATCACTGTAAGGATTTGGAGAAATTAATACAAGAAGTTGATTTTATATCGCTTCATACTTATCCAATGCACGACACGCATTATAACCCTGTATTTTGGGGAAGCCTAAAATCAGATCTTCTAAAACCTAAAATTGAAGCAACCGAATTACTTATGCAAAGAGCTGTAGCCTATGCTCAAAAGCAATACGCCAATACCGTGAAATACATCCGGCACATTGATAGCACAAAACAAGTGCATATTGGCGAAACGGGCTGGGCAAGTGCTTCAAACGGATACCACGGTGATACCGGTTCTAAAGCCTGTGATGAGATTAAAGCAGGTATTTATTACAAACAAATGCGCAAATGGACAAATAAAGCCAATATCTCATGCTTTTATTTCGAAGCATTTGACGAGAAATGGAAAGATGCTATGAATGCAGGAGGCTCTGAAAATCATTTTGGGCTATTTAACATAAATGGCCAAGCCAAATATGGTTTATGGCATTTGGTGGATAAAGGCGTTTTTAAGGAATTAACACGAGATGGTAAGTCCATTTCTAAAACATACAATGGAAATTTGAATACGCTTTTAGAGGAATTAAAACTTCCGCCCTTAAGGCAATGAAAATAAGTAATGAAGAATCTAATTACGGTTTTAACTTTAACGTTCGTATTAATGGCATGTAATACTGAAACAACTTTGGATTTTAGTGTATACCAAACTTCTGCAAGTGGAGACAAGCTTGCCATTAAGACTAGCTTTAGTTCAAAATATCCCGTTTCGATTATTCGTATTTTTCCACAACAAAAATTCCAAACCATTACCGGGTTTGGGGGCTCTTTTACAGAGGCAAGTGCTCACCTTTTAAATCGACTTAGCCCCAAAAATCGTAAAAAAATTATTGAAGCCTATTTTAGTGATAGCGGTGCTAAGTATTCACTTACGCGTTCACACATGAATTCATGTGATTTTTCACTTGGGCAATATTTCTATGCACCGGTAGCCAAGGATATGCTTTTGGAAAATTTTACGGTAGATGAGGATAAGGATGATTTAATTCCAATGATTAAAGATGCTATGGCAGCTTCTTCAGAAGGATTTAGGATAATAAGTTCACCGTGGACTGCCCCGCCATGGATGAAGGATAACAAACATCACATAGGTGGCAAACTAATGCCAAAATACTATAAAACTTGGGCGCTTTTCTATTCCAAATACCTTGAAGCATATAAGGCAGAAGGAATAGATATTTGGGGTTTTACCGTTGTGAATGAACCTCATGGTAACGGAAACAACTGGGAAAGCATGCTCTTCTCTCCCAAGGAAATGACCACTTTTGTGAGAGAATACCTTGGCCCCCAATTAGAAAAAGACGGCTATGGTGAAAAAAAAATTTTAGGCTATGACCAAAATCGTGCCGGATTGAAAGAATGGGTAGACGAAATGTATAAATCGAAAAAATCTTCCAAGTATTTTGCAGGAACAGCGATGCACTGGTATGAAAGTACTTACGAAGTATTTCCAAAAGCGCTGCAATATGCTCATAGGAAAAATCCAAGTAAGTATTTAATAAACACAGAAGCATGTGTTGATTCAGAAGTGCCCAAATGGATGGATGATAATTGGTATTGGAGCAAGGAATCCACCGATTGGGGATGGGATTGGGCATCGGAAAAAGAAAAATATCTGCACCCAAAGTATGCTCCTGTAAATAGATATGCCGAAGATATTATTGGTTGCCTCAATAACTATGTGGATGGTTGGATTGATTGGAATATGGTTTTAAATAAACAGGGAGGCCCCAACTGGTTTAAAAATTGGTGTACAGCTCCGGTAATAGTGGATGAGGAAAAGGATGAAGTTTACTTTACACCGCTTTACTATACCATGGCGCATTTTAGTAAATATATCCGACCAGGTGCTGTAAGAATCGGTTTTGATGTTTCAGATGATGAATTGAAAGTCACAGCAGCCTTAAACCCCAACGGATCTATAGCTGTCATACTTTTTAACCCAACCGAAAAGGAAAAACCTATACAAATTAAATACAAGAATGAAATTTATAATTTCTCTATTTCAGCTAAAGCAATTCAAACAATTTTAATCGATAAATAAAGTTTTATGTCAAAAATTATTACTTCAACAGGAGATAAAGTGCCAACCATTCAGAAGTTTGCCTTTGGAGCAGGGCACTTAGTAAACAATTTATTTCCTGGCGCATTAGGTGTCTTTTCCTTTTTCTTACTTACAGCTTTTGGTATAGACCCGATTTATGCAGGTTTACTTTCAGCTATTCCTAGATTTATTGATGCACTATCAGACCCAATTATTGGTTTTATTTCAGATAATACAAAATCAAAATATGGCAGAAGAAGACCTTATATATTCGTAGGAGCAATATTGTGTAGTATTTTATTTTTTGTGCAGTGGCAACTCTATCCTGAAAATGGTTCAACGTATAATTTTTGGTATTTTCTAGTTTTTTCTATTCTTTTCATAATTAGTAATGCCTTGTTCGCAACACCTTTAATTGGGTTAGGCTACGAAATGACAAGTGATTACAATGAACGAACCCGTTTGATGGGATTTTCACAAACTATTGGGCAATTTGCTTGGGTTATAGTTCCTTGGTTTTGGGTATTGATTGCAGATCAAAATATTTTTGCAACGCAAGCTATTGGTGTGAGACAACTTTCTATAATTGTGGGTTCCATTTGTTTGATTCTTGGTATTTTACCAGCCATTTTTTGCAGAGAACTTGATTCTGAAAACATTGAGAATCGTTCAGAAATATCTTTCAAAACCATTGGTACCAATCTTAAAATATTGTTTACTAACATGAAGAACATGACCAAAAATAAACCATTTATGAAACTTTGTGGCGCTACTTTTTTAGTGTTCAATGGATTTCAGATGGTGGCATCGTTTAGTTTTTTTATTATTGTTTTTTATATGTTTAATGGCAGCTATGAAATGGCAGGAACACTTCCAGCCTGGTTTTCAACTGTAAGTGCCTTATTGACGGCATTTTTGGTCATTCCAATTGTTACTTTTTTAGCTAATAAATTTGGAAAAAGAAATGCTTTTATTATTTCTACCATTATTTCAATTATTGGATACCTATTAAAATGGTGGGGTTTCAGTCCTTCAAGCCCAATGTTGATGTTTTTACCTCTTCCATTAATAGCATTCGGATTAGGTGGATTGTTTACTTTAATGATGTCTATGACGGCAGATGTTTGTGATTTGGATGAATTAAATAATGGTATGCCACGAAGAGAAGGAACTTTCGGTGCAGTGTATTGGTGGATGGTAAAATTAGGTCAGGCATTGGCATTGGTATTAAGTGGTATCGTTTTGAAATATGTTGGATTTGATCAAAATATCGCAACCCAAAGCATAGAAACAATGAATTCTCTCCGGCTTGCTGATATCATTATTCCATCAATTACAGCTGGACTGGCGATTGTTATCATGTGGAATTATGATTTGAGCGAAGAAAGAGCAAAAGAAATTAAAGAAGAATTGGAGCGCAGAAGAGGTAAATTGTAATTAAAATACTAAAAAATAAAATATATGTCACATAGAAAAGATCATATCCTATCATTAAAACCCGAATCACATTTCAATTATGTAGAAGGTGAAACAGAAGAAACGCTCAATAAATTGTTTGCTGAAATAATGCAAAATGGTGTTCATGGTTTTTGTTTTAGTATGTATGAGGATGGACAAAAACCTGGAGATATTATTTCGATTGAACAGGTACGAAGAAGAATGGAGATTATAAAACCACATACCCGATGGGTGCGTTCATTTTCATGCACTGAAGGAAATGAGTTTGTTCCTATTGTGGCCAAAGAATTAGGGTTAAAAACTTTAGTAGGTGCATGGTTGGGTAACGACCCAGAAGTAAATGAAAGAGAAATTGCAGGCTTAATTAAACTGGCAAAAGAAGGTTTGGTTGATATGGCAGCAGTGGGTAATGAAGTGATGTATCGTAAAGATCTAACTGAAGACGAATTGCTTGACTTCATTCTGAAAGTTAAAGCTGAAATACCTGATGTGCCTATTGGTTACGTAGATGCATATTATGAATTTACCGACCGACCAAAGATAACAGAACTTTGTGATGTAATACTCTGCAACTGCTATCCCTTTTGGGAGGGCTGTACTTTTGAAAATTCGCTCGATTATATGAAACAGATGTATAATCAAGCATTGAAGGCGGGTATGGGAAAAAAAGTGATTATTACCGAAACCGGTTGGCCAAGCCATGGTGAAAATTTTAGAGGATCTTTTCCATCGAAGAAAAGTGCCAGAGATTATTTTATCAACACACAACTTTGGTCGGCCAATGAGAATATTCCAATATTCTATTTCTCTACATTCGATGAAAGCTGGAAAGTTGGTGACGAGGGAATTGCTGGAGCCTACTGGGGAGTATGGGATAAGGATGAAAAACTGAAATACTAATGACAAATTTTTTCAAGAAATTCAAGCTGCCTTATGCCAACGCAATATGTTACTCTGGATTCAGAAATGGACAACAACCGGGTGGTGTAATTCCTACCTACAATGAAGTAAAGGAAGATTTGTTTTTATTGAAACCTCATTGGAATTATCTGCGCTTGTACGATTGTGATGACCATGCCGGCACTGTAATCGAAGTTATACGAAAGGAGAATTTAGATATTAAATTAATGCTGGGGGCATACATTGAGGCTGAGATGAACAATTATGGTTGCCCATGGAACGGCGGGGTGTATGAGGAGGATCAACTCATTGAAAATCAAAAAAAAAATGATTCAAAAATTCAACAACTGATAGATTGGGCCAATAAATTTCCTGACATCATATTTGCTGTTTCAGTCGGTAACGAAGCATGCGTTGAATGGACAGACCATTTTGTGCCTGTTCACAGGGTAGTGGAAATGGCAAAGAAAGTCAAGCAACACATTAAACAACCACTCACGTTTTGTGAGAACTATATGCCTTGGTTAAATCAGCTAAAGCCATTAGCAGAAGTCGTTGATTTTATATCCATTCACACCTACCCGGTTTGGGAATATAAACACATTCATGAAGCCATTGAATATACAATCCAAAACTATAAAGCCATTGCAGACAATTATCCGAATAAAGTGGTAGTTATAACTGAAGCCGGCTGGGCAACCAATTCTAATGGCCGAGGAATTGATCCAGAGCATGTTAATGAAGTCAATCAAAAAATTTATTTTGAGGATCTAATGGATTGGTCCTATAAAAATCAAATACTCACCTTCTTTTTTGAGGCTTTTGATGAAAAATGGAAGGGTTCGTCACATCCAATGGAACCTGAAAAACATTGGGGAGTATTTAAAACAGACCGGACACCTAAGCTGGTTTTTAAGATATAATTTTGATTAATAAATATTAATACCAAACGTGGTAAATCCGGGGATGCGTTCCTCATGTCCTATCGTGCTTAAAAAGTTCTATTCGGTGATACATTGATAATAGTGCCATTAAATACTTCAGGCGATCCACCGGCAAATGTTGAACTTGTTTGCTTTATATCAAAATAATCAGCAGCAGCTATACTTAATTTTATTGGTTTATAATCTCCATTAAAATAGTGCAATGAAAATCTATATTCATCCCCGGAAACATATTTATTAACTCCTTTAGAATGACCATCCTTTCCAGGATATCTTCCAGTGGTTAAACGTGTGTTGTTCAAGCCTTTTAGCCATCCCTGCCATGTATAGCTACTTTTCACCACGCAACACACACAGCCTTCCAAGTTTCAAAAAGCGGACTTAGCAAATAAAAGTAAATACTTAATTAGACTTTCCCTGAAAAATTATTATTTGACGGCAAAAAAAGCCAAACCAGAGAATTAATGAAGTACTTCGACTTGTAATCAGTAATGAAGAGGGTTTCTGAAATAAAAAATCCGGACAACTAAATTAAAATCTTGAGTTGTCCGGACTTGTGGAGAGTATCGGAGTCGAACCGATGACCTCTTGCATGCCATGCAAACGCTCTAGCCAGCTGAGCTAACCCCCCAATAAAAGAGGTGCGAATTTAGTAGTTCCATAGGTAAAAACAAACCCCTTTTATCCATTTAGTCTATTATCGGCCTTTGGTTTCCCTCTAAAACGTATTAACGCCCTTGTTTTAAGCCGTTTAAATGCCGTTTGCAGGTAAATAGGGCTTTGAGAAACCAAACTTGCCTACTTTAACCTAACTAACCCTTATCCAAGGGTATTCAAAGCCTGTAAAACATTAATAAACCGATTCAAAACATTAGAAAACCCCTGGGTAAGTCTAATAAACCTTTACTAAACAGTAATCAACCCCTTTCCAACCCTAAAAAGTGTGTTTTATACCTGGAAAGGCAGATTCTACGCCTAAAACACCAATTTCAATCCTTAATTAAGAAATTTCACTCTCGTTTTTGAGACATTCTACCGCAATTACTAAATTTTTGAAGCCCATTCGTTCTTATCTGAATTTCTGAATCCGGAATAAAGCAGTGTTCCACTATTAAAATAGATTAATTAACCAACCTACCAAAGCATATGCCATCCACACAACCCCTGCAAAGAAAGCGAAAAGTATAAACAGAAAGGGAACAATGACTTTCCATGCGCCTCCGCGGTGTCTTCCGTCCAAATAATGCTCGCGAACCAGTTTCATATTTCGTTCGTTCGCCTTAAACGCAAAGTCGAAAATATCGCCGATAAAGGGAATCGAACCAATAAGGGCATCAATTAACACATTTAACATTATTCGAGCAAGAACAAATCCACTCGCCCCGTTTTGAACCATGACAATAACCATATACCCTGAAACTAAAAAACCAGCCATATCCCCAGCCCCAGGCACCAATCCAATGATGGCATCCAAACCAAATTTAAGGTTGGTTCCCGGAATCTTAAACTGAGAATCCATTAACTTAGCTAATGTATCCAGATTTCGGATGGATGGATTATCTTTATTGTAGGTTTGCATCATTCTTTATTTTAATTACAACCAATATCGTGCCGATAAATAGTAAGGGTTGGTTTTGGTTCATATGTAAAATCCAGCATCTGCCTTTATTTGCGACGTAAAGGGGCTTAGGGAATATTGTTGCTTATATTTGTGAACAATGAATTCCGGGAAACTTCAAATATGGATGGCAGATGATGACGAGGACGATAGCAATCTTTTTCAGGAAGTATTGAAAGAACTTCCCTTCCAGTCTACCTTCACCATAGTAACTAGTGGTGATAGACTTATGCAAATGCTTACCGAAGGGCGTGTCGGTTTTCCAGATATTCTTTTCCTGGACCTTAACATGCCCGGCAAAACCGGTTATGATTGCCTTCTGGAAATAAGACAAAATGAAAAGTTGAAACATATACCCATCGTGATTTTTTCAACGTCTTTCGAGTATAAAATAATGACCACTCTCTACAATAACGGGGCTAATTACTATATCCGAAAACCAAATGATTATTCACATCTTAAGAAAGTAATTTATTTGGCTTTGACCAGTTACCGGTCGAATAAACTTATTCAGCCAACCAGAGAAAACTTTGTTCTAACTCACGAAATTTATCAAATTGGCTAATTCAAAAATTGACATCCCGGGAAAACCACTGGAAAAATCGACCAACCAGTTCCCTGTTGTTGGCATTGGTGCTTCGGCAGGAGGGCTAGAAGCATTTAAACGATTTCTGAGGGCAATAAGCGAAGATTCAGGTATGGCGTATGTATTGGTTCAGCATTTGGATCCCAAACACAATAGCTTATTGCCCGAGTTGCTTCAAAAAGTCACCAAAATTCCAGTAGTTGAAATTTCGGATGAGGTAAAAGTGGAACCCAACCATATTTATGTTATTCCCAGTAATAAAATGATGATAGCCAATAATGGGGTCTTGCAACTAACCCCACGGCCGGCCATCGATAAGAACTCCATCAATCTTCCCATCAATCTTTTTTTTGCTTCGTTAGCTGAAGTTCATCAGTCGTTTGCCATTGGTATAGTTCTTTCGGGCACAGGCAGTGATGGTACCAAAGGTTTGAAAACGATTAAAGCTGAAGGAGGTATTACGTTTGCGCAAGACAATGAATCGGCTGGATATAATGGTATGCCTCAAAGTGCTATAGATGCCGAGGTGGTCGACTTTGTGCTTCCTCCTGAAAAAATGCCTGAAAAACTCATGGAGGTCGTAAAAAATATTTCTCTTACCGATCAGGAATTGGATAATTTTCCTCCACAGGATAGTGTATTGTTTAAAAAAATAATAACCTTATTAGGCACCCGCAAAGGCACCGATTTTACCTACTATAAGCAAACCACTATTAGCAGAAGAATACTGCGACGAATGGCTTTAAGTCAATCAAACGAACTAACTGAATATTACAGCTTTTTAACAGAGAACAAACACGAACAAGACGCCCTGTATCAAGATATGTTGATTCCGGTAACTGAATTTTTTCGTGATCCTAAAGTATTTGAAAATTTAAGTGAATCCGTGTTTCCCCAATTATTGAAGAACAAAGGAGAAAACGAACCTATTCGTATATGGGTAGCAGGCTGTAGTACTGGCGAAGAAGCGTATTCCATTGCCATTTGTTTGAAAGAATATTTAGGGGATATTTATCCATCGGAGAGGAGCGAGGATAAAAAGGAGGGGGCAATGTCAGCAGGCGTGCAAATATTTGCTACAGATCTTAGCGAACCGGCGATATTAAAAGCCCGTTCGGGTATTTATAAAAAGTCGGATATTGAAGGCATGTCGGCCCAAAGGATTCAAAGGTATTTTACTAAAACCAATGGTAATTATCAAATTATTAAAGAAATCAGGCAGCTTTGCATTTTCACCATCCATAATTTTTTAAAAGATCCTCCTTTTGGAAAAATGGATTTGGTAAGTTGTAGAAATGTGATGATTTATATGGAACCTTACCTCCAGAAAAAGGCCTTAACCACCTTTCATTATGCTTTAAATTCGAAAGGGTTTTTGCTTTTAGGAAAATCAGAAACAGGGAGCACCTCCATGGACCTGTTTACACCAACCGGAAAAAATAATAAGTTATTTATTAGAAAAGATGTTCCAGGCAAGTTTATGCAAGTTACCTCTCAACGGAGTGAGCAAAGTTTGCTTGGGTTCAACAAACATGTGAAAAGTGAAACGAGGCTTACCGATTTTAAAAAGGCGGCTGAAGAAATAATACTAAGCAAATACACACCATCGGGAGTTATAGTAAATGAAGATTTAGATATTGTTCATTTTCGAGGAGTCACAACCGACTTTTTGGGTCAGTCGCCCGGTAAACCCAGTCATAATTTATTAAACATGGCTAAAAATGGCTTAGGATTCGAGCTCCGAAACATTTTGCACAAAGCCAAAAAAGAGAACACTACAGTCATAAAAAAACAAATTCCCTTACAAGGGGATAGTGGCCAAAGAAACATAAATATCGAAGCCATTCCGCTTACAAATAGTGTGGAGCCACACTTTTTGGTTCTTTTCCACGAAACAGGGAATGAAGGGAATAAAAAACCTAAGGGCAATAAAAAGGTGTCTATATCGAATACCGATGAAAAGGATTTTCGGATAAAACAACTGGAGGAAGAACTTTATCAAACCAGGGAGGATATGCGCAGCATTACGGAGGATCAGGAAGCAGCGAATGAGGAATTGCAGACGGCCAATGAGGAATTGCTGAGTGGAAGCGAAGAATTGCAGAGTTTGAATGAAGAATTAGAAACCAGCAAGGAAGAGCTTCAAAGCACGAATGAAGAATTGATTGTAGTGAACCAAGAAATGGTGAGCTTGAATGAAAAGGTGACTAGTGCCAGAAATTATGCCGAATCGATAATTGCCACCATTAGAGAGCCATTGCTAGTATTGGATAAAAATTTGAGGGTAAAATCGGGGAATGATGCCTTTTATCGGACGTTCAAGCTTACCGAAAAGGAAACCGAGGGCATGTTGATTTATGAATTGTATAATAAACAATGGTGTCCACCGGTATTAAAAACAAACCTTCAAGCTGTGCTTCCCGAAAATGAAAACTTTTTTGATGTAGAGGTAAACCATCATTTTCCAAATATAGGGAATCGTACCATGATGATGAATGCCCGGGAGATGGAAGGAGAAATTGGAGGAGAAAAATTTATTCTTTTGGTTATAGAAGATATCACCGACAGGATTAAGCACCAGATGCTGGAATTTGAATTTTTAAGCCGGTTTCAAAATCTGATAATGTATGCCCCGGTAGCCATCTGTATCCTTAGAGGGGATGAATTAATTGTAGAATTAGCCAATGATTTTTATTTAAACATCATTGAAAAAAGTAAGGATTTTATTGAAAAGCCCTTTTTTGAATCGTTACCCGAATTGGAAGTTCAGGGATTTAAAGACCTGCTTCTCAATGTAATGAAAACAGGATTGCCCTATTATGGCACTGAGGTGGAAATGTTTTTAAACCGACCTGAGAAACGGGAACAATGCTTTTTTAATTTTGTTTACAACCCTATTATAGAAATGGATGGTTCGGTGGTAAGGATCATCATAGTGGTAACAGAAATAACGGAACAGGTGCTTGCACGCAAACGCATGGAAGCCCAGGCCACCATGGTAAGAAATATACTGATGTCGTCCCCCGGGTTTGTATGCACCCTCAATGGCCCGCATTATGTTTATGATATTGTTAATGATCAGTACCAAAAATTGTTTGGGAAGCGCCAGTTGGTAGGCATACCAATGATGAAAGCCTTGCCAGAGCTGAAAGGACAGGGATTGGATAAAATTCTTGATAAGGTGTATTCCACTGGCGAGCCATTTGTGGGTATTGATGTCCCTATTACGGTGGCACGCGATGAAAACTTAAAACCTGAATTGAGGTATTTTAACTTTAGCTATCAACCGGTATACGATGAGAATAATAAAATCAATTCAGTTATAGTGTTTGGGTATGAAGTAACAGAGCAAGTTTTGGCTAAGGAACGAAATTTGGCGGCAGAGAAGAAACATGCCAAGGCCCTGGAAGAAAAAGTAATGCTGCGTACCTATGAATTAAGCGAAGCAAACCAATCGCTTAAACAAAAGAACGATGAATTAATTAATAAGAACAAAGAACTGGAAGCTTTCGCGTACGTTTCAAGTCATGATTTGCAAGAACCCCTTCGAAAGATTCAAACCTTTGCCGGGAGAATTTTGGATACTGAAAATGATAACCTGTCGGTACGTGGCAAAGATTATTTTGCCAGAATGCAAAGCTCAGCCCGACGAATGCAACAACTTATTGAAGACCTTTTAGCGTTTTCGAAGATAGGCCAGGGGGAAAGAACGTTTGTTAAAACCGATATCAAAACCATCATTGATGAGGTAAAATCAGATTTTAGGGATGTGTTAAAGGATAAAAAGGCAACCCTGGAGGTTAAGAAAACGATTACGGCAACAATAATTCCTTTCCAGTTTAGGCAAATGATGCATAATTTGGTAGGTAATTCTCTCAAATTTCTAAATCCTGAAATACCCCT
>Ga0247843_1007269_pt1 | contig 13775 bp, 4 predicted proteins | sample LaCruzMarch2017__FD_192420 | JGI IMG/M metagenome (GOLD analysis project Ga0247843, IMG submission 192420) | Freshwater microbial communities from meromictic Lake La Cruz, Castile-La Mancha, Spain - LaCruzMarch2017_8m | ecosystem: Environmental > Aquatic > Freshwater > Lake | place: Spain...
GACCTTCCCAGCGCGGGAGAACAGCCCGTCCTTGCCAAGGAGATCGGATTCGCCTATCAAATGTCTGTCAGCCAGACCGACGGAATTCTAACATTCTAACGGAAAGAAAAATTCCCCCGGAAAGCAGCTTACTGACGATGTCGAGTGTTACGGCTTCCATCCGCCAGCGCGGGACGCGTCAACCGGGTCAAATATCGTCGAACTGGTCTTGCTGGCGCTGTCGTGGAATTTGCTCCCCGGCTTCGGCCGCATCCTTGGTTGTGCCTCACCGTCTGATGATCCTATTTGTCTCCCGATTAAGTTCCATATTGCGTCCTACCAGCGCCCCGGGATCTAGACGTCGTAAGCACCCTTGCTCTTATGAAACTGGTGTTCGGCTCCCCGTTTCTTTGATGTTTTTCCGAGGCCGAGGCCTTGAGGAGCGCTGCTAGGAATTTACTTTTTGGCGGGAAGCTCCTGAATCAGCCGTTGGAGCGGACCGGAGGCGGAAAAAAATGGGAAGGGGCTGTGGAAACATTCCCGCGCCAATTAGCCACCATGCTTTTCACTCAGCAGCATGGCGCGGAGTCTTCAGTCTTGGCGCAGGCGGAGTGCGATGCGGTAGAAGGTGCTGGGAGCAGTGGCGGCTGTTGCCGGGATGATGGCGCGGAGTTCATCGCCGCCGATCGCTGAGACGATGGCACCGCCCACGGCGTTGAAGCTGCCGGGTTGTAGTGAGTAAGATGCCTCAAGGATGAAGTCGAATTGTTCCCGATAGGCCGCGGGGAAGCGGAAATCGAGGAAGAAGGAGTTGCCCGGAGTGTTGGCGCGTTGGAGGACTGGTGTCTGTAGGCCGAGGTCGACGGGCGGGCCTGAGGGTGTTTCGTCGCTACGGGGGTCGATACCGTCGAGGAAATACTGGAGCAGCTGGTAGCCGCTGCCGTGGGGATTCGAGAACGGGTCTTGGCCAGTGGAGCCGAAGAAGAAGCGCTCCCATTCATCGTCAAGCAGATTGCCGTTGCTGTCGTTGTCGGATGATGCCGGGGCAAAGGTGAGCGAGGCGAAGTTCACTTCCATCGTGTCCAGGCCGCCGTCATCAGGAGTATCTGTGAATCCGGTGACGGAGAAGCAGGTGCCTGGCAGCAAGCCGAGTCCTTGCTCAAGGCGGATGCGCTCGCCGTTGCGGTTTAGCAGCAGGATTGTGTTCGAGTCGCTTTTGCGCCGGTAGGCTCCGGTGGCGGGAGGTGCGGACATAACCTCCACAGTCCATTTTTGCGACGGGCGGTATGAGGAGGAGAAACTGGCGATGGCCAGGTTGTAGGCGTTGCGGGCGTTGTTGAGGTTGGTGGCTCCGACAGCGCCCGAGTATCCCGCAGGAGGACTACCACCGCGCAGCATGATGCGCAGCGCATCGAGCGGCATGGTCATGCTTGGGTTGCTTGCCGAGGTGGCTGAGTGGTGCGAGTAGAGCTGGGTGGCGGCGTTCGACATCGCGCTGCGTGCGGCATTGGCGACATTGAGCGCGAGCTGCAGGTCGAAGCCGGCCGCGCGCAGCAAGGTCGAATCGCCCTCAGCTGGTGCCGTGCGCGTGCGGTCGCTGGCACGATCGGCAAAGAATGTAAAGGTATCGAGGGATGGTGCTGGTTCGGATGTCGGCCTGGCGGCCGTGATGGCGCGATGCACAAGGTCCTCCATGATTATGGCCACCGCGGTGTCGGCTGGTGCGATCACGGTGCGGGCGGTGGCGAGCGGCATCGCTGCGACGGCCGCTTGGGCAGCGGTGACCCAGCCGGTGGCATCAGCGGCGAGGCCGCTGCCGCCGGGAGTGAAGGCGGGTGAGAAGGCCACGGGATCTGGTGATTTGATAAATCCGCGCAATTCGCGTCCGCTGCGGGTGCTGGTGGTGATGTTGAAATAGAGCGGCGTTGCCAGCGCGACGAGTTGGTCGCTCGGCACGGAGGTGTCGCTGGCTAGCAGCGCACCGCGGGTGCCGCCATCAGGCAGCGGCGTGGGGAAGCTTGCGACCACCTCGCGGTCGAGCAGCGAGCCATCGGTGGTGTGGGCGAAGATTTCCTCGCCGTTGGCGATTTCGGTGGCAGCGTGGTTGCGTGCCGAGGCCACGATGCGGAATCCGCCGCCGGTGGCGATGTTTTTGGATGTGCCTGGAAGCGGGCTTGAGGCGGCGCTTGCCGGATTCTTGCCGTTGAGCAGTTCATCGAGGTCCGACCATCCATCGCTGTCGTGGTCCGGTCCGCCGAAGGCATTGAGCTCGTGGTATTGTTCCACGTAATCCGGCACTCTGTCGCCATCGGCATCCGCATCGGCGAGACTGCTGGCCGCGAATGTGTAGTTGCGCGATTCGATCGGCCCCATGGTGCCTGCGGCGATCGATCGGAGCGAGAACTGGAGCTGGCGTGTATAGCTCACAGCGAGCGGTCCATTCCATGCTGTCCATGCGCCGCCGTCCGCCTCGCGCCAAAGCAATTCCTGGCGTTGATCGTCGTAGAGAGCGGTCACCTGGATGCTGCTGCCGCAAGGGCCGGACGGCGGTTCGATGCGCAGATCGGGCGCAAGCAGATCGCCAGCGGTGCCGAGGGCCGTGATGCTCACCCCGGCTTCCGGCTGGTTGGTCATTAGAAAGCTCGCACCCGGCGGGGCGCTCACCGTATGATTGGAGGTGAAGGCAAGGCCGCTAGAACTTGAGCCGAACGTCTCGCGCCCGACCGTGGCGGGAAATGGCGCGGGATAGGACAGCGGGCGCGTCCAATCCGCCACTGCTTGGATGCCGATGAGCGTGGCGGACTCGTTGGCAGACGGGTCGGCATTGAAGAAGAGCAGGCTCGCCGGGGAGAGCGATGTGGTGGCAATGCCCGGCAGCGCGCCGGAATCGGCCTGGTTCCAGGTGCTGCCGTTCCAGAGGAATGATTTGAACGAGTTGCTTGGGCCTGCTGCGGATGCTCCTTCGAGATGAACCATGCCGATGCCCGCGAGAGGAATCATGCCGGTGAAGGAGAGCCCTGCGGCGGGTGTGAACGACTGCAGGGTGGATACCAGCGCCGTGCCGGCTGAATTGATGCGAAACCAGTCCGCGCGTGTTCCATCGGCGGCGATCGCCATGAATCCGTCGGTGAGCGGTCCGTATCCCCCGTTGAGCAGTGGCACGACGGCGCCGATAGCACGGGGAAAGGTGACGGAGGTGGACGTGAAGGTGCTGGCGGTGGTGATTGGCGTGATCACCTTGATGATGGCGGCCTGGTTGGTGTCTGGGCTGAAGCCGAGGATGAGCGGGATGCTCGATGCGCCGTCCATCGACCTGACCGCGGTGGTGAAACGGAACGTGCCCGAGTGGCTGGTCTGGTTGTTGCGATTCACTACGGAGCCCGAGCGGGTAAGCACGCCTGTGGCGGTGCCTGAAACGGTTTCCGCGCTGTAAAATCCGACGATGGTGGACGGCGATGTGGGATTGATGAGAGGCTGCAGGCCGTTGAAGGCGAGGGAATGGCCGGTGCTTGCGTTGCGGTTGGCAGTGGTGGGCATGTTGGCGTGGGTCTCAGCCGTTCCTGCGGTGCTTCCATTCTGAGACGAAATCACCATCAATTCCTTCGCACCGCCGGTAACGGTGACCGCCAATCCGGATGGTCCAATACCCGCGAGGTTTGGCATGACCCGCGCCAGCGGTGTTTGGGTATCGATTTCCACGAGCATCACGCGGTTCTCTTCGACCGAGGTGACGGCCACCGCCTCGCCGCTAGATACCGGTACTGCGGAGCAGACGCCGGAGACCTGGGTCATGCCGGTGGCGACCGGGGTGCGCCAGCTGACCGCGCCGGATGACTTCATGAAACCGTGCCTCACGGTTCCGGTGGCGGTGTCCACCAACGTGAATGCCTTCGGGTCCGACGAGTGTGGCGCCAGCCACTCGGCCGCGAGTTTCGACACGGGTGTCGCAGCCTGCGCGGATGCGGCGAGCAAGCCGTAAGCGAGAAAGAGACGGGGGTTCATGGTTTTGCGGGTGCTGGATCAATGTTGGACCGGCTGCAGCGGAATGATGCGTTTGATTTCGCCGCGCTCTTCAAATTGGACGATGAGGTGGCGGTAACTCGCGCCCAATGTGACGGGCAGCGTGTCTTTTACGAAAATCATGCCGGTGGAATTTTCGAGGTATGCCGGGCGGTTGCTCGTGCTGTAAGGGAAATCGAGTTCGGGGGGCTTGCTGTCATTCCACGGACCGGAGAACGGCACCTTGATGCTGGTTTGCGCGCTGGCCACAAACAGGAGGAATGGATCATACACCTGGTAGCCCTGCTCTTTGGTCGAGTTCACATAAACACCCGAGATGCGGTCAATCAGTGGCGTGCATTGGACGAGGTTGGCGCGCGCGCTTGGAAAATCCGAGCTGGCCACTTGGTAGCGGTAAACCATGAACGGCATGAGGTTTCCCAGCTGGGTCGCATCGCCGGTGGATTCACGCAATTTGAATAGCCATGTGTCCGGGGTGGTCGTGGTATTCACCAGCGTGCTGGCGCGGATGCTGGTGCGCGTGATCGTGTGGCGCGTCAGCCCGATGAGGATGCCGGTGGGGAATCCATAATCGGTCGGCATGACGGTGGGCCAGAGCGGGCCTTCGCCGGCGGCGTAGGTCTCGATGGTGCGGCGGTGGTCGTATTCACCCGGCATTGGCCGGGCGGGCCACGGGATAACCGGTTGCGGTCCGCTGACCGTGGGCAGCCAGCGGGCGGTGACGACATTGCTGGCGGATCCGTGGCTACGAGGGTATTCGCCCGGGCCGCAGGCGCGGATGGCGAAGAACAAGGGCTTGTCTGACGGGGCGGTGATTTCTATGCCAAATCTCGGGCCGCTGCCGATGCTGCCACCGACGCGCGGCGTCTGGTATGGATGGAATTCCAAGTCCGGCCGCTCGGCCAGCAGACCGGTGATCGCCGAGGTGTCGAGCGCATCGGACAGGCCTGTCAGATCGGGAACGCCGCCGCCGTCGGCTGCGCAAAGGATTTCAAAGCGGTCCACGCCGACCGGATCGCAGAACCACTCGAGCTTGATTTTAACACCGTCGGGTGTTTCGGCGAGGATATCCGCCTCCGCCAGCATCGGTGTGGGGAGGTCCGGATTGACAAGGGTGGCGCAACCGAGGCTCGCGAGCGGGCTGGGGTTGGCGTTTTGATCGATGATTTGTCCGTAGTAACAAACATTGACGCCGTTCTCCGCTGGCAGTGCGTCATCCACCCATGTGCCCGGATTCGGAATACTGTCGCCCTCGGCCTTGGCGATTAGTGAGAGCGCGCCGTCGGTGCCGACGCGGCGGTAAACGCGCCATTCTCTGACACCCTGGTCGAGCGGGTAGGAGATCAAGCCGGTGATTGGATTGACCGTGCCGTCCGCTTCGGATGATTCATGCACCGGCGGTGTAGCGAATGCAACCTCGCCGCAGGTCCTTTCCACGTTTGCGGTGAAATAATGTACTGCGTAGGGCGTTTGTTTGACGGCTGAGACATTCCTAACGGCTGGTGCCGAGATGAGCCCATTCGTGGTGATGGCGCGGACGCTGATGGTCATCGGAGTGTTGTCCGAGCTGGGTTCGCGGTATGGGAGGTTCACGCGCACCTTGTCGCCGCTGCGGTAACTCAGGCGTTGCTTGCAAAGTACGCCGGTGCCACCGGCGGCACGCGTCAGCGTGACTTCCACATCGGCCGCAACGATGGCGGAGCTGGTGCGCTGGACCTCGACGGTGAAGCCGATGAAGTCCCGAGGCAGCTTATTGTCCGGCGCGGGTTTTTCCTCACGGCTTTTCCAACCCGCAAGGGGCGCTCTACGGCAGACCAGGAATGATCCAGTGGGCCCGTCGGGTGCTTTGAAGTCGCGGAGCACGCCGGACATAGGGGCGCTATGGCCGCTGAGGACGTCGCCGGAGCATGCGGTGGCCCCGACCGCGCGCACGGTATACCAGACCGAGCGGTCGGCGTGGGTGGTGAGGGAGGGGGCACCGGCACCATTGTCATTGAAGGTGATAAAAGTTTGTCCCGGTGAGTGGGGGATCAATCCGCCGATGCGGTTGTGCAGCGGATTACCGACAAAATTGAGCTGCTCTTGGGAGCTTTCCCAGCGGTAAAGATAATATCCAAGTGCTTTTTCGGATGGGTTTCCTTCGGGGATCTGGCGAATCCTGACTTGTAGGAACTGGGATCCGCCCTGGGTGGCCCAATCGGCCGGTGCGGCCGGGCGGACAAAACTGCTGGTGACCGAGAAAATTGACGGTGGGTTCGGTGGCAGGCGGTCGCACATGGTCACTAGGGTGCCGGGCGAGAGCAGGCCTGGGGATCCGGTGATCGTGCGTGCGGCAACGAAGAAATAGAATTGCTCGCCATCGATGTATGGACGGCGCACAGGCGCGCCATCTGCGCCCTTGTGCCAGACGCCGTCATCGGAGAAATCGATGCGTTCCCGGTTGCTCGCGTCGGCGGCCTGCGCGGGCGTGAGCAGGTCGGTCACCAGCACGGGGATTTCATTGGCCGCGGCCGCGTCCGGCGCTGGATCTGCCGGGTCGCGTGCGGCCACCGCGGCGGTGATTTGGGCTGGGGTGGGGGGAGTGACGTGCCAGCCGAGGCTTTCGGCGGTGGTGCGTTTCACGCGGAAGATATTGAAACCGAAAGTATGTGGCATCTGGGCGCGAAGGGTTGGTCCGACACCCCAGCGCAGGCGGGCATTGAGGTTGTCCTTCGCGTTGATGGTATATTGTGATCCGGTGGTGACCGGGTGAAACACCTGAAACGGTGCAGCAGGCGCTGCGGGCACGACCGGTGAGGCTGTGTCGAGCGTGATGCGGCCGACGACCCGGATGTCGTTGTCGGACAGTCCGACCTCGCGCACCTCGAAGGTGTGGATGCCGGATGCGACCGGTATGGAAAACCCGTGGCCGAGCGTCTGCATTACCCCCGGGTGGGCACGGCCGAGGAAGAACAAGCGTGCGAGCAAGCGGTTGGCGGTGGCGGCGGCCTGGATAATGTAGGCGAGTTTTTCCGCAGCATCCAAAGAGACGTCCGCCGGGCTTGCCGGCGGGCTTGCCGACTGCAGCGTGAGGTCGCGGTGGATGCCGTCGATACGGACATAGCACCCGGCGGCTGCAGGGTCGAGTTTCTCGCCGAGTTCGAGCAGCGCGCGGATGGCATGCGGGCTGGTATGAAGAGTCTGGATACCGAGGCGGGTATAGCTGCCCGGCGCGTCGGCGTTGCCGCTCTTCGAATGGATGGAGAATCGTTTTCCGAGCGTGCTGCCTGCATCGCCCGGCTGCCAGAGCAGGTAGGCGTGGTGTTTGCCGGCATGCTGCACGGTAGCTCCCAGCGTGGTGAGCAATTCATTGGCGTTCTGGCCGATGCCGGACATGGATGCGGAGGCGAGGATCGCGATGGCGGCGAAGATCGTTTTCATCTGAGAGGAAGCTGGATGGTTGTGGCGGGTTTCAGTAGTCGACGCTCCATGCGCCGTCCTGATAGGTGATGGATGCGCTTTCGCTGAATTCGAGGCAGAGCGGGCACCAGCCGGCCTTGCCGGTGAGCGTGCCCTTGCCCTTGAAGCGCAAGCTGTTGCCGGACATCACGCCGATCATCGAGACCTGTCCGCTGATCGAGACGACGCAGAGCGCCTCGCCGCTCACTCCAAGCAGCATTTTCCCGCCGTATGTCGGGCCTTCTGCAAAGTAGAAGGCACCCGCGCCCACGCCAGCGGAGATACGGAAAAGACAGCTGGCCGGGATACCGAGGACGACCTCCGAAATCGGGATCCACACCTCGCCGTAAACATAGGCTCCTGTGAACGGTGCGGGGCCGAGCAGTGAGGCGACGTCTGGGTCCACCAGTTCGAGCGGCTCGATCGAGCAAGTGCGGCCAAAGAAGATGCCGCCCGCCGCCTCGTAGTTTGATACGATCACCCGTGCGGTGGCTGCGAGGTAGCATTCATCAAGGCCCACGCCGACCGCAGCGGCAAAATCGGTAATCTTGAGACTCTGAAAGTCGAGTTCACCACCGGTCATCTCCAGCGCGCCGCCGATGCCTTTCGGATAGACCGAAGGGGCCGTCTGCATCGAGAATTTCACCTCGAGATTCGCGCGCAGGTCGGGACTGATCCAATCGATCGGCACATCCAGTGCGCCGATTTTCACCTCTACCTGCTGTTCGCCGGCGACGAGGCATGCGGCAGATCCGACATCGGTCTCTGAATCATAACAGAGCATCTCGAAATACGCCTGCAGCTCCATCTCCTCGGGGATCTTGAACTGCACCTTCGCATCGATGCGCAGGCGGCGCAGCGTGTCACCCTGGATGTGCGCGTAGCCGTCGATGGATCCGGCCCCGACGTAGTCGTTGACGTCACCGATAAGTTCGTTAATCGCGTCATCGATCGGTCCGAGCGCCTCCTGGATGAGCTGCCGGCACATCCGGCTCACCTCGCCGAAGGCGGAGTCGATTGCCGAGTTCATGGCAATCTCCAGTTCAGAGATGTGCTGGCGCAGCGTGTATTGGATTTGCTGGATGAATCCGGCGGCGAGCAACTGGTCGCGCAGCTCGTTGCGGATCAGCATGACAAATTCCTCCTTGCTGAACTCGTCCATCAGGTCGCCGGCCGCGCCGAGCGCGGTGGTTGGGCCGTAGGTGGCAGCCGCCGCGATGTCGTCGATGAATCCATAGGCGGTGTTACGCAGGCCGTTGACGATGCTGTCGATTTCGGCACTCGCGCCAGTGACGATCTGCTGGAAGCTAATAAAGACGTCTTGGCCGGCGGCGAGCTCGCTGCGGATCGTGACGAGGTAGGAGCGGGCTTCAAGCAGCGCCTCGGTGACGCGGTCGAGCGTCGGATCAAACTCGGCGAGCAGGGCGTTGAGCTCGGCGTTGGCCTCGGCGGTGAGCTCCCCGGCCAGCGGGGCAAGGATTGCGGCGAGATCGGGCGGAGCGAGTTCGCTGATGAGCGCCCCCACCAGGTTTTGCACGATCTGGCGCTCGAGTTGGCCGGTGGAATTGTTCATCACCTTCGCAAGGATGCCGTTGACCAGTTGCGCTGCGGGCACGCTTGGCACGGTGGGCGGGTTGAGATTGAACTGGACGTTGTCGCCGACCACCTCGATGCGGCTTGTGACCGAGTCGATCGCGAGGATTCCTTGGTCGATCGCGGACTGCACCTGGGAAATCAGGTCGATCGCATCACCGCTGAGGTTGTGCATTTGGTTCAGGCGGCCCTTGATGCTTTCCGAGGCAGGTCCGTTCGATCCGTCGAAGTAGCGGTCAAATTCCGACTTGAGCGATCCGGTGGAGGTATTGACCCATGCCGAGTAAGAGCTATTGGCCGCGACGGCGTTCTGATACGATTGGTCGACGGCATCGTAGAGCGGGTCGATGATTTCCGCCTCCATTTCATCGATCACCTCATCGAGCACGGCCTCCAAGGTGTCGCTGGCAAGGTCGCCAACTGCGTCCACGCCGTCATTGAGGGTGTTGGTGATGAAGCCGCTGGCGGCGTCGGTTAGTGCCTTGGCCGCGCCGATTTGTTCGTCGGCGGCTGCGACTGCGGCGCTGACGAGGTTGATTTCCGGCAGTCCATCGTATTGGGCGCCGAAGGAGATTTCCGCGTTGTCCGCGCTGAGGTAGTCCACCTGATGTTCGACGTTGAGCACGAGCAGGTCGTTGGTGACGGTAGTCCACGAATTGAAGTAGCGTCCGGCGGGGCTCCACTTGAGTGGATAGGAGAGCGGCACGATGCCGAAGAGCGACTGGGTGGCCACCGGCACGTAAGCGTTCTGGGCCGATGGCTTGCGGTAGTCCTCGACGTCTACCGCGCCACCGGGGAAGCCGCGGTGGGTGGCATCAAAGTCGGTTTGCGTAAAAAACGTCTGGCCACCCTCGGTCCAGCCGGACGTGAGATACACCGAAGCAGGGATGCCGACCTGCGCACTGGTCATCACATGCACCTTGAGGTCCTCGAAGAACGGAACGTTGCAGCGTGCTGCGAATCCGACGTAGCCGGTGGCGGCGGCACCGCTCGCTTCCGGGTTGTTAAAGTAGAGCTTGCAGACAGGTGTGAGCTGATAGATTTCCGTGCCGGGGCCTGCGAGTGGCAATATTCCGGGCAGGCCGAGGCGGCTATCAGCGCCCTCGATGGAGTCCGCGATGGTGCCGATGTTGCCATCGGGCATGAATGCCAGACTGCCTGCCAGCGGGGTGTCGATGTTAGCGGCGCCAGAAACCAGCCCAAGCACGAGGAAACGATCGCCGTAGCAGCTTCCGCCGACCTGCGGGTTGAAGCTCATTGCCAGCGGTTTGAACGACCCGTTCCAGTAGGTGAGCGGCTTGGAGCCCGCGTCATTCGGATCGATTTGCGCCTGATCGAGCGCACCGGTGCAGGTGAGGGTGAGTTCCTCGAATGCCTGGGTGAATCCGGATGGGTTGGGGACATTCACGCTGCCGTTGATCCATGACTTTTCGTTTTCGTTAGAGAGATAAGTCAGCTGGAAGCGTGTAATCTTGAAATCGTAGTCATACATCGTGAGTTCGCCGGAGAAGCTGTCGTCTTCGGCTACGTGGCGGCCCGACACTCCGCTCGGACGCACGTAGTATTTGGAAACGTTCTCCTGAATGACGTAGGGGTAATCGGCGCTCATGTCCGCCATGCGCGAGGCACCGGGCAAGCCGCCAGCGGGGACGCTCATGGTCGCGCCGGCATACCAGCCGGTGCCGTTCGTGTATCCGCTGGTGCCGGGATAGACCGGGCTGGTGTGCGATGATGGATTATAGCCCGCCAGCAGCAGGCTGCCGGGCGAGAGAACCGACGCCTTGGTGGTGAATGGGCCGGAGGTGGCGGCAAACGGGTTGCCGGACTGATAGAGCTGGTTGCCGGGTGCATGGAAGGCAGCGGCCGTGAAATCATCCGTGCGGTGGGCCGTGCTGCCATCGCCGCGGATACCCCAGCGCAGATCGGCGGGTGCCATTGAGGCGTCGGCATGGATGCCGCCGTCCGCGGTGAAGCCGAATTTTCCAAACAACGGGGTGAGGGTGACGCTTTGCACGGCGCTGCCGGGCGGCGGCCCGCAGGCGTCGCTTTCGCAGGAGCCGTCGTAGCTTACGACCAGGGTCGAGGCCCCGTCGAGAATGCTGGCGGGGTCGATGTCGCCCTCGGTGATCTTGATTTGTCCGGATCCCGACCAGGCCACGGTGGTTTCTTTCGGGAAGTGGGTTTGGTATGAGCCAGGCCCCACATCGAGCTGCCCGGCGCGCATGCGTGCGCTGCCGTCGGCGGCGGCGATGAAGGACAGGGTTCTTGGCGAGCTGATCCGTGCTTGGCGCAGGTATCCGTCATTGGTCAGGCGGAATTGCATGTCAGGTGTCCCGTGATTGCCGGAGGCCTGGTTCAGATCGAGATCGTTGCAAGCGCCCTTGTGGACCCAAGAGGCGGCGCTGGTGGTGAATCCGATCAGGCCGCTCTGGGTGAGGCTGAATTGGCTAACGGTGTAGAGAATTGGCCTAGCCTCGTCGAAGATGCCCGCGGTGGCCGGGGTGGCCAGCGTGAGTGTGCCGCTGTGCTTGAAATCATTGGTGAGCGCGCGGGCGGCCAGCGTCATCTTGGACGAATACCTGCCGGCCGCGGTGGCGGCATTGCCGGTGTAGCCTAGTCCCTGCGGCAGGTGCACGACAGTGGAATCCGTGTAGGCCCCCGACTGATAGAGGTAAGCGTCCGGGTAAGTCACAAGGATCCCGCCATAGGTGGCCCCTACGTCGCCCCCGCCGTCCACAGCAATGTCACGCGACCCCGAGGTGACCACCGCGTCGCCGTCGCTTTCGAGCCGCACGCCTAGGTCCACGCCGGCGGCCACTGAGTAGTTCGGGAATCCGCTGATCGCCGCGGATGGCGGGTTGATCGTCGTGTTGATGAAGTTCGCACCGGTCGAGCCGGGAACGGGTGTATTGGTAAGGGAATCGAAGACCGCCGTGATTCCGCCGAAGAGCAACCGGCCATTGAAATGCAGCAGGCGCTGGAGCGGGGCTTGCGACGAGGTTCCGTTGTCGCGGTAGGTAGAGGTGGACGGGGTTTCCAGATGCTCGAATTTCACCGCAATGCGGAAGGTGCGGTTGGCGGAGTCGAGCTGGCCAGCGGGGGAAAACGCAACCGTGCGGAGACCGCTGACAAGGTGCGGAGTATTCGGCGTGACGGCATTGAATGCGCTACGGGTGAACGAAGTGGTCACGATGCCGTCATTTGCCAGTGGCACTGTAATGCCCAGATCATCGGTGACAATGGCGGTGAAGCGCACGGCGATGGCCACCGAGGACCCGCCGATGTCATAGCGGGCGAGGGAATAGGGAACCTCGACGCTGAATTGTTTGACGCTGCCGGTGCCGGAGGAAACCGCATGGGATTCCGTCCACGTTGGGGCGGCGCGCATCCAGCCGCGCGCATTGCGGTTGGCCGTGTTTTCCGGCAGGTCGGTGAAGTGGCAAACCGTGAATCCGGTGCTGTTCACGGCGGCGGCGGCCGCGTCCTGCCACATGAAGAGGGGACTGCCGCCGATGATGATCCCCGTGTTCACAAAGACCTGCACCTTGTATTCCACGATGTATTGTTGTCCGGCACCGAGGTCGGTGGCGGGATCCAGCTGGACCGTGAAACTCCTCGTGGTGCTTGCGCCCGCGGCCAGGGTCACCGACTGGCTGCCGCTGTATGAGAACCCGCCCACCACGGTGCCGCCGGAGTCGCGTAGCCTTGCCGAAATGCGGTAGCTGGTGGTTTGGGCCGAGATCCCGGTATTGTTGTAGAGCACGGTCGCCCCTCCGCTGATGGTGTCCCGCGTGTATCCGACATCCGTGTTATCGGCATCCGAGTCGATCACGTAGAGCGGGGCGGTGGCCGTGCCTGTGGGGCTAGTGACGCTGCTGATGCTCGGCTGGATGCTTTGCGCCTCTAGCCGTTGCATCACGGCAAACAGGCAAAAGATCAGAAAGAACGGCCGCCACGCGGCGGCGATGTTTGCAAGCTGTTTCATGGCGGACGGATATGTCAACCCTCAAGTTCGAGCCGATTGCATGCTTTTTGTCCAGAAAAACTTCCGGTGAAATCGCTCCATTACAGAGCCAGCCGCGCCGCCAACCCGTGAAGCTCTAACAGGAAATGGTGTTCCAAACCGCTTCCCGTCATGTGCTCAACGCAGGACAATGAAGGGTCATGATCCAACGAATTCCAACCAAGCGCGGCTACTCGTTCCCAGCGGTGTCCAGCGCGATGCAAAAGGCGATCCGGCGCGGCGACGCGAAACTGGCCGGCTACTGGGCGCTCGAACTCTGGGCCAGTGGCTACGGCCAGTATGTCTGGCGGCGACTGCTCACCGTGAGCGCCGAGGACTGCTGGGGCATCCTCACCGCGGAGGTCAAGGCGCTGCACGACAGCTACACCGAGATCAACCGCAACATCCCGTCGAAGACGGCCAAGGGGCGGATCTTCATTTCCAAGGCGGTGATCCTGCTCTGCCTCGCCAAGAAGAGCCGCGACCCCGACCACCTGCAGAACTTCGTCTATGACCAGCAGGCAGGCTTGGACCCGGAAACCCTCACAGACGAACTCGACCAGGCGGGCGACTACGTGCCGATCCCCGACTACGCCTACGACTGCCACACGCCGCAGGGGCGCTCGATGGGCCGGACCAAGGCGGACTTCTTCAAGGCGGAGCAGGAGGCCTTGAGCCCCTTCATCCCCGGGCTGTTCGACAACCTCATCGATTCCTGACGCCATGGGCTTCCGACTGATGC
>Ga0247843_1007275_pt1 | contig 13758 bp, 10 predicted proteins | sample LaCruzMarch2017__FD_192420 | JGI IMG/M metagenome (GOLD analysis project Ga0247843, IMG submission 192420) | Freshwater microbial communities from meromictic Lake La Cruz, Castile-La Mancha, Spain - LaCruzMarch2017_8m | ecosystem: Environmental > Aquatic > Freshwater > Lake | place: Spain...
CCTCAATAATACTCCTTTATATACCCATACGCCCGATCAAACAACACCTGATCCTTGTGCAACTGGTACTTCAACAAGGCCTTCCTCAACGACTGCTGAACCTCTCGTTCCCCGGAACTCGTCGTCTGCCAGCCCGGGAACCGGACCACGCGCACAATGGCATCAATATCTGCCACGATCCGCTCGACAACCGCCGGGGTTTGATCCGTTTTTAATTCTAAAAACAACTCTGTAAGGGCCGCCACAGGCGTTTTCTCTTGCCTCGCCTGCTCGGTTTCCTTTTCAGCCTGGACGGTTTCTTTGGCGATTTTACAGAGTTCTTTGACAAACTCAATAGAGGTGATCAATCCCTGTTCTGCCTTGTCACGCAATGCTTCCAGGCGCTCACTGAGCGTTTTGAACACGGGTATGCCACCGTATTTCCGGAACCGTGCTACCAATAGCTTCTCCAGTTTTCGAGTGTTTTTTGGGTCTGGGTTGTTGAAAATATCCTCGATCACATCAGCGTCCAGAATGAACTCTTCCAATTGATGCACCGCGCCAACGTGGATATTTTCATGGATCAATTTGGTGGTTTGTGCGCCCAGCGAAAGCCACAGCAGTTTGCCGATATTATCCGAAGCCGGTCTTACCGATTCAAATACCTGCGACAACCACTTGTAATCTTCATTGTAAAGGTCCAGGATTCTATCGGGCGACAAAGATTCCCATATCTTGGACAGGTAGTTGTAGTCCTTGGCAAAAGCGTCTTTTTTCTCATTGGTGTTGATGGCCTCCTGGGCGGCTTCGAGGCCTTCAAAGCCGTGTATCGTACGATCAACGCCTTCAAAATGTTGCAGCGCAGTCTGAACCGCTTCGGGCAGTTTATCCCGCAGTTCCGACATGTTTGAAATGACCTTTTGGATGCTTTCTTCATCAAATTGAAGGGCTTTCGCAGCATCATCAAATACGCCAAAATAATCCACGATCCGGCCAAAAGATTTGTTGGGATACAAGCGATTGGTTCTGCACACCGCCTGCAACAGGGTGTGATCTTTTAAGGACTTGTCGAGGTAGATGGTTTGCAAAATGGGCGCGTCAAATCCGGTCAGCAGTTTGGCCGTAACAATGAGAAACTGCAACTCTGAAATCGAATCGTTGAAGGCTTCCGTAACTTTTTCCTGCGCACTCTTGTCCAGTGCCCATTTTTGCTTGAATTTAAAGGGATCATTGGCGGTGGTAGAGATCACAACAGTGCTGGCCTCCGGGGGAAAATGTTTGTCGAGTTCTTCCTTATACAACACGCAGGCGTACCGGTCCGGGGTCACGATCATGGCCTTGAAACCATGCGGCTCAACTTTTTCCTTGAAATGCAGGGCGATGTCGGCGACGATTTTTGCCACACGTTCCGGGGCCTTCAGGAAGGCCGCCATCTTGGCTGATTTCTTGTTGAGCGCATCGGCCTCCTCATCGGTCAGGGCAGCACTTTCCTGAAATGCCGCAAAGGCCTGATCCAGGGTTGCCTTGTCCACATGCACATCCACCAGACGCGGCTCGAAATGCAAGGGTAGGGTAGCGTTGTCGCGAATGGAATCGTGGAAAGTGTAGCGCGACATATAGCCGCCTGAATCTTCCGGTGCACCAAAAGCCCAGAAGGTGTTTTTATCGGCTTTATTGACGGGTGTACCCGTCAGGCCAAACAAAAAGGCATTGGGCAATGCAGCCCGCATTTGCCGACCCAGATCGCCCTCCTGGGTGCGGTGGGCCTCATCCACGAGCACGATGATGTTGTCGCGGGTATTCATGTTGGGCTTGGCGTCCCGGAATTTATGAATCATGGAAATAATGATCTTCCGGGTATCCCGCTCCAGCAGGTTTTGCAGATCGCTGATGCTGTCCGTCATTTCCACGTTGGGGATGTCGGCGGCGTTGAAGGTGCCGCTGATCTGGGTGTCCAGATCGGTGCGGTCCACGAGCACGATCACCGTGGGACTTTTCAATTCAGCAGCCTTGCGCAGTTTCTGCGCCGCAAACACCATCAGCAAAGACTTGCCGGAACCCTGGAAATGCCAGATCAATCCTTTTTTTACCCGGCCTTCTTTAACCCGCTCCACGATCTTGTTGGCGCCTTCATATTGCTGAAAGCGGCAAATGACTTTGCTGCGTTGTTTCTTTTTGTTGGTGGTGAATAAGGAGAAGTTTTGCAGGATGTCGAGCAGGCGGGCCGGGTGCAGCAGGTCGGACAATTCCTTGCCGATTTCCGAAAGCCCCAGGCGTTTGGCCAAGGCATCTTCATCGCCTTCAATGCGCCAGGGCGCCCAGTATTCCAGTTTGCTGCGCACCGCGCCGAAGTACAATTCCTTGCCCTCGGTAGCAAAAGACAGGATGTTGGGCACAAACAAAGCCGGCACACTGTTCTCGTACACCTCATGGACCTCGTGTGCCCCGTCCAGCCAACTGATCGAAGGACGAATGGGCGTTTTGGCTTCTCCGATAACGACGGGAAGGCCATTGATAATCAGTACTATATCTGGTATTTTGGTTTCGCGGTGGTGGATGCGGTATTGGTTGGTGGCGATGTAGGAATTATTGCCGATGTCGTCGAAATCAATCAGGCGGACGGGCACGTGGCGGTTGTTTTCGCCAAAAGGCATGGTTTTTTCGCCGGTCATCCACTTGAAGAACTCCTCGTTGGCTCGGACCAGCCCAACCTGATTGACAGAGAGAATAATGGCCCGCAGTTTATAGATCACCTCTTCGGCCCGCTCTGGAACCTGTGAGATTTCCGGGTTGAGCCGGAGCAGCGCAGCCTTTAGTTCGGGTTCCACCAGGACCTCGTTGACCCCGCGGTCGAGTTTCTCTGGGGATTGGTATTGCCATTGCGTGCTATACCTGACTTCTGGCTCTTTGGCGCCAGGAGCGTTCAGATTCACCCCGGTGAGTTGATGCAGGATGTAGTGTTCTACGCTGTTGGATTCGTTAAAGGCCATAAATGATTGTATTCATTTTATCAATGATTATTTCCATTCGCTCATCTACACCGTCAAAGTACAAATGACCGGGTAGGGCATTCATAATTTGTTCATTTTCTCTGATTGTCTTGATGCTGGCAACAAGGTAGTTTTTTACTGTATCCTCCTCTGCGCCTAGAATTTGGTCCACCAGCCTTATAGCATAATTGAATAGGTACACGATATCTTCCAAATCATGGCTGGCGTACAAATCCTTTATACCCCGGTCAAAAAAAGCGTCCATTTTTGAAGCCATAAAATAGGGTAGCGGAAGAATTTGCACCTCAATGTCTTCTAAACGAACGGTGATTGCTTTATCGTAACCGGCTGCAAACCAACGATTGCTGGGTGCCCAGCCTATGGTCTGCGTGGACATTACATCCACCAGCAGGTCTTCAAAGATAAAGCGACAGATAACATTGGATTCGGTGTCTTCATGAAATCCTTTCTCAATTAAATCTTGGCGCAATGCTTCCAGTTGGCTTACGGTAGTGATCTGGAAAGTCAAGTCAATATCTTTTGTTGGCCTTATATCCTCGGCAGACGGATCATCTACGTAAAGGCTAACCATGGCGCCGCCCACGAACACAACTTTACTGTTAAGTTCGCCTAATGCCTTGGCGACTTTAATCGTTGCCATTCTGTTGATGAATGTATTCTTTAGCATATTTTCGTTCTCAATAATTCCAATGCTAAGTTTTTTTCTCTGGCTCGCCCAACGCGTATCGCATCAATCAAGGCCAGGTATTCGTACAACTGAGGGTCTAAATCCACTGCCTGGATTACTGAAGGGTAAAGGGGTAAAATGCTGTGCCCCCGCATGTGGCCTTTGGCGTACGGCCACACGTAGTTTTCACTGCTGCTAATGAGCTGTACCAGTGGTTCCGCACTATGGGCTGTGGGGATACCCCGGACGACCACCCCAGGTTGCTGCGGGAACATGTAGGGAACTCCATATTGCAATAGATCCATAAATGGCTGCTTGGCTATTTCTTTGCCCTTGTTATGCAACAATCGGGCATAGGCAGACCGCTTCAGGGACGCACTTATTTCGGACTGGCTTAGAAAAAGGGATTTAGCCAGGGAAATTTGATTCCATGCCTCCCCTTCAACGATGAGAAGTTTTAATAAGACCACCAGATCTTGTGGTCGCAGCGTTGGAATTGCTTTGTTGTTCATGTAATATCAGAATTCGCGATATGCAAATGTACGTACTTGTTTCCTGATATTCAGCATTTTAAAAAATTATATCGCGTATCGCGATATGCGATATTGATTGCTTTTCCTCCGCGCAAAGGTCTTTTGCTCAACGTGAGTTGTCATCCTGACGGGACCTGTCCACATCAAGTGCGCTTTGCCCGCGTGCCAAGGCCTTTTGGTCAACGTGAGTTGTCATCCTGACGGGACCTGTCCGCATCAAGTGCGCTTTGGCCGGGTGCCTGCACTCCCGAGCACTCAAAAGTGCAAGTACTCAGCCAAAGCGCACTTGATGTGGACAGGTCCCGTCAGGAAGACAACTCACGTTTGGCTATTGAAAGGAAGTGTTTGGATGATGTTATAGTGTCCAGCGATACTGATACATGAAGTCGCGCAGCTTGCCGCCACATTCATCATGTACAAAAGCCTTATAAATTGATTGATTTACCTCCTCCAATTGATTCCACTCCTGCCGATGCTGACCGATTGCTTGCTGATGTTCGGGTTTTTCCGTTGGATATAATTTTATGGCCGACCCCGTTTTAAAATCTATCGCTTCAAAAACGCCATCGTGTGTGTCAACCTGTTTTAAAGCCAAAACCATTGGAGGTGGGAACCGCTGATTTGAAAAATTATCATACAGATTCAGCAATACCAAATCAAACTGACAGACATAAACCCACGCTTCTTTAATTTGAAAAACATCCAGTAGTCTGGTGCCCGTGATTAGAAAACCGGCTTGATCAGATTCCAAAACAAACATGCCTTCTCTAAAACCAGCATAGTTCGTTTCAAAACGGGCCTTTTCCGCTTTTGCCGCGATACAATCCGCCTCATCCAGAAATATCAGATTGACGAGATTGACAATGTTTTTGATCTTGCCAATCACCAGGCCTCCCATCAATGTTTTACCATCTGGATGAGAAAAGTGGTTTCTCATCCACCGGACATCATGCAACCAGTTTTTCAGCTGCTTTTTGGGTTCTTTAAGTGAAAGGTCTTCAATCAGCCTGTAGAAGTTCTTTGTTACTTTCCTTTGCTTTCCCCCTTTATCGGTAGATTCAAAAGTCAAGTCTATTTCTAAGGTTACACTCCGCTGCTTTACCGCCATTTCGACCATACCCAATAATTTCCTCAAAGCCTCATCAAACATCGGCCAATGATACCAGGCATGTGCCATCAGGTATTCAACCGTTTTGTACGATTTTAGAATATCCTCCGGCACTTGGGAATGAAAATAACCCTTTACCACCCAGTTCTGAGCAAATTCCTCCCTCGTTTTAGCCTTATCGAAGAATGAAAATATCGGATCCGGTTCGTACCATGCCTCCATCGCTTAGAAGATTTGGTTGATGAGGGATTTTTGGAGGGATTTGGAGGCGGCGATTTTGGATTTTATTGTAGTCAATCCTGATTCAAGAGCATCAAAACTCCTTATTAAACCTCTTTGAGTGTCAATAGGTGGAAGAAAAATTAATATCCCTAACAATCCTTGTTTGTTAAGTTTGTAGCGAGATGCTCCTTGGCGAGTAATATGGGGGATAATATTTCTATGTTGCAATGAGTAGTAAATCCACTTTGTAAGACACTTGTCGGACCCTTTCAGCAAATGAGCATGATTATTTACATTGAATTTTCCATTTACATATTGCGTCATATTCCAATCATGATATTTCAAAAAATGATCTCCGTCCTCACCTATTAATACGTATTCTCCATCAACTCTATATTCGGAAATATAGTCTATGACGGAGGTTGGTCCATAATATGGATAATTTCCTTTCTGCTCGTTGCGATTAGACTTATTGATTGGTTTTCTGAGATGGTTGTGAATCTCACATGTTTTCCCTATTTCGCCAACTTCCCACAGTGAATTTTTATTTTTCAAAGATTTTCTTTCTAGTACATTTTGATCATAGCCTAAAAAGATTTGTTTTCTAAATGAATGTTTCAATTTGATTATCAGGTCCAACACCCCCACTTCCTTCTCCACCACCGCATCCATTGCCCAGAGCAGTTCGGCGAGTTTTGCTTGTTGGTCTTTGGGGGGGAGGAGGAATTCGTAATTAGCGATATCCTTCCAATTGATATAGGGATTAACGGAGCCTTTGGAGTTTTTGACGGAATGATCAGTAAACCCTTCAGACATCATGATAAATGGCAACAAGCGTTTATCAATCTTCTTTTCATTTGCCTTAATTACGAATGTTGTATTGGAGGTAATGCCTGAGAACGGTGCAATGACGACTTTTCTTAAATAGGTGCGTCTTGAACCATATAGAATATCACCTTCTTCAAATATTCTAATAAACGCTGGGCCTAAGTACTCATCAGTTAGTTCCCCCCATTCCCGTAGATGAAGGTCTTCGGAACCCATGTGTTCACCTTTCACATACCTACTAAGTTCTGTATTATCTCTATCAACCGCTTTTTTTTGTTGAATAGCTACGTCTCCAAATTTGACAAGGCTCCAGGCACTTTTGTCAATTCTAAAATCTTCAATGTTGATATTTATAGATTCTCTCATGTTAATTTAGCAATTCAAATAACTTATTCATAGATATTTTTAGAGCATCCCCATTATTCTCCCATTCCTTGTAGGATTTTGGTAATGACAGATCAGTTTGAGAATCTTCTTTTTTTACATAAAAATTGATGTTCATATTCCCGTCAAATGACATGATATCTTCAATGGTTGCAACTTTTGCAAAATTTGGGACATCAACAAAGTCCTTAAATGCGGAGTACAGTTTATTGATATGTCCTGCTGTAAGGTATGCAAGGCCTTTATTATCTATTACATCAGCTTTGCCATTCACAAATAACACCTTTCCTTTTTGGTTTTTAGGCTTATTGGTGTTGCCGACTAATATCATAGCCTCCATGGGCGAGTTATAAAACAAATTGGCTCCAAGTCCAATAACGGCTTCTATTTGGTCGCCTTCAACCATTCTTCTGCGCATTTGCGCTTCCATATCTCTGAACAAGATACCATGCGGCCAAAGGATTGCATAGCGTCCATTTTTTGCATCCAGGCTTTTATGGATATGCTGCTGAAACGCATAATCCGCACAGCCCTGCGGCGGCGTGCCCCAGATATTGCGGCCGTAGGGGTCGCTTTCAAAACTTTTGCGGTCCCATGCCTTGATGGAGTAGGGCGGATTGGCGAGGATAACATTGAAGGTCTTCAAACTATCGTGGTGCAGGAAAGCGGGGTTGGCCAGGGTGTCGCCGCGCACAATGCTAAACTCCTCAATACCATGCAGGAACATATTCATCCGGGCAATGGCGGAAGTGAGCAGGTTGATCTCCTGTCCATACAACTTCAGGGTGCGGTATTCTTTGCCTTCTGCCTTGAGGTGCAGGGCACAATTCAGCAATAACCCACCGGAGCCGCAGGTGGGGTCGTACACGGATTCGCCGGGCTGCGGGTCCATAATCATGGTCATGAGTTTGACCACCGTGCGGTTGGTATAAAACTCGGCGGCGGTATGGCCGCTGTCGTCGGCAAACTCTTTGATCAGGAATTCGTAGGCGTTGCCGAGTTGGTCGTCCGGCACAGCGCTCAAGCTTAACTTGTGCTGGGAGTAATGCTCAATGAGGTTGATCAGAATGGCGTCACTGAGCCGGTCTTTGTTGGTCCAACTGGCATCGCCAAAGATGCCGTACAAAGTATCCGGGTTGGCTTTTTCAATGGCTCGCATGGCTTCCTGCAGGGCCATGCCTACGTTGGTGGTGGTGGACCGCACGTCATTCCAGTGCGCGCCTTCGGGCACCAGAAAGTGGTGATTTTCGGCAAAAGCGGCGTATTCCAGGTCGCCATCGCTGTCCGTCAAAGCGCGTTCGTATTCTTCATCATACACATCGCAGATGCGCTTGAAGAACAGCAGCGGGAAGATGTACTGCTTGTAATCCCCGGCGTCTATGGTGCCCCGGAGCTGGGTGGCTGCGCCCCAGAGGTATTTTTCGAGTTGTTGTTGGGTCATTCTTTCTGTTGATTATCAATTTGCTTATCCGGAGTTTTCAAGAAGCCAAGATGAAGCAATTCAATCATATCCGCTTCATTGGCAAAGCGAATTTGCCAACGAGTTTCCATGAATTTTAATAGTGATATGCCTCTTTGTAAAATTTCTTCCGAAGTCCAATTGGCAAGTTCAGCAACCTCTTGCTCGGAATGTGAACCGTTAGCGTAACCATTTCGGATAACATTTCCTTGGTCATCTTTTCTAACGCCTTTTTTGTCTAAAAAACAATCGTTTTGAAGACTGGAATTTACACTGGATGAAAGAGGTAGCAGGTTCCCAATGGTTCCAGTCAAATAGGTTATTTCTTCTTTAGAGAAGGTACTGAATGCATTTTTCCAGCATGCATTTGTGGCCGTTTGAGGGAAAATATGCTCCACTGAAACTTGGTCTTTTTCACTCTTTATGAAGTTCTTCCAGGAGATTTTCGGTTGATTACGGACTTTTTTTAACTCCTCTTCATATTCAAAAAGAAAATACCGCAAACCATTCCAGCCATAAAACCCGGATCCATCAGAAGTGAATTTTCGAAATATGTAGTCTTTAAAGTAAGAGGACTTGAAAGAACCATCTTTATTATACATGCCTTTACCTGCTTCTTCCAAGGATGCAATGATGGAACTTACATCTGTTTGCCCATAAAAAAGTTCTCTGGCGGCATTATAGAAAACGCTGTTTCGATAAGTTGACATCGCTCTTGATACCCTAAACTCCAGAAATATAAACCGCTCTATTGCAAATAACAGAGCATTCCGCTCGTCATTGGTTATGCCATCTCTTACAAATGAAGCCAACACCAATGGTCTAAAATAAGCAATTCCGATGCGATTGAGCCTGTCTAATAGAATACTTTCTTCAGGTGTTAAATCCTGGTTGTTTTCGGGATTAAAGGTATTATACCAATGTTTTGCGGCTGACATCAGACTCAAAACGTAATTATTAATATCCTTTATCGGTAGCCGGGCTTGCTTTAAAGGTTCGGAATAATCTTCAAGTTCAATAAAGTCCTCATCCTCGTTGGTCAAATCTTTAAGTTCTTCTACTTCTTGAAGATCAAGTGTTCTTATATCAACCTTTTCAAGGACCTTTTTGGGAGAAAATTCATCATCAAGCAAAAACCGTATGTAATCATCCCCCTTTTTTCGGGAATATTTGAAATACATTATCCAATGAGCGCGTAAAAAATCATCATCATTCAAGGGATGATGTTTGTTTCTACCTAGTTGATAATAAACTTCACGCCAAGCTTTATTGATATTGGTGCGTGTGGCTATTTTGTCATTCTCATTTACTTCCTTACTCCCGTAGAGAGTCGTTAAATAGATTAGCCGGTTTTTTAGAAGTTCGAGATCAGATAGAGTTTTGCCTCTATTATTCATGGTTTCAAAAGCTACAAACACATCAAAATCATCTCCAATCTCATACAGATTGAACATGAATTTTTGTGTGAGCTTTTCGTAAAGATTTTCTAAAACACCAGGGCCATGGCTTTTTACGATCGCTCCGATGTTGGTTTGAAAAAACTGCTTGGCATTTTCAAGGTTTAGCGTATAAAAAGTTTCATCTATTGTGCCTGCTGATGGTTCGTTGAATATTTTGTAGCGTAAGAATTCAAATGATGGATTGTCCGCTTCATAGCCAAACTTGTACGCGTTGATGATGTTTTCTGGTGGCTGAGAGATAACGATGAATTTTTCTTTTATCTCTTTGAGGTTGTAAGACCCCAGATAAATGCTGTCATCCTTTATTTCAGAGTTACCGCCAACGCTTTTAATGTTTTCTACCAGACATTGAAGAAAGATAGAGGTAGTGGTTAACCGCTGTTGGCCGTCTACAATATAATATGGGATATAGCTACGTTTCTCTATTAGCCAACGCTCATCATTCCATTTTTTCCAGTTTTTTTCTGGAACTGCTTTTATGGATAAGACGCCTGTATAGTGTAAGCGGCTCCCTTCGAGACTAACCAAATCTTCCCAAAAGTCAGTAAGTTGTTTTATTCCCCAAGCATACCCCCTCTGATAGTCTGGGATACGAAACAGCTTTTTGTTAAATACATCGTCTAATGATTGTAGCTCTTTCATTTTTCAGTGAACCTGTTGAGAATTAGAATAAATTTTTCCTCTGCTTCCAAACTCTCCTCCCAGGCCTTTTTCAAATCCACCAAAGCTTCCTCCACCGAAGGGAGATTGTCTTCAATGATCTTCTCCACATACAGCGGAATGTTCAGGTTGAAATCGTTTTCTTTCAGGTCGGCCAGCGTGGCCACTTTGACGTAGTTTTCTACATCGGTATAGGCCCGGTACCAGTCGTAAATCTGCTTTACGTGGGCGGGTTCGAGATAATTCTGCGCTCGTCCTACCCGCACCTGTTCGGAGGCATCCACAAAAAGTACCTTTCCTTTTTTGGCGGCTTCTTTGTTTTGTTTGAACACCATGACACAGGCGGCCAATTGCGTGCCATAAAAGATATTCGGTCCCAGGCCGATGACGGCTTCCAAGAGGTCCTGCTGAATCAGCGCTTCCCTGATTTTTCCTTCAGCGCCTTTTCTGAACAGCGCGCCGTGGGGCAGCACTACGGTCATACGTCCGGTGCTGTTCATGGATTTGATCATGTGCTGCACCCAGGCCATGTCGCCATTGCTTTTGGGCGGCACTCCGGCTATGTTTCGGCCATAAGGGTCATTGGCCCAGTTTTCATGTCCCCAGTCTTCCAATGAAAAAGGCGGGTTGGCGATCACACAATCAAAGGTTTTCAAACCATCCGCTTCAAAAAAGGCCGGATTGCGGAGCGTGTCCCCACGCACGATCTGAAAATCTTCAATGCCATGCAGGAACATGTTCATCCGGGCAATGGAGCTGGAGGTCAGGTTCTTTTCCTGGCCAAATAGTTTCAGGGTGCGGTAGTCTTCCTTATTGTCTTTCAGGTGGTCCACACATTCCAGCAGCATCCCACCCGTGCCGCAGGCCGGATCGTAAATGGTTTCTCCTTCATGCGGGTCCAGGATCAAGCCCAGCAAATGCACCACCGAGCGCGGGGTGTAAAACTCCCCGGCTTTTTTGTTGGTCAGGTCGGCAAAGTGCTTGATGAGGTATTCGTAGGATTGCCCGAGCAAGTCGGAGTCTACGGTGCTGTTGGAGAGTTTGTACTGAGAAAAGTGCTCGATCAGGTCAATCAGCAGTCGGTCGGAGAGTTTGTTCTTGTTGCTCCATTGGGCGTCGCCAAAAATGCCATACAAAAAGGCTTGATTGGCCTGTTCGATGCCGCGCAGGGCTTGTTCTATGGCCAACCCTACGTTGGCAGTGGTTTCCCGCACATCTTTCCAGTGGCATCCCTCGGGGATTTCAAAGCGGTGGAATTCGGGTAAAGTGGCGTATTCTGTATCACCATCGGATTCTTCCAGAGCGGTTTGAAACTCTTCGTCATATACATCGGAGATCCGCTTGAAGAACAGCAGCGGGAAGATATAGACCTTAAAATCCGAGGCATCTACCGGGCCTTTCAGGATCCAGGCGGCTTTGGAGAGGTATTGTTCGAGTTGGGAGAGGGTTATCTTTTCTGGTAGCATGGGTGTGTTTTGTGCTGGGATTAGGCTGAAGGGCAAGGCGTAAAAACGAATTGGGCTCAAACAACGGGAAACCATTTTAAGCAACCAAATTTAGGAGGCAAAAAAAGGAAGAAAGGTATGGAATCATACTATGAAGTCTGGTATAGGGGAAGGCTTGCAGCCTTTGCGCCGGGGCATTCGTGGAGAAGCAATCCTTACGTTCAAGGTGATGGAACCCAATCGGGTGCGCACCAATGGCGCGGAATATTCCGTAGACAATGGAGCAACCTGGCACAACGGCACCTACAGCACTGCCAGCACGATCAAACTCAAAGGTTTGCCTTCTCGCCAGGCGATCTTGTTCCGGGTGTGTTCTATGGGGACGTACCAACGCAAGAGTGCCTGGACGGAGGCGGTTAAAGGCGTTTGTGGTATGAGGCATTTGATTGACGATTGACGAATGATGAATGTTGATTTTTGATGTGATGGACGATGGGGGGATGGAGTGCCTTACCAGACATCTTCCATAAAACATCAAAAAATCCCACATTACATCAAAAATCATCATTCATCAATCGTCAATCATCCATAAACAGACCTTGGAATCACACGTGCCTAAAGTGGGGAATGTTCAGGAAAGGGGATTGGTTGGCCGGTAGAACCGGCGCGAATAGGGGGCACAAGGCTTGCAGCCTTTGCGCCAGCGGTTGCAGCCTTTGCGCCAGCAAGCCAGCAAGCGTTGACAACTTCTTCTTCTAATTTTATTGCACATACTTCGCTAAATCGTACCTTTGGTGCCCACATTTAGCGAAGTATCTATTTCTGATATGAATATTCAACTTAGTGGTTATTTGTGGCTCAGCGGCATCCTGGATGATTCGACGCGTGGTTAATGATCGGGGCGGGCTACACAACCGGATCACCCGCCGAATCCAACTTTCCCCTTTTACACTGGAAGAAACGGAGGCTTTCTTATTGAGTCGGGGTGTGGTGTTTGATCGCTACCAACTCGTGCAATTGTACATGGCGCTGGGGGGTATTCCACATTATTTGAAGGAGATCGAAGGCGGGAAAAGTGCCGTACAGAATATAGATTCAATTTGTTTCTCCAGGCAGGGCCTGCTTAGCGACGAGTTTGAGCGACTTTATCCTTCGCTGTTTGCGCAGGCAGACAACCATATTGCGTTGGTGCGCACTTTGGCCCAAAGACGACAAGGCCTAACCCGAAATGCATTGGCAGAAGGTGCAAAACTTGCCAATGGAGGCGGGTTAACTAAGCTGCTAGAGGAACTTACACAGTCCGGGTTTGTGACGGAGTATTTCCCTTTCGGGCAAAAAAAGAAAGAAAAGATTTACCGTCTTACTGACGAGTACTCTCTATTCTATCTTCAATTCATCGAACAGAACCGCTATCAGGGCAACAACCCTTGGCAACACCTCAGCCAAACCCCCATGTATAAATCCTGGGCAGGGTTTGCTTTTGAGGGCATTTGCATCAAGCATTTGCCACAAATCAAACAAGCACTGGGTATCGCCGGAGTTTATTCTCTGGCTTCTACTTATTACAAGAAAAGTTCGGACGGCGAAGATGGGCTGCAAATTGACCTTGTGATTGACCGTAACGATCACATCATCAATCTTTTCGAGATCAAATTTTACAACCGCCCCTTTGAGCTAACCAAAGACTACGCCGATAAACTACGCCGTGTACTTTGGGCTTTCCAAGAGGACACCAAAACGCGTAAGCAAGTGAGTTGGGTGCTGGTCACCACATTTGGGCTAACCCCTAGTCAGCACTCCATTGGCTTGGTGACAAAGGTTTTAACACTCGACGACCTGTTTTGAATTGTCGGCAGCCGGGAGTTTAGAGATGCCGGAGTCCGCCAGCACGATCAAACTCAAAGGTTTGCCTTCACGCCAGGCGATCTTGTTCCGGGTGTGTTCTATGGGGACGTACCAGCGGAAGAGCGCGTGGACGGAGGCGGTTAAAGGCGTTTGTGGT
>Ga0247843_1007276_pt1 | contig 13757 bp, 13 predicted proteins | sample LaCruzMarch2017__FD_192420 | JGI IMG/M metagenome (GOLD analysis project Ga0247843, IMG submission 192420) | Freshwater microbial communities from meromictic Lake La Cruz, Castile-La Mancha, Spain - LaCruzMarch2017_8m | ecosystem: Environmental > Aquatic > Freshwater > Lake | place: Spain...
GAAGCCGGTGGCGGCCAGATAGGCCTCCTCCTCGGCGCGCGGGTCAGCGAACAGGCGCGCCACCGGGGCGGTGCCGGCGGTGAAGCAGGCGGGTGGGCGGGGGCCGATGAAGGCGTCGATCCGGCCATCGGCCAGCATGGCGTCCAGGCTCTCGCCGGGGGCGATTTCCTGCATGTCGATCGACGGCGGCAGCGTGATCGGCGTGCGTTCCCCGCCCGAGCGCCAGGCCACGCAGGTCAGGTCCACGCGATATTGCCCGCGCAGCACGCCGCGCACCCAAAGGGCCGCGGTCTGCTGATATTCCGGCACGCCGATCACGCGCCCCGCCAAGTCGGCCGGGCCCGTGATGCCGCGATCGGTGCGGACAAAGATCGCATTGTGGCGGAAGGCGCGGGAGGGGAAGATCGGCACGCCGATGTAGCGGCTGTCGCCGCGCGCCACCGACAGGATGTGGCTGCCCATCGAGAGCTCGGTGATTTCGTAGCGTGCTTCCCGCATGGCGATGCGGAACAGCTCCTCCGGCTCGCCCGCGATGCAGGCCAGGTCGAAGCCGTCCACGCGGATGCGCCCTTCATGGATCGGGCGGGTGCGGTCGCTGAGGGTGGTGGCGAGCGTCAGCATCACGCCGCCGCCATCGCATGGGCGATATTGTCGGGCGTGAAGGGCCAGCGCCGCACGCGCACGCCCAGCGCATCATGGATGGCATTCGCGATGGCCGCGATCACCGGCCCCATGCTGGCCTCACCGGCGCCGAGCGCGGGCGCTTCCGGCCGCGGGATCAGACTGGTTTCCACCTCCGGCACCTCGGAGAAGCGCAGGATCGGGTAGCTGTCCCAACTGGCGGAGGTGATGGCGCGCGCATCATGCCGCACCGCTTCCAGCAGGCACATGGAGGTGGCCTGGACGGCGCCGCCCTCCAGCTGGTTGATGGTGCCGTCCGGGTTGATCACCTCGCCCACATCGGCGGCCAGCCAGATGCGCCGCGCCTGGATGCGCGTGCTGGCCTCGACCTCCACCACGGCGGCGCACCAGGCGCTGTTGCCCTTGTAGCGGCAGACGGCCAGGCCGTGGCCGATGCCCTCCTGCCTTTCGCGCTTCTCCCAGCCGGCCATCGCGGCGGCCCGGGCCAGCACGTCGCGGGCGCGGGCATCCTCCATGTGGCGCAGCCGATAGGCCAGCGGATCCGCGCCCGCCAGGCCCGCGAGCTCGTCCATCACACTCTCGATCGCCCAGACATTCACCAGCGCGCCAAGGCCGCGCAGCGCACTGGCGCGGATCGGCATGTCGGTGATGCGCGCCATGTCCACGCTGAGCGCCGGCACGCGATATTGCGGCACCGCGTTGCGCTGCACGCCGCCACCGCCGACCGAGGGCGGGTTGATGGCGGGCGGGACCGGGAAGGGCTCGGCCAGCATGCTGGCGGCCAGCAGCGTGGGCAGGGCGCCGCGCCCCGGGCGGCCGGAATGGCCGTTGGACACAACATGATGCGTCCAGCGCAGCAGGCTGCCATCCGCCGCCGCCTCGGCCGAGACCCGCACGCGCATGGCGGGCGAGAAGGGGCCCCAGGCCAATTCCTCGGCGCGGCTCCACAGCACGCGGACCGGCCGGCCCGCATGGGCGCGGGCCACCAGTGCGGCGTCGAGCATGGCGTCATCGGCGCCATTATGGCCGTAGCAGCCCGCACCCTCGGCATGGCGCAGCAGGATCGCCTCGGCCGGCAGGCGCAGCGCCTTGACCAGGTCGGCGCGGAGGTTGGTGATGCCCTGGCTGTGCGTCCAGCCTTGCAGCAGCCCGTCCTGCCACAGCGCCACGGCGCAGCTTGTGCCGATCGAGGCATGGGCGAGGAAGGGGCGGAAGAAGCTGGCCTCGACGCGATGGGTGGCGGCTTCGGTCGGCGCCTCGCGGTGCAGGACGTTGCTTTCCTCGGCGGCGGCGCTCTCCAGCCAGGATTCCAGCGCATCCTCGGCGGGCAGGGGGCTGGGCTCGCTCCAGCTGGCGCGCGCGGCGAGGCGTGTGGCGGCGGCCTCGGCCGTCGCCTCGTCCTGGGCGATTGCGGCCAGCACGCTGCCATCGCGGAAGATGGTCGCATCGCCCGGCAGCTGGCCCTCGCGCAGCGCCAGCAGGGTGGCGCCACGCCCGGGCGGGCGGACCATGCGCGCATGCAGCATGCCGGGCAGGCGCAGATCCTGGATGAAGCGCGGCACGCCGAACAGCTTGTCCGCGAGATCGAGCCGCGGCACCGAGGTGCCGGCGATGCGTCGTGCCGCCGCCGGCTTCGCCACGATGCCGGGCGAGGCCTCCACCGCCAGCAGCCCGGCATCCGCCAGCGACCAGTAGCTGCCGAGCAAGGTGCCGTCGGGTGCCAGGAAGCTGCCATCCTGCACCGTGATCGCCTCGGCGCTGACGCCGCTGCGCTGGGCGATGACACTCAGGCAGATGGCGCGCGCCTCGGCGCAGACATGGCGCAGCGCCATGCCGCTTTCCTGCACCGACAGGCTGCCGCTGGTGACCGACTCATCCGGGCTGTCCTGCGTGTTGGCCGGCATCACGCGGATCTGCGTGAGCGCCACATCCAGCTCCTCGGCGGCGATCTGGGCCAGCGCGGTCAGGATGCCCTGGCCAAGCTCGACCTTGCCGGGACGGATGGTGGCGTGGCCCTCGGCATGCAATGTCAGCCAGCGATCCAGCCTTCGGTTCACATGCAGGCTGCCCGGCAGGCGCGGCTTGCCGTCTTCGGTCAGCGCGGGGTTGAAGGCCAGGTTCATGCGCGCATCTCCGCCGCCGCCCGCAACACGGCACGGACGATGCGGTTATGCGCGCCGCAGCGGCACAGATGCGGATCGAGTGCCGCGCGCACCTCTGCCGCCGAAGGGTCCGGGCGGGCGGCCAGCAGCGCCACCGCGCGCACCACGATGCCCGACAGGCAAAAGCCGCACTGCCCCGCCTGTTCCGCCAGCAGCGCCGCCTGCACCGGATGCGGCGCGGCTTCTGCGCCGAGCCCTTCCAGGCTGGTCACCTGCCGCCCGGCCACTGCTTCCGCCGGCAGGGTGCAGGCGAAGGCCGGCGCATCATCCACCAGCACCAGGCAGGCGCCGCACGCCTCGGCGCCGCAGCCGAAGCGCGGGCCCGACAGGCCGAGCGGCCCGCGCAGCAGGTGCAGCAGCGTGGCCCCCGCCGGCGCCTCGGCCACAACGGGCGCGCCGTTCAGCGTGAAGCCCGGCATCAGGCTGGCGTCATCTTCGCCATGCGGACGAATTCACCCTGCCGGACGATGTCGGCGCGCAGGAATTCGTCGAAGGCGGCAATGGTCATGGGCATCGGCTGCGCGCCGGCCCGCGCCTGCGCTTCCTGCGTGGCGGGCAAGGCGAGGATGCGGTTGATCTCGGCATTCAGCCGTTCCCGGATCGGGGCCGGGGTGGCGGCGGGGGCCATCAGGCCGAGCCAGATGCTGGCCTCATAGCCCGGCAGCGCTTCCGCCAGGGCGGGCAGTTCCGGCAGCAGGGGGCTGCGCGCCGGGCCGGTGGTGGCCAGGCCGCGCACGCGCCCGCCGGCGATCTGTTCGCGCATGGTTGGGATGGCGTCGAACATGATCGGCACCTGGCCGCTGATCAGCGCCGTGCGCGCCTCGTTCGAGCCGCGGAAGGGCACATGGGTGGCGGTGGCGCCGGCCATCGCCAGGAACACCTCGCCCGCCACGTGATAGGGCGTGCCGGGGCCGGAACTCGCATAGTCGAACTTCCCCGGATTGGCGCGCAGCAGCGCGATGAACTCGGGCAGCGTCTGCGCGGCGATCGAAGGATGCACCGCCAGCACATGGTGCGCCACGTTGATCGCGGCGACCGGCGCGAGGTCGGTCATCAGCCGGTAGGGGCGGTTGGGCAGCAGCGTCTCGTTCGCCGTATGGGTGTTCGACATCAGCAGCAGCGTGTGGCCATCGGGGGCGGACTTCGCCACCAGATCGGTGCCGATCACCGCGCCGGCGCCCGGCCGGTTCTCCACCACGAAGCTGACGCCCAGCGCCTCGCCCAGCGGCGCGGCCAGGAAGCGGGCGGCCACATCGGCGCTGCCGCCAAGGCCGAAGGGCACCACGATGCGGATCGGGCGCGCCGGCCAGGCCTGGGCGCGGACGATGGACGGGGCAGCCAGCAGCAGGCCGCTGCCCAACAGAAGCCGACGGGCGAGCATGGTGGTTCCTCCGCGCAATGGGTTGCAGGGGTAGGTGCGCCTGACGCGCGCGTCCGGCAAGGGGGCGGCGTTTCGGCAAATCTCCCAAAAGGTTCAACAAAGGTGAACCCTGCTGTCATGCTGCGCTGCGACAACCCCCCCCCGGGCGAGGGGTTGTTGCGTGTGACCGGAATTGTGATCGAACAGGCGACGCGTCGCTTCGGGAATGTGACGGCGCTGGATGCCGTGTCATTGAGCGTCGCGCCGGGCGAATTCGTGGCGCTGGTTGGCCCCTCGGGCTGCGGCAAGACCACGCTGATGCGCGTGGTCGCCGGCATCGAGAGCGCCGATTCCGGGCGGATCCGGATTGGCGGGCGGGATGTGACGGGCCTGCGCGCCGCCGACCGCAACGTCGCCATGGTGTTCCAATCCTACGCACTTTACCCGCATCTGACGGCGCGGGAAAATATCGCGGTGCCGCTGGCGATGCGGCGCCTGTCGGGCTGGCAGCGCTTTCCGCTGCTCGGCCGCTTCATGCCGGGCACCGCGCTGCGCCGCGCGGCGATTGCCGCCGATGTGGTGCAGGCGGCGGGCTCGCTCGGCCTTGGCGAGCTGCTGGACCGGCGGCCGGCCCAGCTTTCCGGCGGGCAGCGCCAGCGCGTGGCGCTGGCCCGCGCCATCGTCCGCCACCCTGCCGCCTTCCTGATGGATGAGCCGCTGTCGAACCTGGATGCGGCACTGCGCGTGCAGACCCGGCGCGAGATCGTGGAGATCCACCGCCGGGTCGGCGCCGCCACCCTTTACGTCACGCACGACCAGGCCGAGGCGCTGACCATGGCGGACCGCGTCGCCGTCATGCAGGCGGGGCGCATCCTGCAGGTGGCCTCGCCGGAGGCGATCTACCTCGATCCGCAGGATCTGCGCGTGGCGACCTTCATCGGCAGCCCGCGCATCAACACGCTGGATGCCATCGCCGATACGGCTGGCCGTGTCGAGGTCAGCGGCGTGCCAACCGGCCTGCAGGCCCGGCCCGGCCCGCTGACCCTGGCGCTGCGGCCCGAGGATCTGCGGCTCGCGCCTGCCGGCCTGCCGGCGCGGGTGGAGGGGCTCGAATTTCTCGGCGACAGCGTGCTGATGCATGCGCGCCACACGCCGAGCGACGCGGCGCTGGTGCTGCGCCTGTCGCCCGAGGCGCCGCGCCCCGAGGCGGGCGAGGGCATCCACCTCGCGCTCGATCCGGCGCGCGCGCTGCTGTTCGATGCGGCGGGCCGGCGCGTCACGCTGTTGGACCGGATCGCGCATGCGCCGGAGTGGACGCATGTCTGATTCCATCGCCGCCGCCCCGCCCCGTCATCGGCCCCTGGTTGGCGAGGCGCTGGCCGGGTTGCTGCTGACGGTGCCGGCGGGCATCGCCTATCTGCTGATGCTGCTGCTGCCGACGGCGGCCACCATCCTGCTGGCCTTCACCGACTATGAGCTCGGCCTGCCCGGCTTCGCCTGGATCGGCCTCGGCAATTTCGAGGAACTGCTGGAGGATCGCGGCTTCGCGATCGCGTTCCGCAACACGGTGATCTATGTCGGCCTGGTCGCGCCGCTGTCGATCCTGCTGGGTCTTGGCGCCGCGCTGCTGATCGAGGCCGGGATCCGCGGCCGCGCGCTGTTCCGCGCGGTGTTCTTCCTGCCTGTCGTGTCGCTGACGGTGGCGATGGCCGCCGCCTGGCAATATCTGCTGCATCCCACGATCGGCCCGCTCAACGCCTTCCTGCGCACACTGGGCATGACGGCGCCGCCCTTCTGGCTGTCTTCGTCGGACTGGGTGCTGCTCAGCCTGTCGGCGATCGGCGTCTGGGAGAATGTCGGCTACAATATGGTGCTGTTCCTGGCGGGCCTCACCGCCATCCCGCGCGAACTGCACCATGCGGCCGAGGTCGATGGCGCGCGCGGCTGGCTCGACCGGTTCCGTCTGGTGACGTGGCCGCTGCTGGGCCCGACCACGTTGTTCGTGCTGACCATCACCATGATCCGCAGCATCCGCGTGTTCGACACGGTGGCGGTGCTGACGCAGGGCGGGCCGAACAAGGCCAGCGAGGTGCTGCTGCACACCATGTACAAGGAAGGCTTCACCTTCCTGCGGCTGGGCTATTCGGCGGCGATCACGCTGGTGTTCCTGGCCATGGTTCTGGGCCTTGTCTGGTTGCAGACCAAGGCGCTCGACAAGCGGGTGCATTATGGTTGAGGGCAGCAAGCGATCCTGGCTGGCGGATGCGCCGCGGCTGCTGCTGCTGGCGGCACTCGGCCTGCTGCTGCTGATGCCCTATATCTGGATGGTCTCGGCCAGCCTGAAGCCGCTGGATGAGCTGTTCCGCGCCAGCCTCAACCTCTGGCCCGAGCGCTTCCACGCCATCGAGAATTACAGCAAGGTCTTCAACCAGATCCCGGTGTTCCAGTATCTCTGGAATGGCCTCGTGGTCTGTGCCGGCATCCTGTTCTTCCAGCTGCTGTTCGCGGTGCCGGCCGGCTATGCGCTGGCGAAGCTGCGCTTTCCGGGGCGCGACTTCGTCTTCGGGCTGGTCATGCTGGGCCTGCTGGTGCCGCCGCATGTGCCGGCGCTGCCGCTGTACCTGGCCTTCAGCCAGGCGGGGCTGCTCAACACCTATGCGGCGCTGATCCTGCCCTTCACCATCTCGGTCTTCGCGATCTTCCTGTTCAGGCAATTCTTCAAGGCGCTGCCGGATGAGCTGGTGCACGCCGCGCGGCTGGATGGCATGGGCGAGATCGAGATCGTCTGGCGCGTCATCCTGCCCAATGCCTGGCCGGCGGCGACGGCCTTCGCGATCTTCTCGGTGGTGGCGCATTGGAACGATCTGTTCTGGCCGCTGATCGTCATCGAGGGCCAGGCGCGCGCCACGCCGGCCTTGGGCGTTCTGTATTTCCGTTCGGATGAGGCGGGCGACGATTTCGCGTCGCTCATGGCGGCGGCGGTGATCATGACGCTGCCGCTCGTGCTCGCCTTCCTGTTCGCGCAACGCCGCTTCGTCGAAGGCATTGCGACCACCGGCCTGAAAGGCTGAACCCCCTCACCATGCAGGAGAACAAGACCATGACCGCCATCACCCGCCGCGTCGCACTCGGCGCCACCGCCGGCCTGCTCGCCGCCCCCGCCGTGCGCGCGCAAGCCGCCGTCGAGATCACGGTGCACTACGCGCAGCCGAACATCTTCAAGGAAAGCTACGACGCGATCACCGCCGAATTCGCCCGCCGCGAGCCCGGCATCAGCGTGCGCTTCGTGACCACGCCGAACTATGAGGAAGGCAACCAGCTGATCCTGCGCCAGGCGGCGGCGAACCAGCTGGTCGATCTCTCCTACCAGGGCTTCAATCGTCTTCGCGTCTTCGCCGAGCGCGGCATCGCGCAGGACCTCGCGCCCCTGCTGGCGCGTGAGGGCAACCCCGCCGCGCAGGGCTATACGCCGGGCATCCTGGCACTCGGCCATTTCGGTGGGTTCCAGTCGGGCCTGGCCTACGCGGCCTCCAACGCCATTTCCTACTACAACACCGATCTGCTGCGCCGTGTCGGCGTCAACCCCGACCCGGAAGCCTTCCCCAAGAGCTGGGAGGAGGTCATCGCGCTGTCCGCCCGCATCAAGGCGCTGGGCGATGGCACGGAGGGGATGTGGTTCCAGTGGCCGGGCGACGATTGGATGTTCTCCGCGCTGCTGTTCAGCCATGGCGCGCGCATGCTGAGCGCCGATGAGCGCGATGTCGGCTTCGCCGGCGCCGAGGGGCTGTCGAGCCTGCGCCTGCTGCGCCGCATGGTGACCGAGGGCGGCATGCCGCAGTTGAACGGCACCACCGCGCTGCAAGCCTTCGCGGCCGGCAAGCTCGGCATGCGCTTCGGCTCCACCGCCTTCCTGCGCAACATGATCACCAGCGTCGGCCGCAACTTCGAGATGCGCACCGCGCTGCTGCCGGTGATCGACCCGGTGAATGGCCGCCTGCCGACCGGCGGCGCCGCCGGCATGCTGACCGCGCGCGACCCGGCCAAGCGTGAGGCGGCGTGGAAGTATCTGCGCTTCTCCACCAGCGCCGAGGGCACCGCGCTGATGGTGAAGAACACCGGCTATGTGCCGACCAACCAGCTGGCCATCGACGATCCGCGGCATCTGTCGGAATTCTACCGCGAGAACCCGCTGTTCCAGACCGCCACGCTGCAAGTGCCGCGCATGGTCCCCTGGTACGCCTTCCCGGGCGCCAACAGCGTGCGCGTCACCGAGGTGATGGTGAACAACATGGCGCGCGTGGTGGAAGGCAATGCCACGCCGGAAGTGGCGCTGCGCGACATGGCCGGCGAAGTGCGCCGCCTGCTGCCGCGCCGGAGCTGAGGCGCGCCGCGGCCGGCCGCCCCGCGCGGCCGGTCGCGTCAGAATTGCGCCATCCGCGACCGTACGCGTGCCAGGAAGGCGGCGCGCTGGTTCAGGGTGGCGCGGTTCATGTCGTACAGCGCGGTGTAGCTGACATCGGCCTTCCCGCCGGTCAGGATGCGCATGTAGCGCGTGACCGCCAGGCGCGGCGGATCACCCACCAGCATCGCCGTCCAGCGCGGCCGCCCATAGGTGCTGATGCCGGCGATGCGGCGGATATGCTGCAGGTTGGGCTTGGCCACCCCATCCTCCAGCCGGAAGGACACGCCGGGCAGCAGCACCCGGTCCATCCAGCCCTTCAGCATGGCCGGCAGGCCGAAGCACCAGGTGGGGTAGGACATCACGATGGCCTCTGCCCGTTCGAGGCGCTGCACATAGGGCTCGACCGGCGCGCGGTTGCCTGGGATTTCGTGGTAGCCGCGCCGTTCCGCGGCCGTCAGCACCGGGTTGAAGCCTTCCGCATACAGGTCGCACAGATCCACATCATGGCCGGCATCCGCGAGGCCGGCGCGCGCCGCGTCGCGGATGGCGGCGTGGAAGCTTTCCTCCAGCGGATGGACGTACAGGTACAGAACGCGCATCAGGCCCGCCCCGCGGTCAGCACGGCGATGTCTTCCGGCGCCAGATCCACCGGCGTGCCGGCGCGGATCAGTTCGGCGAACCCCTCATTCGGCGTCATCAGCGTCAGGCAATAGAGTTTCGCCGCACCATCATTCACCACCACATGCTCAACGCCCGGACGCAGCACGAGGACGTCGCCCGGCCCGATCGGCATGGACACGCCATCGGCGATCGCGGTGCCCTGGCCGCGCAGCACGATGAAGCATTCCTCGGCCTGCTGGTGCGTGTTGGGCGGCGTGCGCCCGCCAGGCTCGAAGATCTCCACCACCAGGGTGAAGCTGACGCCGTCGGCCAGCGGATCGAGCAGGCAGGCGAAATAGTTGGTGTCGTTCGGGGCGATGCGGAAGCCGCGCAGATCGGCGGCGCGCTTGGCGATCACGGGGGTGGGCATCATCGGCGTGGTTCCATCTTGCGGCACGTGGGGCGAGCATTGCAGAAGCTGTGCCAGACGAGGAGGTTCCCCGCGATGCGTGTGCTGCTGGTCCATGCCCATCCCAGAAGCGACAGCCTGTCGGCGGCGCTGTGCCGTGCCGCGCGCGCGGCGCTGGAGGGCGCGGGCCACACCGTTGATCTGCGTGACCTGCACGCCGAAGGGTTCAACCCGGTGCTGACCGCCGAGGAACGCGGCCGCTATCACGACGTGCCCGAGAATCTGGCGGGCATCGAGGATCATGTGGCCAGCCTGCAGGCGGCCGAGGCGCTGCTGCTGGTCTATCCCACCTGGTGGTACGGCATGCCGGCGATGCTGAAGGGCTGGTTCGACCGCGTCTGGGCGCCGGGGGTGGCGTTCCATCTGGGGGCGGGCGCCATCACGCCGGGCCTGCCCAACATCAAGCGGATCGGCGTGGTGACGACCTATGGCAGCCCGACCTGGCTGCTGTGGTATATTGGCCGCATCGACCGCAAGCTGATGGGCCGCGGCATCCGCCGGCTCTGCGCGAAGGATTGCCGGGTGGATTGGTACACGCTGACCCGCATGGACCAGCGGACGCGCCCGGAATGCGAGGCGTTTGTGCAGCGCGTGCGGACGAAGCTTGCCGCCTGGTAGGTCAGCCCGTGACGCCCACCACCGCATCCAATTCGCGATAATCCGGCACCGTCGCCTCCAGCAGGCGCCCGGCGCGGATCACCGCACGGTCCATCTGCGGGCGGCTCAGCAGTTCGGTCATGAAGCGGGCGCGGAACAGCACCAGGTCCGCCTGCGCGCCGACACGGAGCACGCCATGGTTCGCCATGCCCATCGCCTCGGCCGGCGTGGCCGTGGCCGCCCGGTGCCAGCCCGCGAAGGGATGGTCGAGGTGCAGGATGCGCGTGGATTCGCGGAACACTTCCGCCATGTCCAGATCGCCATAGGCGTAGAACGGGTCGCGCGTATTGTCGGACGCGACCGAGACGCGAAGGCCCGCGGCGCGCATCTCATGCACCAGCGTCACGCCGCGCCAGCGGGGCGTGCGGCCGGCCGCGCGGTCCTGCAAGTACATGTTGCACATGGGCAGCACGACAATGTCGATGCCGGCCTCTGCCAGGCGGGCGATGGTCTCGCGCGCGAAATCCTCGGGCTGGATCGACAGCGAACAGCAATGGCCGCACTGGATGCGCCCCTTGAAGCCGCGCCGCAGCGCGGTGCGTGCGATCTCGCGCAGCGCCCGCGCACCCGTCTCCCCGCTTTCATCCACATGCAGGTCGAGGTCGAGGCCGCGCGCCTCGGCGAGGCCGAAGAAATGGTCCAGCTCCGCCTGGAAATTCTCGGGCAGCGCATCATGGATGCCGCCCGTATGGCGCGTGACCATGCCCAGCACGCCGCCCGATTCCGCCACGATATCGGCCAGCTGGTCGCCATCCGGCCCGGTGAAGCGATCGAGCGGGGCGATCGAGACCATTTGCAGCTCGATGCGCCCGGCCCATTCCGTGCGCAGCTTGCGGAAGGCGCGCCAACTGCCGATGCCATGCGGCAGGTAGCTGTCCAGATGCGTGCGGATGGCGACGGTGCCATGCGCGTAAGCCGAGCGCAGCGCGAAATCGGCGCGCGCCGTCACATCCGCCTCGCTCCAGGCGGCGCCGCGATCGGCCATGACGGCTTCGATGGCGCCGGCGAAATCGCCCGTCCGGTTGCGCATGCGCGGCCAGATATGGCCCTTGTCCAGATGGGTATGCGCGTCGAGGAAGCCCGGCCAGACCTGCCCACCGTCCAGGTCCACACCCTCGGCCGCGGTGCCCGCGGGGGCGATGGCGGCGATGCGCCCGGCCTCGATCTTCAGGTCGATCCGGGCCAGGTCATCGGCTTCCACCGGGCCGGTATGGCCCGGCATGAGGCTGGCGGCGGCCCGCCCATTGCGCAGCCAAAAGGTGGGGCCTGCTGCCCGCAACGCATCCTTCATCGCCATACCCTCAACGACGTTCCTTCAGCGCACTCTCGTGCCAATGGCGCAGCGCCAGATGGGAGACAAGGGTGAGCACCGCGAAGATCGCGATGCCCGTCAGCGAGATCATCATCAGGGCCGCGAACATGCGCGGGATCTGGAGATTGAACCCGGCTTCCAGGATGCGATAGGCCAGCCCCGAGGCGCGCCCGCCGGTGCCCGCCACGAATTCGGCGACGATCGCGCCAATCAGCGCGAGCCCGCCGGAAATGCGCAGCCCGGCCAGGAAATAGGGCATGGCGGTCGGCAGCCTGAGCCGCAACAGCACCTGCCAGCGATTGGCGCGATACATGCGGAACAGGTCCACCAGGTTCGGATCGGCGCTGTTGAGGCCGAGCGTGGTGTTCGATAGGATCGGGAAGAAGGCCACGATCCAGGCGCAGATCAGCAGCACCAGGCGCACATCATCGACCCAGATGATGATCAGCGGCGCCACCGCCACGATCGGCGTCACCTGCAGGATCACCGCATAAGGAAACAGCGAGAGCTCGATCGCCCGCGATTGCGCGAACAGGATGGCGATACCCATGCCAAGAACCGCCGCGGCAATCAGCGCCGCGAAGGTGATTTGCAGCGTGATCATCAGGCTGACCGACAGGCTCGCCCAATCTCGGACCAGCGTCTCGGCCACCAGGAAGGGGCCGGGCAGGATGTAGTGGGGGATCTGGTTGGCGGTCACCACCCATTCCCAGGCCGCCAGCGCCAGGATGCCGATGATGGTCGGCGCCAGGATGCGCGCCCATGTCTCGGCCGTCAGGCCGGCATAGGTGGGGTCGCGGTGCGGCAGGATCGGTGCCTCGTCCGCCGCCAGCTTCACGTCAGCCATGCGTGGTCATCGCCCGGGTCAATGCGTGAGAGATGTCGCGGCAATGCGCCGCATATTCGGCCGAGGTGCGGAACGCCTCGTCGCGCGGATAGGGCGCGTTGACCGGCTGGTCTTCCACCACCCGGCCCGGCCGGGCCGCCATCACGATGATGCGGCGGCTGAGATAGACGCTCTCGAACACCGAATGGGTGACGAAGATCGCGGTGAAGCGTTCGGCTTCCCACAGCGTCAGCAGGTCATTGTTCAGCCGGTGGCGGGTGATCTCATCCAGGGCGGCGAAGGGTTCGTCCATCAGCAGCAGGCGCGGGCGGGTGACCAGCGCGCGCGCGATGGAGACGCGCATCTTCATGCCGCCCGAGAGCGCCCGCGGATAGGCACGCTCGAATCCCGCCAGCCCGACCGAGGCCAGCGCCGCGGCCGCGCGTGCCTCCGCCTCGGCCCGGGCGACGCCGGCCAAGCGCAGCGGCAGCATCACGTTCTTCAGCGTGGTGGCCCAGGGCATCAGCGTCGGCTCCTGGAAGACGAAGCCGATATCGCCCGCCCCCTCGCCGGCCAGGGCGATACGCCCGGTGGTGGGGGGGATCAGCCCCGCCACCATCCGCAACACCGTGGATTTGCCACAGCCCGAGGGACCGAGCAGGGAGACGAAATCCCCCTGCGCGATGGCCAGATCCACGCCGCGCACGGCCACCGTGCCATTGGCGTAGCGCTTGGTCACGCCTTCCAGCGCCACCACGGGCGGGAGCATCGGCGCCTCCCGCGGCAGGCCGGAATCAGGCAAGACCGACGCGCTTGTTCACGAAGTCCAGGCTGAAGGCGCGGCTGAAGTCCATGCCGGCCGGGTAGAGGCCGACATCGCGCATCGTCTCATAGAAGCGCTGCCAGCGCGGCGCCACCATCGCACCGATGCCCATTGTCAGCGCATCGCCGCTGCGCACGATGCCGTTCTCGTTCATCACGCGGATGGCGTAGGCGATCTTGGCGTCGTCCATCTCGGGGTTGTCGCGCTTGATGAGGGCGTTCGCGGCATCGATGCCCTGGCCGGTCATGTATTGCGACCAGCCCTCGATCGTCGCGTTGACGAAACGCTGCACCAGGTCGCGCTTCTCGGCCACCATGCGCGCCGAAATGTCGATGGTGGTGTTGTAGTTCTCATAGCCCGCATCGGCGATCAGGAAGACGCGCGGCCGCGCCCCCCCCTGGATCGCGGCATAGGGTTCGGAGGAGAGGAAGCCCTGCTGGATCGCCATGCGGTCCACCAGGAAGGGGCCGACATTGAAGGTGTAGGGGCGGATCTGTTCATCGG